>JACCEB011564767.1_pt1 | contig 14147 bp, 16 predicted proteins | sample 7454761 | NCBI WGS metagenome assembly JACCEB01 (sample SAMN15323454, study PRJNA562643) | freshwater metagenome | isolation source: river surface water | place: USA:Blue River Watershed | collected 2017-08-18 | reverse complement strand
GGAGTTTGATATATCCTACATCTACAGAAGCGGATGTTCAGCGAGACTATGATTTTGATCACATGTATTTTAAGGTATTTGGCAAACAGACAAAGTACATGGACGAACCTTTACGTGAGTGGAGCGCACTAGGACTACGCGGATCATCCACCGGTGACTTGCTACCGTTTGACGCAGATCAATACTTAGCGTATGTGTGCGTTGATACCTATGCTGATACAGTTAAACGAGCACGTATAGATTTGCCAGGGCATCATCCGCGTATTATTGACATCAGCGAAAAGGTTGCTAAAGGTTTTGCACAAGGCATACCTTGCTTTTATTACAGTTCATATGGTTCGTTAAACTGGTTAAAGAATAACGGCTTTTGGTTTCCGGGTAACTATAGCGATACACCAGATGACGACCAAAGACGGGCAGACGTAATCAACTCTATGTTTGAGTTTGAAGATGTTATTTCAAAGGCTACACTCGACGGTGTTATGCATAATAGAAATCTCATACTCAACAAAAAATTCTTATATTCAAAGTGTTCAAAATTAATAGATCATATCTATACAAAATTTTGTGCTTGACTAATTTAACGGCTTTTGCTATAATTGTAGAAACATTTACTAGAGGTGCTAGATGAAAGAACTGTGGACAGAAAAATATCGGCCTAAGGACATTAACAGCTATGTGTTCCGTGACGCCAAACAAAAGCAACAAGTGTCCGGGTGGCTCAGTGATGGCGCATTGCCACACTTGCTGTTCAGTGGTGCGCCAGGTACAGGCAAGACTACACTAGCCAAAGTACTACTCAATGAGTTAGGTATTAACAGCATGGATGTGCTAGAGATTAACGCAAGTAACGAAAACAACGTTGATACTATTCGTAATAAGATTACAAATTTTGCCAGCACTATGCCTTTCGGTGATATGAAGTATGTACTACTAGACGAAGCAGATTATATTACTCCTAACGGTCAGGCAGCTTTGCGCGGCGTTATGGAAATGTATGCCAGTAGCTGCCGCTTTATTCTAACTTGTAACTATCCACAGCGTGTTATTCCTGCACTACACAGTAGAACACAGGGCTTCCACATCGAGAAGTTAGATGTTACAGAATTCACTGCTCGTATTGCAGAGATTGCGGTTACTGAAGGTGTTGATATTGATTTAGAAACACTAGACACTTATGTACAAGCAACTTATCCTGACTTGCGTAAGTGTATTAATCTAGTACAGCAAAACGTGGTAGATGGTACATTACAAAAGCCACAGGCAGGCGACGGCAACCAAAGCGATTGGATGCTTAGTGCTATTGACTTGTTTAAGGGCGGTGAGTATAAACCGGCTCGCGAACTAATTGTAAGTCAAGCTCGCCCAGAAGAGTATGACGAGGTATATAAGTTTATGTATCGTAACTTAGACTTGTGGGGCAAGAGTCAGCTACAGCAGGATCAGGCTATCGTTATTATTCGTGACGGCATGGCTAAGAGCAGCCTGTGTGCTGATCCGGAAATTAATCTCAGCGCAACGCTGATTGAACTGCAAATGAACGCAGGTTAAAAATATAGGGGCGCGAGCCCCTATATTTTATTCTTCTCCGTATATGCGTAGAACTTCTTCTACCACTGGGTGGCGTTCAATATCCTTGTGATTAAATGTAACCATCTTGATTCGTGTTGATCCTTTTTCAAGTAGTCTCTCAATAAACATTTTGAGACCGTTACTTTCGTAACCACGATCATGTTGGTTAAGGTCACCAGTAACAACCAACTTGCTGTTTTCACCAATACGTGTTAGTAGCATTTTCATTTGGCTGTCTGTGGCGTTTTGCATTTCGTCTGCAATGATAAAACTATTCTTAAATGTTCTACCACGCATATATGCTAGTGGGGCAATTTCCAGTTTGTTATCTTTGAGCATATACTCAATTTGATCTGGGCTGAAATATTCTTCAAAGATGTCAAATATTGGACGAGTCCATGGTGCCATCTTTTCTTGTAAGGTTCCTGGTAGGAAACCGTGTTGTTCGTCGACGCTGACTGCGGGTCTTGTGACAATAAACTTGTCTACATATCCTTTCTTGAGACCACGTATGCCGGCCAGTGTTGAGATTAATGTTTTGCCGGTGCCGGCTGGGCCAATAGCAAAAACTATATCTATGTTGCGATCTTCTAGATAACCAAGTAAGTCATCTTGGTTAAAACTTCTAGGAGTTATATCTACTTCTTTTCTGCGAGACCTTTCTACAGTCCCGCCTCCTTGAATTACTCTCAAATAGTGTTCTCCTTCTTGTTGAGCATGATTACGGATGCGTTTATTGTCGCTTTTGCGTCTACGTGACATATTTTGGTTCTCCCCATTTTAATGCCATAAAAAAACGTGCAATCAGCTAGCGCCAAATTGCACGTTAAATTGGTTATCGTTCTGTGTGAGACTTTACTTCTCATGCTACTTTTATTTAGTGAAGTAGGGTAAAATCATTAAAACATGCTGTAAAAACGATGTTGTAAAATAACAACACACAAATGGTTGACCTTTGATTAAAAGATGCTATAATAATATTAAGATAGCAGTTGTTAATTCTCAACTTTAGACTATCTTTAATTAACTTTAGAGGAAAAATTTATGAGTATTATTCAAGCAGATGGACAGTTAAGTACGGTTGTGGAAATGGCCCGTGTTGGATTATCAGGCAGAAAGACTAATCCTTTCGCTGTAAGGATTAATAAAACGGACTTCACAACAAATGCAGCCGATGTATACGAAAATCTAGATCAGCGTATTAGCACAGCACCAAAGAAACTTATTCAAGAAGCCCTTAAGAAACTTAAGGCTAGGATGAAGAGTGCTGGGACAAAAAAGAATATATTTGTCACTACTGACTTCGGCCGTTACGAAGATGTGCCATTTGAGCTAATTGATATTAATATTGATAACCAGCGAGACCCTGACTGGGATCACGCCGCATTTATCATTGAAAATTTTGATCCGCGCATGGTACAAGTGGTCAATCTTATTAAACTTGACAATGGTAGGTATAGTGTACCCGAGGGCCAGCACACTTGCATCGATTTAAAGATCTTATACGATGCAGGTTTAATTGCTAAAGATTTTAAAGTGCCTGCTAAAGTAGTCGACGAGTCATTGATGGTTCCGGGCAATGACCTAAAAGGGGAAGCGTTTGGTAATTACTTGTTCCGTACTATTAATTACAAGGGCAGAAAGGCTCCGGAAGCATATTACATGCATCGTAGCCGCACAAACGGTGTGAGATTGTATAGCAGTACTCTACAAGAAGACGTTCATGCTGAAGAGATTCAAACTATTCTAGAAAATAATAATATGTATGTAAGGCCGTCTGTGGATGCTCGCGGGCAAGGCGCCATGCCAGGTATGGTAACATATATTCATGGTTTGTATGGCATTGCTGAGCACGATTCAGGTAATTTTGATATTGCTAAGTCCGACCTCGATTGGGCATTAAAAATACACGATGAGTACTTTTCAAACGAAAAGGGAGTTGATGGTGGTTTCATCTTGGCGTTTGGACGATATGTAAAACTTGCACGTACAACAAGTGTTAAAATTTCATCAGCACACAGGACTGAGCTAATTGACTTCTTTAGAAACAAATACGGAACACCAAAGTCATTCCACAAAGACTGTAAGCGTCGACTAAAGAATTTTCAACGTAAGCACGTACTTGCCGAATCGTGGAGTGATAGTTGTTTACTTAGTGTTTTGATTATGGACTTTGATAAGTGGTGCACAAAGAAAGACAAATCCTTTCCTATGCTCAACGACCTTAACATGAACAAGTTCCAGGGTATTTAAAATGTACTACTTTTATCTTTGGACTAACTCATTAGGTCGTACTTGTTTTGGTATTACTGGGCATCCAGAGAATAGACGTAGAAAATATGAGGGTCACTGCGGTCATGCAGTGACCTTCAACTACCTATTTGAAGGCCCTGAAAGTATGATACGGGATTTAGAGGATCGTATTAAAGATGAGTTTTATGATCACTTATTTGATACTAGCATTGGCAAATATGAATGGATACTAGAGTCTGTGCCGTTTGATCAAGTTGTTGGCTGGGTCAAGTGGGAAATAGAAGAAACATATCAAAACAATATTGTTCCGTGCGATGTACTATAAAGTAACCAAGCTCGATGGGCGTAACACTTGGCATCAGCATTTTAGCCATCGTGTAGAGATTAAACGTCACCATAATGATCGTAAACTTTACGAGCATAATACTAACTTTATAATGCTACGGCAATGGTGCTGTGATAACTTTGGCCCCAGTGTTGAAACCATGTATTGGGAATCGCTAAAAGTTACAGATCAAGCTCATTTAGCCAACGACAAGTGGGCTTGGTATGTAAATACTCACGACGGATACAGAACTTTCCTGTATTTCGCTGACGAAACAGCACTATCGTTTTTCAAGCTCAATTGGCCCGTATTATATAAGCATTAAACTGATAAATAGTTGTAACAGGAGCAAGTTATGACTATTGCAGTTAAAATGCTAAACGATCACATCAAGAAGATATCCGAGACTAATACTCTGTTGGATATGCTACTTGAATTTGAAAAAGTGCTGGACACAGCAGATATTTACGCATATAAGAATTGGATCAAGGGCGAAGTACTAGAAGGCCCTAAACTTAACCGTCACTGGGTTACAGTTAAATTAATCTATCCCTACGAAAGCATGCCGGATCCAGCCGGTGCAAAACGACTAATGAGTCGCGACTGCTTGGTAAAGTTCAACAAGGACACGCTGATTACTCCTGTAAAAGTTAACAGCTTTGATGATGTTACACTGGAAAATCGTCCCGACGGCAGCACACGTTATAAAGCAAAAACTAAAACAGAACCAGTTTGGGTTGTTGAAGTTAAAATGCCCAGACGCTATGTAGACGAATTTGCCAGCGAAGTAGTTGAAGCAGATGAAGATTCATATGTAGATACCGAGAGCTTGAATGCTGAAAACGAAATTCAAAATCAGCAAACAAACCAAACCCAGACAGATGGCTTGGGAGGTTTATAATGAGCTTGCGTGAAGGTGATCTTAAAGATACAGTATTAAGCAAAGTCAGCATTGACGAATTTGAACCCAAAACCGGTGAAGCCAAGGATGTAATGGTACTGGGCTTTTATGCTACACAAAATAGTGCAGCCGAAGATTTGTATCATTTCTTAAACGGCAGCTTACAAGAAACTCGCGACATTGAAGTTAGTCCCAATCCCAACGAAGACGGTTATTACATGGTATTCGTTGAAATGGATCGTAACGACAAAGTCCTAGAGCTCATGAATCACATGTTAGAGGACACCGAGCGAGTAGCAGGTAAGCTACAGTGGAAGGCAAAGACCTATCTCAACGATGACTATATTCCTGTTGGCGACGAATCTCTGTATCAGTACATTATTACAGATCCAAGCAACTATGTAACCAGAGAAGAGTTTGAATCTAACCGTGCAGTTGAAGAAGCAAAACGTTTAGAAGAAGAACAACGTCTAGCCGAAGAAGCAGCGGCACAAGATGCAAGCAATAATATCTTAGAATTTTTGAAACCCACAAATCTTTTACGTGCCGGCATTGCTGATGGTAAATTACATATGCAGGACAAATTTGATACTGTATCATTAGAAGTAGTAAACTTTGGTGAGGGTGCTAAACTAATGTCTGAATTGGGTATCAATGAAAGTGCTGTTAAAGTTGACTTTGACCGCACACTGTTTGGCAAACTAAAGGGCATGTTAGGTGAGATGGTAGCATTACCCATTGACCAATACGTGATCATTTACAACCCAAACCAACAACAGAATATTCTTGTAACCAAAGCATTATAAGGATACTATGAAATAAACATAAGGCCTTTTTGTTATGATGTGGATTTTCTTTTGGATAATAGGTAAAATACCAGCAACATTCTGGATAATCCTCAGCATAGCAGGAGCAGTGCTTTATGTGCTTTCTGGTGTGCTTGGTCGCCTTCCTACTTTTAAAACATATTCCTGGGCACTAAAACCCTTGAGCATTTTAATAATGTTCATCGGTGTCTACATGTACGGCGGCGCCAGTATCAACGACCACTATCAAAAACTAATCAAAGAGTACGAACAAAAAATTGCTATTGCTGAAGAAAAAAGCGCGGCAGTTAATACTGTAATTGAGGAACGATTAGTTACACAAAATCAATATATCAAAGATACACAAATTGTATACCAAGATAAGATTATTGAAATTGCTAAGGAAGTAGACGGTCAATGTAAATTGCATCCTGATGTAATTAAAATATTAAATGATGCATCTGATAATCCATTAGCAAAATTCAAAGACGAAGCAAACCGTGCAGCCGGAGATAAGAAATGAAAAAAATTATTTTAATCGCGGCACTGCTATCGCTGAGTGGGTGTGCAACCAAAGTACCAGTTGCCATGAAATTCCCAGCGGCGCCTGAAGGCTTGCTAACTACATGTGCAGAGCTAGAAAAAATTCCGCCAACCGAAGAGCAACTCAGTGAGCTTGCTAAAGTAGTTGTAAAAAATTATGGTCACTACCATGAATGTAGAGCTAAGGTTGATGCCTGGATTGACTGGTATAATCAACAGAAGAAAATTTCAGATTCTGTTACCAAATAAGGGAAGTGTTAAATGAAACGTTGGTTCTTTGAACTGTTCGAACAAAAGGCAGCAAATAGTCTTAAACTTGTGTTTATGGACACACAACGTCTTATCAATGAATCCGAAAGCGAAATCGCTAAGTGGGAAGCTCTTATCGAAAACGAAAAGAAGTTTCTTGCTAAGATCGCTGCCAAAGCACAATCAATGGCACTTGAGCGAGCAAAGATGGCCCGCGAAGAATCCAACGAGCGTTTGAAAGAAATTGCTAAAGCAAATCAACTCGCTCAGAAATATAAAAAATAATGAGAACCAAAGAACAAATCATTGAAGAAATCAAGTTGCAACTTGATGAAAAAGTTGCACCTATGGTAGCAATGCACGGCGGTTCTGTTTCCTTTTTAGACTTCGACATGGAAACTGGAGAAGTTGAATTACTGCTTAGTGGTTCGTGCAGTGGATGCGCCGGCAGTAGTGCTACACTTAAATATGGTGTTGAAAACCTACTAACTCATTATATCCCAGAAGTCAAGAGTGTGTACGGCAAGGATGATTACGCATCATCGTCGCCACCATTTTACTATCATTCAAATTTCTATCCACCCGACATAGATCGTTGACTTTTAAGCACAAACATTGTATAATGGATCTATGGACTACTATGAAATCCTCGGTGTGAATAAGAATTCTTCACCGTATGAAATCAAAAAAGCATATCGTAAACTAGCAATGCAACACCACCCTGATCGCGGCGGTGATGCAGACAAATTCAAAGAGATAAACGAAGCGTATGATGTTCTAGGCGATACTGCTAAAAAAGATCAATACGACAACAGATCTTGGGGTAACTGGAACCGCGAAGATCCTGCAGACCCATTTAGTCAAGCAAGCCCATACTTTGGCGACTTTGCAAATATATTCCGAGAGCGCAGTGAAGTATTCAGGGATAAAATGCGAGCGCAGAGAAATCCAGACGGAGTAGCAGACTTAACCATATCATTGTCTCAGGCATACACAGGAACAGATATTAATGTTAATGTTGGGTATGCAAATGAAATAATCAGTGTTCCAGCAGGTTGTCGAGATGGTACTAAGATTCGACTCAAAGGTAAAGGCCCTAGTAGAATTAAAAATCTTCCTCCGGGAGATTTAATTGTAAGAATCACAGTTGAGTGTCCACCTAACATGGGCAGAGAGCAAGATGATTTATATGTTAGATTAGAAATTGATGCTATTGCGGCAATGACTGGTACAGAAATTGAGATGCAACATGTGAATGGTAAAATCATCAGCGTAAAGGTTCCTGCTGGTGTACAACACGGTTCAAAGTTAAGATTACAGAATTGGGGCATGCCTAATCCACAAACAAGACAGCCTGGGCATTTATATGCATTAATTAAGGTTACTATACCCAAAGTAACAGATCCACAACATGTAAACGTATTAAATATTGTAAGGAAAGAGGTTAATAAGTAATAATGAGTGCAAACAAATCAGTAGAAAAAATTATTCAAAGTGCAGCAAATTATGCAACAAACAAAGGACACGAATATGTTTGTATTGAGCATCTTGCAATTGCACTAGTTGAAACAGATGATCTTGCTACACTATGCAATGACTTACACATTGATCTCGATCAAGTACGAGAAGATATTCAAAACTATCTAGATAACAGTGAGTATAACGGACTAGTTGGCCACAATGGCATTAAAGGTTCTCCAAAGAAAACTGCTAGTGTAGACAGAGTTTTCCAACGTGCATTAGCACAGATTTTATTTGCAAACAGAGATCAATTTACACCAGTTGATTTGTTGGCTAGTATTTTACAAGAAGATAATTGCCACGCCAAATACTTTTTTGAAATCAACGGACTTACAAAAACTATTCTAGTTGAGTATTTAGATAACAAACACAAGCGCGAAGAAAACAAAGAGCTACTGGAAGAATACACAACCAATCTAAATCAAGAAGCACTTAACAGTAAGATTGATCCGCTTATTGGACGCCATGAAGAAGTCAACGATCTTATTCATGTTCTTGCTCGTCGCAAGAAGAACAACTGTGTGTTGGTAGGCGAACCTGGCACAGGTAAAACTGCAATTGCAGAAGGACTTGCTAAAAAGATTGTTGACGGCGATGTACCAGATGTGTTATCTAACAAAGTTGTATACAGCTTAGACATCGGAAACTTGTTGGCTGGTACACGTTACCGCGGTGACTTCGAAGAGCGCATCAAGTCACTGTTAGAAACACTAAGCAACAACCCAAATGCCATTTTGTTCATCGACGAAATCCATATGATTATGGGTGCAGGTGCGGCGGGTAGCAGTAGTGTTGACGTTGCAAACTTAATTAAGCCTGTATTAGGCAAGGGCAGATTGCTTACCATTGGTGCAACCACACCAGATGAATTCGCAGACAGCTTTGAAAAGGATCGCGCACTTATGCGTCGATTTGCTCGACTTGACATTGAGCAAACTTCAGTTGATGACACTAAGCTGATTGTTAAAGGACTTAAGAATTACTATGAAGAGTTCCACGGTGTCGAATACGACGATCAACTGTTAGACAAGAGCGTTGAACTTGTTGACCGTTATGTAAAGACCAAGTACTTCCCTGACAAAGCATTGGATGCTGTTGATGCAGCCGGCGCCGCAGTTAAGCTACGCGGTGACAAGCAAGTAACATTAAAAGATATTGTTACTGTGGTTGCAAAGACCAGTAAGATTGGCTTTGATGTTATCGACACAGAAAGCACAACCGGCTACAAGAATCTAGATGGGCGTATCAAGAACACAGTATACGGGCAAGACGAAGCAGTTGATAAGATTGTAGAAGCTATCCTTGTTAGCAAGAGCGGACTACGTGAACCCAACAAGCCAATTGGCAGCTTCTTGTTTGTAGGTCCAACAGGCACAGGTAAAACAGAAACAGCACGTTCGTTGTCAAACGAATTACAAGCCAAGCTAGTTAAGTTTGACATGAGCGAATATCAGGAGCGTCACAGTGTAGCAAAGTTAATAGGTGCACCTCCAGGATATGTAGGCCATGCTGAAGGCAAAATGGGACAAGGTCAGCTGATTGCTGCCGTTGAAGACAGTCCTAACTGTGTGCTACTCTTAGACGAAGTCGAAAAGGCAGCACCAGAAGTACTACAGGTTCTTCTGCAGGTTATGGACGATGGACGACTAACTAGTGCAACAGGTAAAACTGTAGACTTCACTAATGTTATTCTTATCATGACCAGTAACCTTGGTGCTGCCAATGCAGAGAAGCGTAAGATTGGTTTTGGCGACAGTGTTAAGGCTGGCGAAATTAACAAAGCTATTGAAAACTTCTTTACACCAGAGTTTAGAAACCGGCTCGATGCTGTGGTGGAATTTGGCAAGCTAGATAAGAACATGATGATTAAGATTGTTGATCGTCTTGTTGTTGACACAAACAAGTTACTTGCTAATAACGATAGCAGTGTACGTATTGCAATCACCGAAGGCTGTAGACAACAGCTATCCAATGATGGATACGAACCAAGCATGGGTGCAAGACCGTTGAAGCGTGTATTTGAAGAAAAAATCAAGAAACCGCTGAGCCGTAAAATTTTGTTTGATGATCTTAAAGATTGCACTATCACAGTAGATTATAACAATGACCAATATCAATTTACATTATAGTGTCGAAACACTGGATACATTGCCATCTAGCCTAAGGCAGTTTATAAGACCCAGTGACAAGATTTATTATGGCCGCTATGCTTATAAAGTATCATTTGTAACTCCTGACACACCCTCACATGTTCTTATGGACGAGTATGGCTGTGATTCTGAAGTTGAAAAAGAAAGATATTTTAGAAATCAATTGTTTTCTTATGTGGGTATTCCTCGAGCAAAAGATAATACCAATCAGCCGGCATATATAGAAGAAACTGTTATTCATAAGCAAAAAACCAGAGAAGACGCAGTAGGCATACACAGCTTGTATTTTAAATCATTAAATGACTTGAAAACTACTGTGGATAAGTTTAGTGATCAATTACGTTTAATTGAAGGCCCAATTAACAAAGTACACCTCGACTTACTATTGTCAAATAATTATAGATGCGAAGTACGATCTACCAAGTGGTATCGCAAATACGATTATAGAATAAGCATGTATTTGCCCTATAGATTAAATTTAAGATATAGCGCACAAGAAAAAAATAATCAAAAAATAGAAATCATTGAATATCTCAAAGAGAATATTCCGTATGATTCTTTAAAGCTAACAGGTTCGTCGTACGACAGGCAAACATCTAACTTTTTAGATTTTTTTACTGAGTCCGAACACTTTGATTTAGCTTATCCGTTTCTCAGTATGATGTATAATGACTGGCGTATTATTGTAACCAAAGCCTATATTATTTAAAGTGATAAATACTTGTGTTTAACACACAAAGGATTTACACATGGCTAAAATACATTCAGAAACTATTGCAGTTAAACTAAGCAAACTAGTTAAGGACTCGGAAAGTCCCGATCAGCTTGTAAGTGATGATTTTGATCAAAACTTAGAAGCTATTGTACAGGAACTAGTAGGCGAGGGTGTAATAGTTGAAATAGAGAGATCATAATATGCCCATTAACCGTAGAAGTATTCAAGTGCTAGGTGCCACCGGCACGGAAATGAACAAATACAGCGAATCTGTAAAAGGTGACAGCTATTACGGTTATACTGATGGCTTGCATACTTTGCAAGTAAGCTACAACGAATACGTAGGAAGATTTAGAATTCAAGCAACACTAAGTTTGAATCCAACTTCATCAGACTGGTTTGATATAGTACCAGACAGTTCTCCCAGTGGCGGAACATGGAACCCAGTTGGTTACATTCAGTTTAATGCTAACGATCCAGCTACTGGTTCTGACGCATACACTTTCCAAGGAAACTTTGCATTTATTCGTGTCTATATGGACCGCGAACACATTGGTGATGGTGCAACATATGACAGTTCTTATGGTCAAATTAGCCGTGTAATCCTATCAAGCTAAAAGTGATAAATAGTTATTATATAACTAGCACTAGAGCTTGTAGGACCACAAATGGCTAATACATTTATTGAATTAAACGATACCCCCTCAGAGTATACAGGACAAGGTCTAAAATTTGTTCGTGTAGGTGGTGCCGCTGACAGACTAATTTTCGTTGACCCCGTTCTAAGCGACCTGGCTGATGTTCAAGCATCAGATTCTTATCAGCCACTAGGCGGACAAGCATTAATTTACAGCGCAGGTGCAGGTAAATGGCGTCCTGGTACAATGGACGTTTACAGTGCTGGCAATGGTTTAAACAAAACAGCTTTAACACTTAACGTAGTTGCCGGCGCGGCCGGCGGTTTAACGTCAAACTCCAGCGGTGTTTTCATCACCGATATTGCCAATGTTTCTGGAACTTGGGGTAATGCAAGTCATGTTCCTGTTCTAACAGTTAACAGCAAAGGACAAATTACTGGTGTTACCACAGAAGTAATTACCGCTACACAAGCCGAAACAATTACTAATTCATTTGTTGGTAACGTAGTTGGCACTAGTGGTCAGATCCGTGTAGTTGGCGGAACAGGTAATAACTCAAACGCTACAATTGATCTTGTAGCAACTGGTGTTACTGCCGCTACATACGGTAACACTACTCACCTCCCACGTATTACGGTTGACACTTATGGTCGTATTCAAAACGTTGACCTAATTGAAATTTCAGGTAGTGGTGAAGGCGGTGGCTCAGGCACAAGCCTAGGCTTTGGTAATATCCTAGTAGCAGGTCAAACCACAGTTAGCGCAGATCAAGCGTCCGACGACCTAACACTTGTTGCAGGTCCGGGTATTTCTATTACAACCTTAGCAAATGCTGACACTATTGTAATAAGCACAAACAGTTCAAATATTGCTTCTAATATTTCACTAGGTGCATTGTCTGATGTTAACACTGTTGGTATTACTAATAACCAAATACTAAGATGGAACAGTTCTAGTAGTTCTTTTGAACCTTTTACATTAACTGATAGTGGCATTGCATACTCAGATCTAAGTGCAGGCACAGGCTTATCATATAACAATACCACTGGTGTTTTCAGACTTGCGAATACAAGTGTTGTAGCTGGTACATATGGTAATGCATTAAATGTTCCACAGATTACAGTTGATGCACAAGGTCGTATTACCAATCTTTCAAATGTTAGTTTAGCCACTGGTGTGGCAGCAGGCACTTACGGTAATGCTACTAACATTCCTCAGTTTACAGTTGACGCAACCGGTAGAATTATCAGTGCGTCTAATATTAGCGCAGCGGCTTACATTCAAACCTTAAGTTGGGACGCAACCACAAGCAACCTAACAATCAGCGGTGGCAACAGCATTGATCTAAGCGCACTCAAAGAAAAGAGTGCATTCAGCATTATGCGTGTTGGCTCTGACTCAGCATCAGCCGATCAGAATGACGACGTCTTTACATTTGCTGCTGGCTCAGGTATTTCTCTAAGTTTAAATACATCTACTGATACACTAACTATCAGTGCTACTGGCGGCGGCGGCGGAGGCGGAAGTGGTATTGCGCTAACCGACCTAAGTGTTAATTCAACTGCGGCAAGCGGCAATGGCAGCTTAAGCTATAACAACAGTGCAGGTGTATTCACATTTACACCAACAGCACCTCAAACACTAAGCCTCACAGGAAATGTAATTACTATTTCCAGAGGAAATACAGTTGACCTAAGTAATGCATTAGCTACAGTTGCAGGTAACTACAGCAACAGCAATGTTGCGGCATACTTGAGTACAAACAGTTATGCAACTCAAACTTATGTAAACACTGCCAACACTAACATGAAGGCATATGTTGATGCCGGTCTTGCTAATGCAGCAGGTAATTACGGTAACAGCAACGTAGCGGCATACTTGAGTACAAACAGTTATGCAACTCAAACATATGTAACAACACAAGTTAATAATCTTGTTAATGGTTCAGTTACTGCATTAGATACCCTCAACGAGTTAGCTACAGCACTAGGCAACGACTCTAATTTTGCAGCCACAGTTACATCTAGTTTAGCTGGTAAGGCAAACACAAATGCTCTGGCAACAGTAGCGTTTACCGGTAACTATGCAAATCTAACAAATCGTCCTACACTATCATTAACTGCGAGCAACCTAACACTAGATGGTACAACAGTTGACCTAAGCGGTGTTGGTGCCCAAGGTCCACAGGGTAATGTAGGTGCTACTGGTGTAGGCGTTACAACAGCCACAGTAAATGGCGGCGGTAACTTAATACTAACACTAAGCAATGCAAGTACAATTGATGCCGGCAATGTGCGCGGCACCAACGGTACTAATGGTACCAACGGAACTAACGGAACTAATGGCATTGGTGTTAACACAGCTAATGTAGTTGGCAGCAATCTAATTATTACATTAAGCAATTCAACAATCGTTGATGCCGGTAACGTTCGTGGCGCACAAGGTCCACAAGGTCTAGCTGGTGATGGTAACGC
>JACCEB010159300.1_pt1 | contig 14152 bp, 12 predicted proteins | sample 7454761 | NCBI WGS metagenome assembly JACCEB01 (sample SAMN15323454, study PRJNA562643) | freshwater metagenome | isolation source: river surface water | place: USA:Blue River Watershed | collected 2017-08-18 | reverse complement strand
TGGTGCCCGGGACCGGAATCGAACCGGTACGCCCCTTATTCAGGATAGCGGCGGATTTTAAGTCCGCTGTGTCTACCAATTTCACCACCCGGGCACGGATCTATTGTCGATCAATTCTTGTTTGAATTGACTTGCGCGGGGCGGTTGTTCACCGGCTGTTCAACGAGTCGCACACGGGTTGCAGCGCCAGAAGGCATCACCACTTTGGAGCCTTGGAAAAACACATCCACCGTCGCCCATTCTTTGCTGGACAACACCCAGGGTGCAGGGCCATAGACACTGCGACCCACGCCAGCGCTCAGTTCGAGCCGGGTCAGCTTGCCCTGGCCATCCACCGCGCACACCACCGCTGAGGATTTGGCGATCAGGTAGACGTATTGGGCTGGCTTGTCGATGGAGATGGGTGAAGCCTGCACGGGCTCTGATTTGAAGTCTTCACAGGCCGAGGGTGGATTCGCGGCAGCCTTGGCCACCACGGGTGCGGGTGCGGGCTCAGGTGCTGGAGCCGGTGTAGGCGCAGGTGCTGGCACTGGAGCAGGCGCCGAAGTGGGTGCGGGCGGAGTTGCCAAAGACGTGACCTCGGTCACGGTGACCGAGGCCTCCTTGCCCGCAGCCGCAGGTACTGCCGCATTGGCTTCACCGGGCTTGTCGTCGGACGTGGTTGCAAGGGCCGGTGAAGCGGTGGGCTGGACCGACACGGTTTGGGTGGTGGGCGATGAGAAGCGTTCTTTGAGTGCCGTCAAGAACTCGTCCACTTCCTCGTAGGGATAGGTCCAGACGAGCACGATGACCAAGCCAAGCAGCACGGCCAGCCAACCCACCCAACCGGGCATTTCCATTTGGCGGGTGGTGGGGAATCGGGGGTCTTCAAACTGGTCCCCCGCCTGGCTCAGGCGGATGATGCCCTGGATCACGCCCTGGTTTTGTTGGCCACTGCCATCAGGTGCGGGCGTGCCCAGAGACGAATTGGCAGCCATGGGCTCGGTTGCAACGCCCAAATGGCGCAACACGCGCCGCAAAGCCTGCTGTTTGATGGTGTCGGAATAAAAGTGGCCGCTGCCGCCCTCTTCCAGTTCGCGCAACTGAGCCACCGACAGCGAAGTCGCGCTCGAGAGCGTTGCAAGATCGAGCTTTTGAGCTTCACGCAAGGCTCGCAGATCAGGTGACTGATCTTGATCTTCCACCATATGTCCTTTGATCTGTGGGCGAAAACCGGAGGATTATCACCGTCAATGCCCCTAGAAACGGGCGGGTTGTCCCTTAGGAAGGGCCTGTTCCAGGCCTCACAGCCGCCAGCAGGCGCTTGATTCCCAGCCATTGTTGCTGCCAAAAGCCTTGGCCATAGTCGCGCCCCTGATCCACTTGGTCACGAATGCCGGTGGCGTAGAAGTGCTCGTCATACCGGGCCGTGCCCAAAAGCTGATCCCACCAGGGCAGCAACACGCCAAAGTTGTGGCCGCCTAAAACCTGCCCGGGAAATTCATGCCCAATGCCGATCGCATGGTGCAAGCGATGAAAACGTGGGCTGACAAACAGGCGTTCAAACCACGGTGACCAGGCCAGGCGCACATTGGCATGCTGCAGGCTCTCGCACAGCTGGGTCAAGGCCACCCAGCCCAAAAACTGGCTGGGCTCGACGCCGATCAGCAAGGCCACCAGGGCCATCACGCTGGCATGCAGGGCGTCATCGAGCAGGTGGTTGCGGTTGTCGGTCCAGGCGTTCATGTGGCGCTGCGAATGGTGCAAGGCATGCAAGGCCCACAGTGGCTCCCATTGGTGCTGCAACCGGTGGTAGAGGTAGTTCACCGCATCGAGCACCACCAAATAAATGACAAAGCTCACGCCCGCGTGGTCGGTCACGCCTGGCCAGAGCTGATCGATGCTGAAGGTGGGCAAACCGGCCAGCCGCAAGGCATTGATCCCCAACTGAACCAGAGGCTCCAGGGTGAAGAAAAAGAACAACCTGAACAAGCCCAGCCGGTGGATGAGGGTGTAGAGGACATCCACTCGCACGGCACGACTCCATTGCGGGGGCTCAACCGGCCTCAGGCGCTCCAGGGGCATGAGCACCAGCGCAATGACCGCCACCTGGACCAGGCCGATCCAGAACCAGTTGATGGCGTCATAGGCCATCTCCAGCCGGTTCCCCAGACCCCATTCATAGAGCCAGGGGGCAATCCAGGTGTTGAACCATTCGTCCTGCCAGTTTTCGAAGAGGGTGAGCCAGTCCATTGCAATGTGGTGAGAGGTTCAGCGTTTGCCACTCACCCATTGCCGGTAGGCGGGGTGATGGTCCAGGGTATCAAAACAAAATCCTTTGGCCTGCAAGCCCTCAATGAGGGGTTTGAGCACAGCGGGCGCCCAGGGATCTTTGCGTGACCAGATGCCCAGGTGGGCCACCAGGATGTCGTTGGGACGGATGCGCTCCAGCGCCTGCCTGAGCAGCACGTCGTTGGGATAGCGTTCGCTGGGGAGTTCGTCACCCAAAAAGCCTGCGGGTGCCCAGCCCACATGGGCATACCCGCACGAGCGGGCGGCAGCCTCCAGGGCTTTGGAGGTTTTGCCACCGGGGGCGCGAAAAAGAGGCAGGCTGGCCTGGCCGGTGAGTTGCTCGAGGCGGTGGCTGGCGCGCTGGAGCTCGGCGCAATATTGGGCGGTGTTCATCACCTCGGTTTTGCCTTGGCGTGGCCCGGCGCTGGCGCGCACCTGAAATTCACCATGGGGCAAATCGGCACGCCAATACACATGGTCAAAGGTGTGAGAGGCGAACCGATGCCCTTCGGCGGCTCTGGCCTTCCACCACCCTGCCCAGTGATCTCCCAGGGTGCCATCGCCCACCTGGGTGCGCTCATTGGCGGCAAAAAAGGTCACGCGCACACCGGTTTGCCTGAGCACGTTGGCAATGTGATCGGCCACGCCCATGTGGCCGGTGTCAAAGCTGAGGTAGATGCGCTTGCTGCATTGCGCGGGGGGCTCAGGAATGAGGCTGGCCACAGGTGCGGCAAAGGGTGCGGCAACAGAGGTGCCCGCAGGCGCTGGGTTGGCCGCCGCCATGGCCGAGGCCCAAAGTAGAGCAACGCAACCAGCATGCTTGAGGCAGCCAAGGCGGCCAAGGCGGTCAGGTCCACGCGCGGGGCGTGCACCTTCTCGCCAGTCACTGCGGCCGCGCACGATCCAGGGTAAAGATGCCATGGGGCGATTTTCCAACTTTCACCTGGCGCACGACTTGGCCGGACGCCAAATCCACCACGCTCATGCGGCCGATCCAGCGGGAGGACACCAGCAAATGCTTTTGATCTGCGGTGACTTCCATGCAGTCTGGCCCCCCTGGCGCGGGAAAGGTGCGAACCACCTTGAGGGTGGTGTAGTCGATCTGGCTGATGGTGTTGGCCACGCGATTGCTCAAAAACACATGACGGCCATCGCCCAGGGCGCGAAAAGCATGTGCCCCATCGCCGGTTTCAATCTGACCCACGCGCTTGGCCGGGTTCTGGGTGAGGTCATAGATCTCGACGTATTTGTCGCCCGTGAGGGCCACCAACAGGTATTTGTCGTCGGGTGTGCCAAAGACATCGGCGGGCATCTTGCCAGTGGGCACACGCCATTTGAGGGTCTGGGTGGCGAGGTCCACGGCCACGAGCTCGTTGCTGTCTTGCATGGTGGACCACATGGTGGTGCTTTGGCTGTCGATCCAGATGTGGCTGGGCGTTTTCCCCGAGGGGATGCGCTTGACCAGGGTGGGGGTCTGGCCGTCCCATCGGTAGATGTCGATGTGGTTGAGCCGGTTGGCCACCGTCACAAACCACTTCATGTCGGGCGAAAAGCGCAAGTGGTAGGGATCCATGGTCCCACGAACAACGCGCTGCACCTGAGCCGTTTGTGGGTCGATGAAGGTCAGGGAATTGGAGGTGGCATTGGCCACGATCACCGACTTTTTGTCAGGGGTGAGGTAGAGGTGATGCGGCTCTTTGCCAGTGGGGATTTTCTTGACGATTTGCCAGGTGGTGGGGTCCACCACGCTGACATTGGCATCCAGTGAGTTGAGGACGAACAAGGGATTGGCCGCATTGGCCCAGGACGACAGCATGACCCACGAGGCCACAACCACAGAAGCAATCAAACGCATAAAACACCCATCCAATGAGACCCGGTCAGTGTACGGCTTGGCCCTATGATGAATGCATGACTTGGGTCAATGTCCATGAAGTCCAGCTGGAAGTGATGCACCTGAGCCCCCAGGGGGGCGCCAGCACCGCCCAGGCCAACGCCCCGACGCTGGTTTTCCTTCACGAAGGCCTGGGCAGCGTGGCCATGTGGCACAGCCGCACCCCGTGGTGGACTCAACAACTCTGTGACCGCCTGGGACTGCCAGGCCTGGTGTATTCGCGACATGGCTATGGGCAATCCAGTCCCATCGTGGATGTGCGGGGCGCCAACCGCCTTGGCCCCGACTACCTGCACCGCCATGCCTGGGACACCCTGCCCGATTTACTGACCGCCCTGAACATCCATCGCCCCGTGCTCATCGGCCACTCGGATGGCGCCAGCATTGCCCTGCTTCATGCCGCACGCCACCCGGTCACGGCCTGCGTGGTCATGGCGCCGCACGTGATGGTCGAGCCCATTTGCATCCAGTCCATCCGCGAGGCCCAGCGGTCTTTTGAAACAGGCGAACTGCGCCAGCGCCTTGCGCGCTTTCATGGCGATGTGGCGTCGGCTTTTTGGCAATGGTGCGATGTGTGGCTGTCCGAGCCGTTTTCCCACATGGACTTGCGCCCTGACTGCCAGGCCATTCAAGCCCCGGTGCTGGCCATGCAAGGCCGCGACGATGTCTATGGCACCTTGGCCCAGATCGAAGAGATCCACCCCAGTGGCCCGATCGAGCGCGTGGTCCTTGACGATTGCGGGCATTCGCCGCATCGGGATCAACCCCAACTCACGCTTGACCTGATCGCGCGTTTCGTGCAAGGTTTGATGTGAAAAAATCACATCTGTCCCTCATCACCCAAACCACATGACTGCTGAAGCCCTTCACACTGAACGCTTTCATCGATTCCTGGCGGAGTTCACCCAGTTCATCGATGGTCAGCCCGACGAGCCCGCTGTTTTCAGTCAGGGTCGCGAGATCCTCTCGCGCCTGGTCGCCCATGACGATTGGCTCAGCCCCGAGCTTGCCCAACCCCACCCACAGCACTACCAGCAGTTCTTGCTCTACCTGGACCCCCAGGAGCGATTCAGCGTGGTGAGCTTTGTCTGGGGACCGGGTCAGGCCACGCCCGTGCATGACCACACGGTGTGGGGCTTGATTGGCATGCTGCGCGGCAGCGAATTAGCCCAGCCTTATGCCCGCATGAGCGATGGCCGCTGGGCACCGGCAGGTCTGGCCTTGGAATTGCTCCCTGGTGATGTGGAGGTGGTCTCGCCCCGCGTGGGTGACGTGCACCAGGTCAGCAATGCCCACAAGGACCAGGTGTCCATCAGCATCCATGTGTATGGCGCCGACATTGGCAAGGTCAGCCGCCATGTGTACCTGCCCGATGGGGGGCGCAAAACCTTCATCTCGGGCTACAGCAATCGCCCTGCGCCCGGGGTCGCCCCCTCTGCCTCGCCCACTGCAGCGACGTCCACGGCCGCTGCCGGGGCCACTGTGCACGCGGGGAATCCGTCTGCCGCCGTGCAGGCAAGCCCCGCAGCCGCTTTGGGGACCAGGTCCGAACAAAGCCAGGCATCTGCATCGCCCGCCGCTGTTGCGCCCGACAGCTCGGCGCCACCAGAAACCGCCCCCAGCCCAGCCTCGCCCTTTCGCCTGGTGGAGCCCCACGAGGTGCACCAGGCCTGGAAGAACCGGGACGAAATCGCCTTGCTGGATGTGCGCGAAGAAGATCCCTATGCCCAGGGGCACCCGCTTTTTGCTGCCAACCTGCCCATGTCCCGCATCGAGGTCGATGCCTTGCGCCGTTTGCCTCGCCAATCGGTGCGCATCGTGGTCTTCGACGCGGGTGAAGGCTTGGCTGAACAAGCCGCCTTCAAACTGCAAGGCCTGGGCTACGGACACATCGAGCTGCTGCGCGGTGGGCTCACCGGCTGGGCAGCGTCAGGCCTGGAGCTCTTTCGCGACGTGAACGTGCCCAGCAAAGCCTTTGGTGAATGGGTGGAAGACCAGCGGCACACGCCCTCGATGTCGGCGCAGGAAGTCAAAGCCCTGCTCGATCGCAAGGCCGATGTGGTGGTCCTGGATGTGCGCCGATTCGACGAGTACCAGACCATGAACATCCCCGGCAGTGTGAGCGTGCCCGGCGGTGAATTGGTCTTGCGCGCCCGCGCACTCGCCCCCAATCCGAGCACGCGCATCGTGGTCAATTGCGCTGGCCGCACGCGCAGCATCATTGGCACGCAATCCCTGGTGAATGCGGGCATCCCCAATCCGGTGTGCGCCTTGCGCAATGGCACCATTGGCTGGACGCTGGCGCAACAGGCGCTGGAACATGGCGCCAATCGCCGCTTCCCCGATGAACTCCCTCCCGATGTGGTGCAACGTGCCAGGCAATCGGCCTTTGCCCTCACGGTGCGATTGGGCGTGGGGCGCATCCAGCGCGAGGACTTGCAAGCCTTTTTGGCCGAGCCAGATCGCACCACCTATGTGCTGGACGTGCGCACACCCGAGGAATACGCCCAAGGTCACTGGCCGGGCGCCCTGAGCACGCCTGGCGGGCAACTGGTGCAGGAGACCGATCACACCGTGCCCGTTCGCGGCGCAAGGGTGGTGCTGTGCGACACCGATCAGGTGCGCGCCCCCATGACGGCTTCCTGGCTGGCACAAATGGGCTGGGAGGTGCATTTGCTCCAAGGCCTCACACCCGAGGACCTCAGCGACACATCGGCCTCGCCCAACCCCCAGCCGCCGCTGCCCGAGGGCGTGACCCCGGTTGAACCTGCGGTGCTCAAGGCCTGGCTGGCCGATCGCAGCAACCTCACCCAGGTGATCGATGTGGGACCCAGCGCGGCCTACGTCAAACGCCACATCCCCGGCGCTTGGTGGGTGTTGCGCTCGCAACTGGCCACCGACTTTGCGCGCGTGCACAAGGCCAACCGCTACGTGGTCACTTGCACCGATGGCCTGCTCTCGCCCCATGTGGTGCCGCAACTGCGCGCCCTGGTGCGCGCGGGGGTGGACGTGCATTACCTGCAAGGGGGCAATGCTGCATGGTGGGCACAAGGCCTCAGTGGCCAGCAAGGTGAGTCCTATGTGGTGAGCCAACGCACCGACCGCTACCGCAGACCTTACGAAGGCACCCAGGTCTCACCCCAGGCCATGCAGGCTTATCTGGACTGGGAATTTGGCCTGGTGGCCCAGCTCCGTCGGGATGGCAGTCACCACTTCAAGGTGGTGTGACCCTCACAAGGGCATGGCGGCTTCCACCAGGCTGGCATGCAAGGCCGCGCCCAAGGGCAGGATGTCGTCGTTGAAGTCGTAGCGACTGTTGTGCAAAGGGTGCTTGCCTGGTCCATCAGCGGCGCCCTGGCCGATGCGGATGTATGCCCCTGGCTTGGCCTGCAGCATGTAGGAGAAGTCCTCCGCCCCCATGCTGGGGATCATGTTGCGGATCACCCGTTCCTCGCCCACCAGCTGGGCAGCAACATCGGCCACAAAGTGAGCCTCCTCGGGTGTGTTGACCGTGGCGGGATAGCCCCGCTCATAGCTCACTTCAGCACTGGCACCAAAGCTTTGGGCCAAGGTCTGGCACAGGTGATGGAGGCGGCGCTCGATGTCGTCTTGCACCGCCTGGGTGTAGGTGCGCACGGTGCCCACGAGCAAGGCCTGCTCAGGGATCACGCTCATGGCCTGCACATTGCCAGCTTGCAAGGCGCAAATGCTGATCACCGCCTGGTCAAACGCCGAGATGTTGCGTGACACCAGGCTTTGGATGGCAGTGATGAGGTGGCCGCTCACCAGAACCGGATCCACCGTGTGGTGCGGTCTGGCGCCGTGGCCGCCGCGCCCGCGCACCAGGATCTGGATCTTGTCGGAGGCAGCTTGCATGGGACCAGGCGTGACGCCCACCATGCCCAGGGCCGCCTCGGGCGAATTGTGTTGCGCAAACACCTTGTCGCAGGGGAATCGCTCGAACAGGCCGTCTTCCATCATGGCGCGTGCGCCTGCATAGCCCTCTTCTCCTGGCTGGAAGATCAAGGCCACCTGGCCACGAAATCGCCGGGTCTGGGCGAGGTAGCGTGCCGCCCCAATCAGCATGGTGGTGTGTCCATCGTGGCCGCAGGCATGCATGAGGCCTTGGCGGGTGGAGCGCCAGGTGAATTCATTGTGTTCGTGCAAAGGCAAGGCATCCATGTCGGCGCGCAAGCCAATCATGCGCGGTCCGCTGGTTTGGGGCAGCGCAGGCTGCTGACCACGGATGAGCGCCACCACACCCGTGCGACCGATCCCGGTGTGGATCTCGTCCACGCCGCACAAGCCCAGCGCTTGCACCACGCGCTCTGCGGTGTAGTTTTCTTCAAACCCCAATTCGGGGTGGGCGTGCAAATCGCGCCGAAAGGCGGTGAGCTCGGGGTGGAACTGGGCGATGTGCGCAAAGACCGGGCCTAGGCCCAAACGACTGGGATTCATGCGTTGCTCTCCAAAGGCTTGACGGGCAATTGTTGCTTCTTGAATTCTCGCCACAACAAATAGGCCCCACTCGCGACCACCACGCAAGCGCCCCAGATCACAGACCAATCGGGGACTTGCCCAAACAGGATCCAACCCCAGGCGGTCATGTACAGAATCTGCTGGTACATGAAGGGTGCGATGACCGCGGCAGAGGCATAGCGATGGGCAGCTGCCGAAAAGTAGTGCCCCAGTCCACCGCACAGGCCAGTGACCACAAAGGCCAGCCAGGTGAGCCAGCCTGTCGGGGTATGCCAATCCCACAAGGCAATGGGCGCGAGCGACACGGTCGACACCAAGGCCGACACCCATTGCGTGGCCGCAGGATGTTCATCGCGACCCAGGCGGCGCGTGAGCAGATTGAAGAGGGCATAAAACACGGCATTGAGGACGCTGAGCAAAATCGCCGGGTGAAATCCGTTGGTGCCCGGGCGGATGATGATGAGCACACCGACAAAGCCCAAGGCAATGGCCAGCCAGCGTTGCAAATCCAGCGACTCCTTCAACCAGAGGGTGGACATGAGGGCAATCAGGATGGGCACTGAGAACTGCACCGCGCCCGTCTCAGCCAGTTGCAAATACTGCAAGGCCCAAAAATTCATGGCGGTCATGGTGACCAGCATCACCCCGCGCAGGATTTGCAGGCCAGGGCGTTTGACCTTGACCAACTGCCAACCCAGGCCAGGGCCAAACAAGGCAGCAGTGATCAGGGTGTGGAGCAAGAAGCGCACAAACACCACTTGAATCACGGGAACGGTCAGGACCAGCCATTTGGCGCTGGCATCCAGGGTGGCAAACATCAGCGTGGCCAGGGACAGCAGTGCGATGCCCTTGCGACGGTTGTGAGCGGTGTCGCTCATCCATTCACCCATTCCAGCCCCTTAGCCCGTTGGTTGATGGGGTGATTTTGACTCAGCGCCGCTTGCCAGCCTGTCACGCGCAAGGCCCGCCTCCTGGCTCTAAGATGTTTGAATCGTTCACCACCCAGGCAGGAATGCGCATGCTAGACCCCCAAGCCCGAACCCTCATCCAGCTGCTGGCCGACAACAAGGTGCCCGCTGTCAATGAATTGCCCGTTGATGCAGCCAGACAAGCCTATCGCGAGCGTCGTGCCTATTCCCAACCCCCGGCTCCCGAGTTGCCGCTGGTCAAGGACCTGAGCATCACGCCACATGGCGCGAGCCTGGCTTTGCGCATGTTTCGACCGACCTCGGCCTCCGGACCTCAACCCACGCTGGTGTACTTTCACGGTGGCGGCTGGACGATTGGCGACCTCGACACCCACGATGTGCTGTGCCGTCAACTCGCGCTGGCCTCGGGGTGCGTGGTGGTCTCGGTGGACTATCGCCTAGGCCCTGAGCACAAATTCCCCGCCGCCTATGACGATGCGGTGGCTGCCACCCGTGCATGCTTTGCCCATGCGAACGAATGGGGGCTGGACACCACGCGCATTGCGGTGGGCGGCGACAGCGCGGGGGGCAATCTGGCGGCTGCCGTGAGCTTGGGTTTGCGGGGCACACCCGAGGCACCTGCATTCCAGTTGCTGATCTACCCGGCGACGCTGCAAAAGCCCGATACCCACTCCTATCACGCCAACGGTGAAGGCTATGTGCTCACCAAGGCCGCCATGCATTGGTTCACCGATCAGTACCTGCGCAGTGACGCCGATGTGAAAGATTGGCGAGCTTCGCCGCTGGTCGCAACAGACCATGCCGGGCTGGCACCCGCCTTGGTGATCACCGCAGGCTTTGATCCGCTGCGCGACGAAGGCCTCATGTATGCCGATGCGCTGTCCAAGGCCGGCGTGCCCTGCCAATACCTGTGCTTTGAGCGGCAAATCCATGGCTTCATCACCATGGGGCGCATCATTGACGAAGCCCACACCGCCGTTGAACTGTGCGGCATGGCTTTGCGCCGCGCCTTTGGGCTTGCGCGCTGAACACTGAGCGCCAAGCGCCTCAGCTTCTGACTTCGTAAATGCCCAGCTTTTTTTGCAATGGCGATTCGTCTGCCATGAAGACAAAACTGGGCTGGTCCTGGCGCAAGTTGGTGAGCGTGACCTGCACATAGCCGGGCGCGCAACTCGTGTCGGCCTCGTCCAAGCGGCACTCATGACCAGGCTGGCTCACCTGCACACCGCCCTCGATGAGGTGAAACACCATCGCAGTGGAGCGGGTGGGCAATGTCAGGCGCTGGCCAGGCTTGAGCATCAAGGCATAAAAGCCCAGGATGTTGAGCGCGTCCTGCCCCGTGTTGGGGTTGATGTAGGTGACCTGAATGGACTCCTGGTGAGGATGACTGTGCGCCATGTGCAGCAACTGCGCGCGCACCGAAGCCCAGGGGTAACGCAAGACGGGGTAGGCTTTTTCAGAGCGCTGAAAAAAAGGCGTGGGCAGGATCCCGCCCACGGCATGTAACTCATCGCCCCGTTCTGGGCTCACCGGTTGGGCGCTGCCATTGACGTGATAGGAGGCCTCCAGGTAGTAAACCAGAGGCAAGTCCAGCACATCCAGCCAGGTGACGGGGTCTGTGCCGTCGTGGCCGTGCTCATGCCACAAGCCTGTGGGGGTGAGGATGAGGTCACCGCGTGACATGGGGCATTTCTCGCCTTCGACCGTGGTGAAAGCACCCTCGCCCTCGATGATCATGCGCACCGCATTGGGTGTGTGGCGATGCGCCGGTGCCCACTCGCCCGGCATGAGCAACTGAATGCCCAGGTACATGGCCGACGAGGCTTGCATCTTCTCCAGACCATGACCTGGGTTGGCCAGGACCAGCACCCGGCGCTCAGCCTTTTCAATGGGGGTGAGGCGCCCGGCCTCCATGAGCAAAGGTCGCAAGCCCTGGTAGGGCCAATGGGTGGCCACCGTGCGGGGGCGCGGCGTGTTGGCGGGCATGACGCCCCTGAGGCTTGGCCACAACGGCACCAGATTGCGCTCGGTCAGTGCGGCCACGTACTCCGCAGGGAGGTCTTCGATCCGGCCCAAATCATTCATGGTCGCTTCCTTGGCTGTAGCCGTTGAATGCGGCTCGTTGCGGTTGATGGCGGGTCATCGCAGGTCAGTGCGTGCAAGTGTAGCCAGTCACCCCCGTGGGTTTGAGCCAGGCCGCCCACAGCTTGAATTGTGGCCAGTCTTGCTGGGGCGACCAAAGCAATTGCCAATCCGCGTCTGGTGCCTGGGCTTGCATGCGCAAGCGCAGCACGTGTTGGTCTGGCTGGCGTGCATTGAGCATGGGTTGGGCATGGACGGGGTCATCGGCATCGATCAACAGCATGGGCTTGGCCCCATGCGCCAACAACATCCCGACCACGTGGTTGGGGGCTTCGAACGACATCAAGGGCTGATTGCAATGCGCTTGCCAATGCGACATCACTTGGCCCGCGATGTCTTTTGAAGAGATTTTTCGTAAATCTGCCTGATGCCGCTCGATCTTCCCGGTCATTTGTAAAACGAGCATGACCAGACCCACGCTCTGAAGCACCGCCCAAAGCCACCATGCCTTGGCCGTGGGTGCCCCCCATCGCCGGGCACACCCCAGCGCCAGCAGCAGCACCACGAATTGCAGGCTCTGCATGCCCCAATGGCTTTGGAGCTGAATGCCCAGCATCGCCATCATCAACAAGGCAAGACTTGGCAACCACACCAAGCCCCAAATCAGTGGATGCCCAGGGGTGAGCTCGCCGCTGGGTTGATCCTCTGGCGATTTCTTTTGAATCAAGGCCAGCAGCAACAGCACCACCAAGGCGGGGATCCAGTTGCGCAGCTGCAAAACAAAAAGGCCTGCTGCATCGCGCCAGGCTGATCCGGTTGAGGCATCCATGGAGCGGTCGGCATATTTGAGGGTTTGCCCATCGTGTTGCCACAACCAATGCACATGGGGGGCCAAGACCAGCACCGTCACCGCCAGCGCCACCATCAAACCTGCCAGCACTGGTCGCAAGCGAGGGGGCGTGAGCGAAGACGCGCCTGCAGTGGACTCAAACCACTTGGGCTTGATCAGGGTGAGCACGACCACCAAGCCCATGCACAACACGGGCAGCATGGCCTGGTACTTGGTGAGCAAGGCCAGGCCTGCGCACAAGCCCACCCACCCCCAATCCATGATCCTTCGGGTTTGCAAAGCCACCACCAAGCGCCAGGCCAGCGCAGCCACCAGCATCACCAACACCGAGTTGTGGTTGAACACCTGGGCGCGCCGGGTGAACCCGTTGTTGAGCGTGAACAACAAAGCCACCCACATCACCGCAGCCGGCGGCATCACCCGGCTGGCCAACAGTCCCGTGAAGACGAGGGTCATCACACCGCACAAGCCCCCCAGGACATAAGGCCAAACCGCTGAAGGTCCCCACACATGCTGGGGCAATGCCATGAGCCAGGTGGTGAGGGGCGGGTGCTTCCAATAGCCCCATTCGAGGTGTTGAGCCCAGACCAGCTGCTCCCAGCTGTCATTGAGTTGGGACGGGTTGAAAACAGCCCCAGCCAAGGCCCAGGTCAGGATGAGACAAGCCGCACCAATCCATGGCGCAAATTGTTTTTTCAAGTAGGACATGTGAAGGGATGGTACATCCCCTCGAGTCCCTAGAATGCCCATCAAAGTTGATTTGCCCTCTCAATTGATTAGGAGTTTCGCAATGGAATGCACCGTCACCTGGACCGGTGGAGCCGGCACACGATCCCCCATGGGCTTTGTGGCTGAAACTGGCAGTGGGCATGTCCTGCACATGGACGGCGCGCCCGACGAAGCCCGCCCTGAAAACGGGGGGCGCAATCTGGCGCCGCGACCCATGGAAACCGTGCTGGCTGGCACGGGCGGTTGCACGGCTTACGACGTGGTGCTCATCCTCAAGCGCGGTCGCCATGCGGTCAGCGGCTGTTCAGTCCAGCTCAAGGCTGAGCGCGCTGCCACCGATCCCAAAGTGTTCACGGCCATTCACATGCATTTTGTGGTGCAGGGCAAGGGCATTCCTGCGAGCGCCATCGAGCGCGCCATTGCCATGAGCCATGACAAATACTGCTCGGCCAGCATCATGTTGGCCAAAACGGCGCAGATCACCACCAGCTTTGAATTGATCGAAGCCGCTTGACGCGGCGTTGATCGTCGATCGATTCAAGCTGCTTCCCCTTTCCTTTTGCCCATGAAAAAACCCCGCCACGTTGCCGTGGGCGGGGTTGGACGTTTCACATCACAAGCTGGCGAGGCCAGCGTGGGATTAGAAGGTCTTGCGGGCGCCGAGGTAGTAGGCGGTACCGTTGTTGGCAGTGGATTGCGCGTTGGAGGTGTTCGAACCTTCGAATTCCAGAGTCGTGGTCTTGTTCAGGCTGTAGTACAGCTTGTAGCCCACTTTTTGCTGCTGAGTAGATCCGGCGGGACTAGCGTTAGGGGTGAGGTCCTTGTCGTTGCGGTGCATGGTCACTGCACCCACGAACTGGCCAAAAGGCACTTCAACGCCGTACTCGGTGGTGGTGTGTGCAGCCATGTTGGAAGAGG
>JACCEB010020718.1_pt1 | contig 14153 bp, 16 predicted proteins | sample 7454761 | NCBI WGS metagenome assembly JACCEB01 (sample SAMN15323454, study PRJNA562643) | freshwater metagenome | isolation source: river surface water | place: USA:Blue River Watershed | collected 2017-08-18 | reverse complement strand
GCGTTGTTACGGGCAGGACGCTTCGATAGACAGGTCGTCATAGATAAACCAGATCGGAAAGGAAGAAGAGACATTCTTAATATTCATACGAAAAAAATAAAGACTGAAGCTCAATTGGACATTGATACTGTTGCAGGTCTTACACCGGGTTTTACAGGAGCAGATCTGGCAAATCTCGTTAATGAAGCAGCCTTGATTGCGACTAGGGAAAATTCACCATCTGTAACAATGGATCACTTCACCAGAGCGATGGAAAGGATTGTTGCGGGCATTGAAAAGAAAAGTAAGATTCTTAGTCCCATAGAAAAAGAAATTGTTTCTTATCATGAAATGGGCCATGCCTTGGTTGGGTTTCAGTTCAACAAAGAAGACAAAATACATAAAGTTTCAATTATCCCTCATGGGATCGGGGCAATGGGATATACGATTCAGAACCCGACAGAAGATAGATACCTTCTCACAAAAGAAGAATTACAAAACAAAATGGCAGTCCTTCTTGCAGGTAGAGCTTCTGAGATGCTTATTTTTAAAAAATTAAGCACAGGAGCATCAGATGATCTAGAAAAAGCGACCACAATTGCAAGAGAGATGGTTATGAGATTTGGGATGTCTACTGAAATAGGATTTGTCACCTTTTCAGAGGCATCAAATGATTTCTTAGAAATTCAAAATTCAATGAATCGTCAAACATATTCGGAGGAAACAGCTAAAGAAATTGATCATTATATAAAAAAAGAAGTCATGGAAGCTTATGACAAAGCCTTTCAATTTTTAAAAGAAGTAAAACATCTTCTCGTCGAAGCCTCAGAAACACTCATTGAGAAAGAAACACTTGGAGAAGATGAATTAAATATCTTTTTTAAAAAAATTAAGGGTTCGATAAAACCTTATAAGGAGGTTCATCATGAACGGTTATAGTCTAAAGAATGCGATTTCAATAAATGATCATGTTTTAGGGAAAATAGGATCTCGGATTAGTATCGTTGAATATGGAGATTACGAATGTCCCTACACAAAACAGAATCAAGTCATTCTAGACAAAATCATTAGTCATTTTTCATTTGACACTTGTTTTGCCTTTAGACATTTCCCAAATAAAAAAATTCATCGTCATGCTTTTACTTCTTCCATGGCGGCCGAAGCCGCTCATCTTCAAGGTAGGTTTTGGGATATGCACAAGGCGCTACTAGAAACGCATGCAGAACTAAACACGGAGAATATTTTTAATATCGCTAGACATGTGGGATTAGATATTAAAACGTTTCTGTTCGACTTAGAAGATCCAAAGATTTCAATTATTGTTGAAAAAAATATTCAAGAGGCGATCGTGAGTGGAGTCAAAAATACCCCTACTCTATTCATCAATAATCACTGCCTCACTGGTCTTGTTCATTTTGATCAATTGCATGAAATAATTATTAAGGATTTAAGAAATTCAAACCATTCACTTTCTTTTTAGCCAAAATTTTAATTTTTCTAAACCATCGTCAAAATCTTTGGGATTTAAACCGGTTTTTAAGAATAAAGATTGTGAATCTAATTTCTCTTCCTTAATAGCTTCAAAAATCTTTTGAACTTTCACAGGAAGATCCTCTATGTTTATTTTTTCATTTCCTAATCGTAGAAGCTCGGAATAGACATCCTGAACTAAAAAATCAATAGGATCAATTGGAAGTGCTGATTTTGAAGGCCGTTCATTAATACTAGTCCTCAAAGATAGTGTTTCAATCCCCTTATAACTTTTGATGTCATTAAGAAAATCGCTTTTAAAAATTAAATTTGACGTCCCTCCTCTATCAACAAGTCCTTCTTCAAAGAGTCCTAAAAGCTCTACCAAATAAGTGACTTGAAAAACATTTGTTTCCAAAAAGGGCATATTCTCTAAAATTATTGCACACTGACACTGGTCAAAAAAATCCCGAAGTCTTTTTTCTTCTTTGGGATCAAAATAGAAGTCATCAAAGGCCAACTCACTTATCATCGGTTGAACATCAATCGCAGCGATTGAATCTATTTTGGATTCCATCGATTTTAATTCGTCATCCGTGAAGAAATCTTTTAACTCTTGATCGAACCTAACCTTGAAATCATCCACAAGGAGACTCAAGTCCGACATTTTTAGTCTTGAATAAAGAGTTAATGATTTCATGATGTCCCATTATCGCCTATTTTCATAACGACGTCTTGATATAGAATAATATAAAAAATAAATTTAGGACTGTTTATGGAACCAAAAAATTCACCTGAATCTAAACCAAGCGAGAGTCACAAAAGTTCTTCATCAGTTGCTGGACATGGCCATGCTTATATACCCTTAGTTAAAAAACAAACTCGCAACAATGTCAAAAATTATCTAGCTGCTGGCCTCATCTTGCTCTTTATTGGTGGTATCGGAGCGATGGCCTATAAGAATTTAACTCCTGATAAATCTCAGAATATAGAGAGAGTAAGTGAGAATAGATCTGAACTCGTAGCGAGTATTTTGGCGATCACAGATGATCAGCACCATGAAGATCGTTTGGATAAAGAGAAAGATTTAGATGACAAAACACACCAGCATAAAATTCTCTCTATTGAAGAAAAACAAAAAAAACAGGATAGAGCAAAGGCTGCGATTGAAGAACATATTAAATCTTATGAAAAAGATAATACCAAGGCAGAACTTGGATTATACAAAGGAATACTTACAAGATGCTATATTGATGGGCATGATGTGCACTGGATAGATGAAAATGGTTTGATTATTTCCCACGTCTTACTAGGAACAACTATTGATCCAAAGGCAGAAGTGGCAAGAGGTATGATCAATCAATCAACAGATAACATCATCGTTATCATGCATGAAAAGGGTTATGAGGTTTATGGGGCCAACGGAGATCTCATAAAAGTCCATAAAGATTAAATTCGTCTAACGACAAATTTTCCATCAGAAGAAACATCCACACGTGCTTTTTTAGCTCCTTCTCTTTTAATTTTTGCAAAGTCAGAGGCAAAAAGATCAAATATAATTCGCTCTAATTCCCGAACACCAAAACGACTTATTTTTTTATTCTTCACAAGCACATCCATGACGGCCTCAGGAGCAACGAACTCCATGGAAAGACCATAGTCAGAAGCAAGCTTAGAGATTTTTAGAAGAGAGATTTCCGCCATGATAACACCTTTAAGTGGATCAAAAATTGAAACCCTATCAATTCTTCCTAAAATTTCCGGTCTAAAGATCTGAGAATCGGCGAGAGCTCCTTTCACAGCATTGGTTCTTTCATACGGATCGTCAAATTGTCCTTTGAGATTTGTGATTCTATCTGCAAGAGAATTAGAAGTCATAATAATTACACTTTGAGTAAAATCAGCTGTAACACCTGAGCCTTGATCAGTTAATCTTCCTTCTCCCATCATTTGAAGAAAAAGATCAAAAACAGAACTATGAGATTTCTCAATCTCGTCAAAAAGAATCACTCGCTTGGGCTGTGACATCATAGGTCTCGTTAATTGACCTCCATCTGTCGCCCCGACATAGCCTGGTGGAGGACCCACAAGTCTATCTTTTGAGTGAGAACCAGTAAACTCTGAGCAATCAAATCTTAAAAGAGATTTTTCGTCTTGAAAGAGAAATGATGAAATCGCTTTGGCTAGTTCTGTTTTACCTGTACCAGTAGGACCAAGAAATAATAAATTAGCGACGGGTCTTCTTCTCTCACTTTTATACCACTCAAGGGTAATAAGCTGACAAACATCTTTAACAACCTGATCTTGCCCTTTAACTTTTGTGAGACAATGTTTTACAAATTCATCTTCATTGATGTCGCGCCCTTTACCATTATCTTCTTGGTCAAGCATGGATTCAAGAGCTTCCCAATTTGTTAGTTTTTTTGGATCATCAATCATATTTTTTTCCTATCGTTGGATGTCAGACATTTCACACATTGTACAATTAATTTTGATTTTACTTGTTGTTAAGCTTTGTAATTTTGAAAAAGAACTATGGGAGACATCATTAGAATCCATCTCACTGCCTCCAAAAGCATGGTCACCATTATCAATTTTAATGTCGTAGGCCTTAAGGCTTGTATGACGAGAGAAATTATAAATCGCTGAATCAGAGAAACGAGTCAGATGAGATCTATTCATTTTTAAAGAACTAAAGTCACTCATCATGATAAATTTGTCTTCTTTTTCAAGACTACTATCTTCTAATGTAAGTGACGAAGAATCATTTAAGCGAAAACTTACGCCCACTAATTTAGTCTCATGAACTTCCATTTTAGTATTATCATTGAGACTGAAATAAAAATGACTAGCATCTATTTTACTTTGCTTAAGAATTAATTGAGAACTTTCATTTAAGTAGAGATAACCACTTTGAGCTAATTCTAAAAATCTAATGTGCACTTTTTCAATTTGGAGTGAATTATAATAAGGTAAGTGAGGGTCATTATTTCTAATTTCAAAAATGACTCCCTCTTCCCCGATTAAATGAAGATTTTTAAAGGCCTTATTCATGGAAAACTGGTAGATCCCTGGTGAGATACGAACTTTATCTCCAGGAAGAGTATTAGAAATAACTGTATCTAAGTCAGTGCTATCAAACTCTGGCCCACTTCCAACACTCCATTCGTTTCCTCCGGCCTTTGGCCTTACCTTCATGGCAGGTGCTTTATTCATAAATCCAGACCTCATCGTTAAAGAAGGTGCGGAAGTCGTAGTAACATTTGATTTTATATCATTTGTTTTAGATGAGTTAGAAGAGAAAGTATCCAGTTTCATTGATTGTGTTAGTTTCACAATTAAACTGAAACCAGAAATGAAAGCAACCAGCACGCAGGTGATAAAAATTTTATCTTTCCAGATACGACTCATGTTCTTTTTGACCTTACTAAAACTTAGTTCACCTCATGCCACCATTTTCTTCTTTCTTGATATCTGTGGAATAAAATTCCCTCGACCGTCAGTTATAATATCAACTTCTTTCCAACCATTATTCTTTGCCTGTTGAACAATAGGATCTGATTTATGTCTTACGACTTGAATTAGCTGGCGGATACCAAATTCTTTAAATCTCTGATTCTCTTTAACGATGTCAACAATCGACTCTGCACAAAGATAATTGACATCTATCCCGTGTTGTCGATAATAACTCGCCACTTGTAAGAGACTAATTTGAGCAATATCAACGACACTGATTGGACCAAACCAGAAGAGCCCATCAAATCTTGAAAGTAACGCTTTCTCCATGGTTGAGTTTGATGCCACATGCTCCAATAAACCATAGTGATGTTTTTGAGCATCTTGAGCAGCTTCTTTTGAGTGAGAGGCAGCATTTGTTGTGGCAATAATAACAAGACCAGGACAATGAAACCATTCGCCAGTAAGAGAGTCCATTAACTGACCACTTTCTAAAAGATGATAAAGGCTTGCATGCACCTCTTTAGGCGCCTTATCTATTTCATCAAGTAGTAACACTTTGTAAGGATCTTTTTTCAAAGAAAGTAGAATAATTTCTATTATCTTTTCTCCACTCATACCTGCCTGATTCATAGCAATTTTCAATAAACTTCCTCGACCGTAGAGTCCCTCAGAAAGAAGTTGTGCAAAAAATGTTTTTCCAGTTCCTGTAGGACCCACTAATAAATAGCTACCTAAGTGCCGATGGCAATCAATCATTTCAACATTACGTTTAAGAATTTGGAGAATAGAGTGAATGCTTGCTCCCTGGCCGATTATATTTTTGAATAACCAAGGCTTCATCATCTGTATATCTGCAGACTTAATTTTTCTGAAGTCTCCTCGGGTTTCGGGACTCATTTGGCGACTCAAAACTTTCCATCTTAAATAGGCAAAGAAGCTCGCACCCAAAGTGAGGCAGGTTAGCCCCCAAGGAGTCAAAAACCACGGTCCTAGCCTAGCAAAGGAAATAATTAGGAATGCTAACCCTAATACAATATAAATATTCTGGAGACGCCCAAAACTTTGCATAAAGTATTATCGGAGAAAACGCTCAGCTCTTGAGTTAAATAATCCACTAAGAGGATAAGTCTTTAATTTTATGTGAATGATTCGTTTGTCATCAAATTGAAGTCGCCAAGAATTTTAGCAAAAAAAAGGGGCCCAAGGGCCCCCAGAAAATTGAAACTTAGTTAAGGTGCTTTCCAAGAAGACCAGTTAATTCAAACATAGTGACTTCATCTTTCCCAAAAACTTTACTGAGTTTAGCATCAGCTAAAATGTTTCTTTTGTTTTTTGGATTCTGAAGATTGTTTGATTTGATGTAATCCCAAATTTGCTTCACAGCTTCTGTTCTAGCAACTGGATTATTACCAATTACAGCAGCGAGCTCTGCAGATGGAGTGAGAGCTTTCATAAAGGCTTCGTTTGGTTTACGAGAAGTTTTTTTTGTTGTCTCTTGTGTGTTTTCCATAAATACCCTCCGTGTGTGTAGAAATAGTTTTATAGATTAATCACCTTATTGCAACAAATTCTTATTTTCTAAAAATACTTAAATTTAATTCTTTTGATAAATCTTGAAAAACCTTAACTCCTCTTACAGAGTGCCCATGTTCATTTATTGACGGTGAGTAAACAGCGATTCCCATGACTCCAGGGATAACTCCAAAAATGGCACCGCTCACTCCGCTTTTTGCAGGAATTCCAACTGAATAGGCCCATTTCCCAGAAGTATCATACATGCCACAAGTAAACATTAGGCTTAAAATATCTCCCACATATTCTTTATTTATAGATCTTATTTTCGTTTTAGGATTGATACCAGAATTTGCAAGTGTCGCAGCCATGAGTGACATATCCGTAGAATTAAGACTAAATGAACATTGCTTAAAATATAAATCTAGAGCGTCCTCAATTTTTCCTTCAATGATTCCAAAATGTTTTAAGAGGTGGGCGATAGATCTGTTACGATGGGCCGTGTTTTTCTCCGATTCAAAAATTTTTTGATCAACTTCAATCGCCCGACCTAAAAAAAGACTAAAAAAATCCTTCATATTCGTTAAACGATCTTCAAAACTATTCCCTCGAATAAAACTACTAATCGCAATTGCACCAGAATTAATCATGGGATTGTATGGACGATGAGTATTCTTTTCAAGCTCCACAATAGAGTTGAACGCTTCCCCAGTTGGCTCTACTCCTACCTTGGACATAACAAAAACCCTTCCCAAGTCTTGCAACACCATACCGTAAGTAAAAGGTTTCGAGGTTGATTGCATACTAAATAAGATTTCCGAATCACCTACACTAAATACGTCTCCGCTGACTGTCGTTACAACAATTGAAAAATGCTCTGGACGGGCCTTCGCAAGTTCCGGAATGTAAGTAGCAGGAGAACCCTCTCTATTACTCAAGTGTCTATGAAATATTTCGTTTATCGTTTGCTGGATATGCTCCATGTTTCATCCTTCATGGTTTAATGCCCGCTGAGCTCTGTCAGTTAATTATTGTGACGCGGCTTAATTTTCTTCCATTTGCGAGCGAAAATTCTATTTGAAACTGTTTTTTTTAACTAGAATTGTAATATGAATCAACTAAACAAACCAAGTATCCTTCTCGTAGAAAATATCCACCCTATAGCCAAAGAAATGCTCGAGGGTCATGGTTATCATGTGGACCTGATCTCTCATGCTCCGACTGAGGATGAATTAATAAAGCTTATTCCCCAGTATTCTGCTCTCGGTATCAGGTCTAAAACGGAAATCACTTCAAAAATTCTTGAACATTCAAATAACTTACACACAATTGGTGCTTTCTGTATTGGAACAAACCAGATTGATCTCGTTAGCTCTAGAAAAAAAGGGATCGCTGTTTTCAATGCTCCTCACTCCAACACAAGAAGTGTTGCAGAGCTCGTTATTGCTGAAATGATTGCACTCTCAAGGCAACTTGGTGACCGAAATAATAAAGCTCATAAAGGTGAATGGGTTAAATCCGCTGAAGGATCTAAGGAAGTTAGAGGTAAAGTCCTAGGTATTGTTGGCTATGGACACATTGGAAGCCAGGTGAGTATTCTTGCTGAAAGTATGGGTCTACAGGTCATTTTTTATGATGCCGTAAAAAAGCTACCGCTCGGAAATGCAAAAGCGATGACGTCTCTCGATGAACTTCTGACTCTCGCTGATTTTGTAACTCTCCACGTTCCTGAAATACCTGAAACAATGAATATGATTGGTCCTAAAGAACTAGCAAAGATGAAGAAGGGCTCTTACCTCATCAATGCCTCTAGAGGAACTGTCGTCGTTATTGAAGCACTTGTAGATGCTCTTAAATCTAAACATATCGCGGGTTGTGCGATCGACGTTTTTCCGGTGGAACCTGCCTCAAATAAGGAATCATTTGTTTCACCTTTGCAGGGGTTAAATAATGTGATTCTCACTCCCCATATCGGAGGAAGTACAGAGGAGGCACAGAAGGCCATCGGAGTAGAAGTAGCAGAAAGCTTTAGACGATATTTAAAAATTGGATCTTCATCCGGCGCAGTAAATTTTCCAAACGTTGATCTTCCTATTAAGAAAGGGACTTCACGAATTCTTAATGTTCACAGGAATGAACCGGGTGTATTAGGTGAAATTAATACTATTATTTCTAAGGCCGGTGCTAATATTGAAGGTCAGTATCTTTCAACTGATGATGAAATTGGATATCTCGTTATGGATGTTCACTCAGATCATGCCTCGAACCTTTCTGATGAAATTGCCAAACTAAAACGTTCTATCAGAACAAGAGTAGTTTCTTAATGACAACTTTATGCTCAACATGTCGAAAACCAAAAGCAAATTTTAAATGCGGCGTTTGTGAGCTCGATGTATGCAAAAATTGTGGCCATTTTCTGGGTCCTGAATCTTTCTCTTTTCTAAGAAAAATTCCTAAAGGTTTATCTCATAACGTCTACTGTGGTCCATGTTTTGATAATGGAGTTAGTGCTGAGTTACATCAATATGAAGAGACCATGGAGAAGGCTCGAGAGATTATTATTTTTAGTAAAGATGAAACAAAAAAAACGGGTCACCTGAAAAGAAAAGAACTTCCTTATAAAGTTGAAGACTGTGAGGATAAAGATGAAGCTATTTTGCGCCTCTCATTTTTTGCCGTAGAAGATGGTTTTAATTGTCTTCTTGATGTTCACGTTACTCATCGTAAAATCATCGTTGGGTCTCATAAAAAAACTATCTTCTCAGCGACTGCAATACCTATCCAAATAGATCACTCTGAAGTTAGAGAGTATTAAATTTTACGTTCTAGTGAGAGCCTGTAGAGACAATTTTTACTAGTTCCCTCTTCTGAGATTCTGTAGGTACCTTTAAAGGTTTTCATCTCCTTATCGCGTGAAAAACTCCCTTTTAAATGAACGACCTTACATGAGTCTGTAGAAGACTTCACACCCACCATCTGATCACAAATACGACTCATAATATCGATAGACATTTTTTGAGGATCAAAGGGAATGCGCCCGATCAAATGACCAGGACTGGAAAGAATTTCATTCACTTCACCAAAATGTAAAAATAGGCTCCCCTCTTTGTTGAGTTCTAATTTTACAGCGTCATTTAGAAGGAGATTGCAGATATTTCGTCTGTCCTCGGTCTCACTTATGAGGCCAGCATAAATACCACAAAAGCCAGATAGGACTCCAAATCCCCTAGAGCAATCACTCTCCTCTTGCAATTGAATATCTGTATCGGAGGAATGAACTAAATTTATATCGTTCACTGAGATTAAATCTTTGACTCGCCCAAGTTGATCTCTCGTCACCAATCCTAGTGACTGATTAAGATTTTTAGAATTTATTGGATGCGGTAAAAAAAGGACCAACGACTTTGTTCCAAATTTTTCAGTCGGAAAATTGACGATAAAATGTGCTCCCTCTGGTCGGTTTTCGCCTGCGACAATTTCACTCTTTGAAAAGTAATTATCAGAATAAATACCCCTTACAATTCCATGACGCTCAAACCAATTAATTGAGAAAGATACCAATTTAGGAACTTCACCCGGGTATTTAAAACGACCCGATAAAAATGACTGCTCATTAGTAGAGGTTTCGGCAGAAAGAAGGGAAATAAAACCAAAGAAAAATAAAAGAGTTCCAAGCATGAGAAGCCCCCCCCATTCAAAAATTCAAAGAGTAAGGAGCAAAGATCTTGCCAGAAGATTGACCAAAAAATTAAATGAAAATTGAGAATAAAAAAGAGGCCAGCAGGACGGAACTGCTGGCCAATAACTAACTACTTAAGGTGTTTTCCGATAAGAGAAGCAAGTTCGAACATAGAAACTTCTTTTTTACCGAAAACTTTAGAAAGTTTTTCGTCAGCAAGAATGTTTCTTTTGTTTTTTGGGTTTTGAAGATTGTGCTTCTTAATATAAGCCCAAAGCTTTTTAACAACTTCTGTACGAGCAGCAGCAGCAGCACCGATAACAGCAGCTAGTTCAGCTGATGGTGTGAAAGCTTGCATGAAAGCAGCATTTGGCTTACGAGCTGTCTTCTTCTTAGGAGCAGCAGCTTTTTTAGGAGCAGCAGCTTTCTTAGCAGGAGCAGCTTTTTTAGCTGTTGCTTTTTTTGCAGGAGCAGCTTTTTTAGCAGGTGTTTTTTTTGCAGTAGCTTTTTTAGTAGCTTTCTTCGCCATGATATCCTCCAGAGGATTGTTATTCGGAAGTTAATCTTTCCTACTTTCTTTATACTTATACTTTTGACTATTAAGAGCGGAAATACAAATAAAAATTGCAACTTTACCCTCTCTCTGAAGGAATTTGTAAGGAAAATGCCCCATTTCCCCCCTAAAAATGCTCTTTTCTCCTCGAAAAATGGTCTAGAGGGGTCTATTTTTTTGCTTCTTGTGGGGATGATTCTCAAAAAACCTTAAAAAAAATGCCTTAACCTCTCTTAAGTTTCCTTTACCAAAAAAAGCATAAAAGATTGCTACGATGACAAAAATTGCCCAAAAAATGAGGATCAAGACTAAAAGAGGAACTCCAAAATCGACTTTCATCATCACCTCCCCGCAAACCTCATCTTAGAACTCCTCAAATGTGTGTGAAAGTGCGACTGAGCTGATTTTAATCATGTGATAAGCCTAGAAAACACATAGACATGAGCTTGTGTCTAGAGTGCACCCTCCAACAGGAGAGTATAGTAGGGACATGGATATAACACTTTACATGACTATTATTGAAGAAGACGAAAAAAAGATCCATGAGACTCCTAAGTCTCAGGATGAGGAGTCTCTATTGAAACCGACTGAAGAGGTTTCTCTAGATAATAAGGAGAAACAGTTGTAAGTTGGCCTAATGAGAGTTTTCTATTTCCTCATTACGCTTCTTTACACCTTTAATTCTTGGTCCTCAGTCCTTCATAGAGTCCTGTCCTCAAAGCCCCTCTACGAGTTAGGCGTTGTTGGTGGATACGGTTACGTTCCTGATTACCCTGCCTCTGGCCAGGGTAGAATGAGATACCTTATTTTCCCCATTTTCAGATACCGAGGCTTAAGATTTAGATCTGACGAAGAAGATTCGGCAAGAGCGAGACTATTTCTTCATCCACACTACGGGATAGACCTTAATGCCACCGGCTCTTTTCCAGCATACTCTCAAGATAACGACGCAAGAAAAGGTATGTCAGACCTCGACTGGATGGGAGAATTCGGACCTAGAATTTATATCTTTTTACATCGGAGTGATAAATTTTGGTGGAGACTCTTTTTTCCTGCGCGACTTGCTTATTCGACTGATTTTTCTAGCATCTCTCAGAGAGGGATGGTCTTTGCTCAAACGATGAACTTTAGATATTTTTTTGATGATACTCGTTTTAATTCAATCACCTTTTCTGTCTCAAGAAATTATGCCACTGAAAAATTCCAGGACTATTATTTTGAGGTTTCTGACAGATTTGTGACTCCAGAAAGACCGAAATATAGAGCGACAGGAGGCTACCTAGGCTCTAGTGCGGGTCTCGCCTTCATCCACGAAAAAAATAAAATTGGTTTTTATGCTGGATTAGGCGTGAATAGCTACAAAGGAGCTGCGAATTCAGGAAGCCCTCTTCACAAATCTGACTATACTTATGGGGCCTTTGTCGGTTTTAGTTACTTTTTTTATGAATCCGTCTCACGCGGTTACATGCAATAGGTGCATTAATCTCGAAACAAATAAGAAAGAAGATAAAGAAGGCCACTTAAAATAAGACCTGAGGTAAGAGGGATATAAATCTTAGTAGGCCCATTTTCAATTCTAATATCTCCCGGTAATCTACCAAAAGGAATATTTCCCTCAGAAAAATGCCAAATCAGCCCAGCTAAAACACATAATGAACCAACAATAATTAATGTTTTTGAGATGGAATCCATGTTTAACCAATGCTAAGTCGTTCTTAATTCCTGAAGATCTTTGGGAAGTTGATGCAAGACCTGAGAAGCTTCCCCGCTATCTATACTGTCTAAAATAACATTTAATGCTATTGGCACGACTTTTTCAAGATCCATGAAATCGTAAGCCTCCAAATAATCCCTGACCTCTCCATAGAACTCATTCACACCTTTACATGAACTTTTGGGTCGCTTTACTTGGGCCATATCAAATCCTTCAAAATAATACCCCCTTAGAAGTGCTGGTAATTGTCCACCTAGATGAAATGCCTCACCTGGTTCAATTCTATCTCTAATCGCCTTCATGGTGGCCCTCAAAACAACAAAAGCGTGTGTTGTTGTTCTAAATTGATTGGTGTCCATCATTTTTTTTAGAATCAATGCCGTGCTTTCTTGAGTTTTTTGAATAGACTTTATATTTTCCAGCATACTTACCCCCAGCGTAACATTCATGCCTCATTATTCTTTCTCTTCATCGTTTAAAGGTAAATTTAAATCTTTCTTAAGAATGGATGATGAAAATCATATCAAGATTTGGCATTTTAAATGTAATTTCATCATCAGAGGATTTGATGTTTAATTATGATCAACTCTACCCCTATCAGTATTTTTTAATCTCTCTAGGACTTGGTCTTATCGTCGGTCTTCAAAGGGAGTGGGCCGACTCGCCTATCGCAGGAATTAGATCCTTTGCACTTGTTTCTTTGTTTGGAACAATTTGCGGTCATCTTTTGGCACAATTTGGTGGTGGAATTATTTACATTGGCCTTGGTGGAATTGTGAGTATCACACTCTTGGAAAAAATAAGTCTCTTTCACACAAACAAGTTACACCGAGGAGTCGTTACAGAAATAAGTCTTATGACGATGTTCCTCGTTGGAGTTCTCGTCAGTAAAGAACAATTCATTTTGAGCGCGACATTAACTGGATTACTCACTGTCATCTTGCAACTTAAAATCGAGCTTCACAAGATTGCGACAAAATTAAGGTATGATGAAATAAGATCCATTATAAAATTTGTTGCTATTACACTTGTTATCTACCCCATTCTGCCAAGACAAACATTTGGCCCAAATGAGGTCTTAAATCTTCCCGAAATTTGGCTCATGGTTATTCTGATTTATGCCATTAATCTTATTGGTCAACTCATTTATAAATTTAAAACGAATGTAAATGGTGTCTTATGGGCAGGAATAATTGGAGGATTGATATCAAGTACGGCGACGACCTTGGGCTCGAGTAAGCTTTGTAGACTTAGTGAAAATCAACATGCTTACTATACTCTTATCATTCTCATTTCATGGATGACTCTTTACATAAGAGTTTTATTAGAACTTTTAACTGTTGCTCCATTGATGAATCCAACGCTCCCCCTAGTAATACTTTTTTTTGCCTCGATTTTACCAATCCTTTGGGTTTGGAAATTAAATTTAAAAAGCTTATCTCATGAAAAGTTAAAATATAGCGAAATAAGCTTAAAAACGGCTATCAGCTTTGCCTTCTTTTATACCATTATTCTTTGCCTCTTTTCTCTGAGTCATGATCAGATCGCAAAAGGTAAGCTTTCAACTATTGCCTTTTTATCTGGTATTTTAGATGTTGATGCTATAACCCTTTCAACTGGGCGACTCGTTCAAAAAGGAATCTTAACAACCCAAGAAGGGTACCAACACTTATACCTGGCACTGCTGGCAAACATCTTATTTAAAGGTTGTGCATCGATCATTATAGGCGGGAATTTTTTAAGAAAAATTATTTTATATCCATGGATCATCCTGGTCATTTTTCATT
>JACCEB010952436.1_pt1 | contig 14154 bp, 18 predicted proteins | sample 7454761 | NCBI WGS metagenome assembly JACCEB01 (sample SAMN15323454, study PRJNA562643) | freshwater metagenome | isolation source: river surface water | place: USA:Blue River Watershed | collected 2017-08-18 | reverse complement strand
TCTTAAAAATATCCGCAAGTTCGGCAAGCAGATTGGCGTCGTGTCCAAAGTGTCTGAAATTAATATTGTACGAGTCAATCTGCTTTTTCATTTCTGTGAGCATGGACCGGCGATCAAACCGGTGCATGGAGTCGCCCTCGAGCACCTGGGCCTTAATACCGTCGCGGCGAAAGATATGCTTAAAACTACTCATGACCGTGGTGGTACCTGCTCCAGAAGAGCCTGTGATGGCCACGATGGGGTGTTTAACCGACATATTGCATCCTTTCAAAATTCATTCACACACACTCACCACCTGATCCCACTGCGCGACAACCCACCCCACTGGTTACTGAAACAACGACCGCTCCTTGAATAAGGGCGAGGAATACCGTTGATCGGTACCGGCATCGAACTCCTGGTGATAGCGCTCCACCCGCTCCACTTCATTGCGCGAGCCCAGAATCACAGCGATGCGCTGATGGATCTGATCCGGCATCACCTCCAGAATGCGTTGACGCCCCGTGGTGGCCAGGCCACCGGCCTGCTCCACCACCATGCCCATCGGGTTCGCCTCGTACATTAAGCGCAGACGCCCCGGCTTGGTCAGATCTTTGGTGTCTTTGGGGTACATGAAAATGCCGCCACGCATCAGAATGCGGTGGACCTCGGCCACCATGCTGGCAATCCAGCGCATATTGAAGTCCCGGCCTCGGACGTCCGTCTTGCCCGCCTTGCACTCGGTGACATAGCGCTGGACGGGCGGCTCCCAGAACCGTTCGTTACTGGTGTTGATCGCGAATTCGCTGGTATCGGCAGGAATCTGAATGTTGGGATGGGTCAGAATGAAGTTCCCCACTTCCCGATCCAGAGTGAATCCGTGCGTGCCTTTGCCCACGGTCAGCACCAACATGGTGGCCGGGCCATACACCGCGTAGCCGGCCGCCAACTGTTCACGACCCGGGCGCAGGTAATCCTGCAGTTGAGGAGGGCGACCCTCGGGCGCCTGAATAATCGAGAAAATCGATCCCACCGACACATTGACATCAATATTCGACGACCCATCTAAGGGATCAAATAAGGCCAGAAACTTACCGACGGTTTTCTCGGTCACCGCGATGGGTTCAGCTTCCTCCTCCGAGGCCAAACCGGCGACCAGACCGCCCAACTGAAAGGTATTCATAAAAGCGGCGTTGGAAAGAACGTCGAGCTTTTTTTGATCCTCGCCCTGGACGTTTTGTTTTTCCATGCTGCCCAAGACACCGGCAAGCGCGCCCTTGGCGGTCATGGCCGAAATCGCCTTTACCGCGGAAGCGATATCGACCAGCAAAGCCGCCAGATTGCGGGCCTGTGGACTGCCGTCCAGCTCCTGGATCAAGAACTTCGATAAGGTGGTGCGGCCAAGATGCATTACAACCCCCCTGTGAACACGCGTGAGGCACGGATGTCCTCCGCTGAAATCTGCGATAGGTCGTCCCGCGTCGCCTGCCGACCGGGCTGGGTGGCGACCTCAAAAATTCGATTGGCCTGACGCAGGCGCGCCCGATCCAAGGCATTACGAATGGAGCGCGCGTTGGCAAAATGCGGCTGCGCCTTGCGCAGTCCGATGTACTCCTGCATGGCGGACAGCGCCCCGGCGTCGAGCTGATAGTGCATCTCCCCTGCCATCTTCTGCGCGATCTGAAGCAGTTCGTCGTCCGTGTAATCCGGAAAATCGATGTGATGGGCAATGCGCGATGACATGCCGGGGTTCGATTTGAAAAACGTATCCATCCGGTCTTTATACCCGGCGAGGATCACCACCAGGTCATCGCGATGATTCTCCATCACCTGCAGCAGTATCTCGATGGCCTCCTGGCCGTAATCCCGCTCGTTTTCCGGGCGATACAGATAGTAGGCTTCATCGATAAACAGTACGCCACCCATCGCTTTTTTCAGGATCTCTTTCGTCTTGGGTGCAGTGTGCCCGATGTACTGGCCGACCAGATCATCGCGGGTCACACTCACCACGTGTCCTTTTCGCACATAGCCCAAACGCAACAGAATATCGGCCATGCGCATGGCCACCGAGGTTTTGCCGGTACCGGGATTGCCGGTAAAGCACATGTGCAGGCTTGGCGTTTGCGCTTCAATGCCCATCTGAGCGCGGGCCTTACTGATCACCAGAAAGGATGCAATCTCCCGAATCCGACGCTTTACCGGAGCCAAGCCGATCAGCTCCCGATCCAATTGGTCCAGCACCTCAAAGACATTGGCGTCGCTCAGGATCGCATGCAAGTCCACCGCACTGGGAACCCCGGTGGTACCGCTTGCGTCTGTTACGGGCTGATCCGACATGATGGGCGTGCTCCGATATCGCTTATGCGGGTGATCTTAGCGAGAGTAGCGCTCTCCGGCAGGCTTATCCGTGGCATAAGAATGCGTGGTGTAACGCATGCTCCGGGAATCGGTCTCCTGACGCACCAAGCCGAAACCGGGTTCATGGGCCGGACGCTGCACGATAAAGCTCATGCACATCGATTCCACCCCCCGGGTGCTGTCGAACGCATTGACCTTGATATAGCAGTTGGGCTGGGCCTTGCGGCAGGCGTTGACCTCGAAGAGCACGGCCGCACCATCCTTAATGGTGAACATGGGAATGCCCCACATATTCCAATAGGTGTTCCGCGGATGGGGATCATCGGTCCACTCCACCGACAGCGCCCACCCTTTGGAGAGCGCATAGTCGACCTGCAGACGAATCTCATCATCCGTGAGATCCGGAAGAAACGAAAACTGCCCTTGTGTGATTTTCATCATTTCACTCCGTTATCGATAGGGTGTGGTGTTCAGTAGGTCCAATCCGGATCATCCCGCCGCCGTGGGGGTGGCCACGAAGTCAGGCGTATCGGTCGAGGCGTAATTGAATTCCACGCCTTTCCAGGTTTCCAAAGCCTGCTCGAGCGGCTTGCACCACTTCGCGGCCGCCTTCAGGATGTCTGGGCCCTCGTTAATAATGTCTTTGCCTTCATTGCGTGCCTTGATCATGGTCTCCAATCCGACGCGATTGGCAATCGCACCGGCCTGAATGCCGTGGGGGTGGCCAATCGTGCCGCCGCCAAACTGCAGCACCACGTCATCCCCAAACAGATGAATCAGCTGGTGCATCTGGCCCACGTGAATGCCGCCCGAGGCCACTGGCATGACTTTTTTCATGTCACACCAGTCTTGATCAAAAAAGAGGCCGCGCGCGAGATCCTGTTTATTCACCATCTCGCGGCAGACGTTGTAAAAGCCCTGCACGGTCATCGGATCACCTTCTAACTTGCCCACCGCCGTGCCGGCATGCAGATGATCCACGCCCGCTAGCCGGAGCCACTTCGCAATCACGCGAAACGAAATGCCATGGTTCTTCTGACGGGTATAGGTGCCATGGCCTGCGCGGTGCATGTGCAGGATCATGTCGTTGTCGCGACACCAATTAGAGATCGACTGAATGGCTGTCCAGCCCACAATCAGGTCGATCATCACAATGCACGAGCCCAGACTCTTAGCAAACTCCGCCCGCTTGTACATCTCTTCCATGGTGCCGGCCGTGATGTTCAGGTAGTGGCCCTTGATCTCGCCACTGTTGGCCTGGGCCTTATTCACCGCGTCCATGCAAAACAGAAAACGCTCGCGCCAGTGCATGAAAGGCTGACTGTTAATGTTTTCGTCATCTTTGGTGAAGTCCAGGCCACCGGTCAGTGCCTCGTACACGACCCGACCGTAGTTCTTGCCCGAAAGACCTAGCTTGGGCTTCATGGTGGCGCCTAACAGCGGGCGGCCAAATTTATCCAGGCGCTCACGCTCCACGATGATGCCGGTGGGCGGACCCTTAAAGGTTTTCACATAGGCCACGGGGACCCGAATATCTTCCAGGCGTCCCGCCTTCAGCGGTTTAAAGGAGAACACATTGCCAATGAGGGAGGCGGTCACGTTGGCAATTGACCCTTCCTCGAACAGGATGATGTCGTAGGCGACATAGGCAAAGTACTGCTGCTCTTTATCGGTGCCCGGGCCGGTGCCGGGAACCGGATCGACTCGGTAGGCCTTGGCCTGGTAAGACTCGTGCGCTGTCAGCAGGTCGGTCCAGACCACGGTCCAGGTGGCGGTGGACGATTCACCGGCGACGGCGGCCGCGGCCTCTTCGGCATCCACGCCCTCCTGGGGGGTGATTCGGAATAAGCAGATGAAATCGGTGTCTTTGGGCTCGTAGTCCGGGCGCCAGTAGCCCATTTGTTTGTATTTCAGAACGCCGCCCTTGTAGCGCTCTTTTACATCCGTTATCCGGCCTTCGGCGGGTTTGTTCATTCGGGTCTCCTGGTGTGGTCGCGCCCATATCCATGGGCATAACAGGGACTTTAGCCCTGTTAATACGTAAGAGAAAGTCACGAATGTTGAATTCCCGAATAAGTTTTGCTTATCCGAACGGGCTATTTCTGCGAAAATTCCCTCTTAAGCCCCGATTTGTAACCCCGCACCTTGAAAAACCTGACGCTTCGCCAAGTTCGAATCTTCGCCGCGGCGGCCCGACTGTCCAGTTTTGCACGGGCCGCGGATGAACTCCACCTCACCGCCCCCGCGGTTTCCATGCAAATCAAGGAGCTGGAGGAAGAAATTGGATCTCCTCTGTTCTCCCGCGTCGGTCGGCGCGTCGAACTGACCAGCTCCGGAGAGTACTTTCTGGTCTTCGCCCGCAAAATTCTCGCCACGATCAACGAAGCCGAATCAGTCATGCAGAAACTCAAAGGCGGTCAGGCCGGCACCCTGAAAATCGGTCTGGTCAGTACCGCAAAATATTCGGTGCCCCGCATGCTCGGGCTATTCCGCGAGGAACACCCCGGCGTGCAGATCCGTATCGATGTCTGCAATCGGGATCAGTTGCTCGAACTGCTGCGTGATGGGGAGATTGACCTCGCCGTCATGGGACGCCCGCCCAAGCACTTGGACACCCGGGCCGAAGTCTTTGCCCATCATCCCCATGCCTTTATCGCTTCACCCAAACACCCGCTGGCTCAGCGCACCAGCATTCGCGCCGAGGTGCTGAACTCTGAAGAGATTATTTCCCGTGAGGAAGGCAGTGGCACGCGCGTGATCATGCAGAGTTTCATCGAACAGCACCGTCTGCGCCCGCCCATCACCATGGAGATGTCCAGTAACGAGACCATTAAACAGGCGGTCATTGCCGGGCTCGGCATCTCCTTCGTATCCTTGCACACGGTCGGGCTGGAAGTGGAACATGGACAGCTCGTGGTGCTCGACATCGAGGACACACCGGTATTGCGCGCCTGGCATGTGGTCGCCATGTCCCACCGCCACTTGTCACCGGCGGCCGAGGCCTTTCGATACTTTATGCTTGAGCGTGGTGCAGGACTGCTCGCCGAGCAGTTCCCCAATCTATCGGCCTACTACCACCATCTCCAACCACCCAAAAGCACCCCCATCGAATCATGAGCATCCCCGTTCGCTGGTTAACTGAAAAGCTCGCCATCGCCGGCCAGATCGAGGCTTCCGATGTACCGACGCTCGCGCACATGGGATTTAAAACCCTGATCTGCAACCGTCCGGACTTTGAATACGGGCCGGATCAACCCACCGCGAGCACCATCGAGTCGGCCGCCCAGGCCAGCGGGCTTGACTTTGTATATCTGCCCGTCACACCCGATGGCGGCAGCGCCACCGATGCGAAGGCGATGGGAGATGCACTCGGGGCGCATGCAGCCCCCGTGCTGGCGTACTGCAAAACCGGTGGACGGTGCATGGCACTGATCGGTGTGGCGGCCCGCATGGGCTATCCCATACCGCAATGACCCAGATTCTGGGCGTCAACAGACGCCCAGTGTCACCGCAGCATCAATTCAACACGCCCACGAGAGACTTCTTGTCCCGAGACCAAAGATAAAGCGATCCGTCGTAGAGACTCGTGTTCGGATTGCCGACCATTTCCGACATCACAAACCAGGCGCCCGATGCCAGATGGCCGCTATTACAGTAAGCAATCGTGGGTGTGGTCCGACTCAGTCCGGCGAGTTGCGCAAGCGTTGCATACTGGGATTTACTCAGAAAATAGAGCGCTCCTTGCGATGCGCGAAACAAGGTTTCCGGAGGCAAGGACTTTGCACCGGAGATATGCCCATACTGGGCCACGTAGGCACGCTTTGTGATCCCATAGAAATTGGATGCTTCGCGGCCATCGAGCAACATCGCGGATTGATGACTCGACGCCCGCTCCACCATCGCGGTATCGGCCACCAGGGCGCTACGAAACCCTTTCGCAACCCAATCGCCCTGCGCCGGCTTTTTCAAGGGGCCAGTGTCGACAGCGCGGCCGGAGGCTAACCATCCCGCCATGCCACCGTCGAGCACGGCGACGTTATCCTCGGCATACACCTTAAACGTCCAATAAAGGCGTAGGGCTTCCATCACATCGCCCGGATCAACGCCCTGAGCCACCAATACGATCGGCCGATCATTTTTTAATCCGATGGCCCTGAGACGGGACTCTAACTCCGCCTTATCGGGCACCAGGTATTTTGTCTTCTGACCGTCCAACAGTCGCTCGCTGCGGACAAGGTTGTAGTCCATGATGAGCGCGCCGGGAATGACACCCCCGACCTCATCCACGTTGGGTTTACCGGACTTTTTGTCCACCGTGATCACCGCTTCACGGGTATAGCTCTTTGCGTCCGAGCGCACGTCCACCACCTGCACATGATCCCGATGCTTGGCCAACCACTCGGCAGTCACCACCGGTCCGGGCAATGGCATGGCAACACCCATCGCGCCTACACAAGAGACCGCCCAGAACACCATCCATTGAAGAAACTTTTTCATACAACACCCTTTCAATCGTTAATTCATCTGTGCGAGTCGCACCGCCAAACCAATTCGCTTCTTCGCGATCACCTGATCCCGAGGATTCGTGAGAATCGCCAGATCGGATACGCCAGAGCGACGGCGCGAGATCCACCAATCATCCCGTTTCCGATGCAACATATGAATCTCGGCCTGATACAGCTGCACCATGGAGCTCACCCACCGGGCCACGGGCGCCATGCGCCCCGATACCTCACATCGAAACCGTCGCAGCTTTGGAGCGATCGCGTCCGCACTGATCCAGTCCTCGCCGGTTACCCATTGATTGGTGAGAAACAACTGTTGAGGCACCCCAAACGCATCGATCGAGATGCCCACGATGTGATGAAAACGCCGGCCAGCGTTGCTGCGGGCAAACACGTGAAAGTGTCCATGCTCATTGAGCGTCTTTTCCCGCCCGGCATGGGCATGAAAATAAAACTCTGTGGCGTTCACCCGATCGGTCACATCGCGCCGCGGGTAGTGCTCCCAGGCACGAAAGGTTCGCGCGCCGGCCAATGCCGCTAACGCCAGACTCGAGCCTGAACGGGCGTAGCGGGCCATGACGGCCGCCACGCGTTGTCCATGCTCGACTGGCATCACGGATTTACTCTGCCTTCTTCTTTTTCGGGCCACAGGGATTACTGGGGCCACAGGGGTTGGCCGCACGCTTTTTCGGCGCGCACGGGTTGCTGGGACCACAGGGATTGCTCTTGCGCTGTTTTTTGGGCGCGCAAGGGTTTGCCGCCTTGCTGTCTTGGGCCACGGCGGCGGGTGCCGCCACACCGGCAGAGATGGCCAAGGCAATGGCCGCTACTTTTTTCGAGACTCGTTTCATCGACAGTCCTTTTCCTAATGGTTAATAAAAATGACATTACCCGTTGTTTAACGCTTAACGCGCGTTCGTCGATGACGCGCCTTCCACCGCCTGGGCCGCAGTCACGACACCTTGTCCACGCTTCTCCATCGCACTGCCACCCACAAACACGGCCACGGCGGCAATCACCATCCCGATATTCACCCACAGGTCACTCACACCGAGCGCTTGCGGCAAGGTATCGCCACCCGCGAACTCACCCGCCAATGTCCATGCCTCCAATTGCTCGTACGCGCCCGCAAACACCAGAGTGCCCACCATGAGCCCCAACAAAAACACGATCGCGTCCAGTCGCCCGGACATGACGCCGACGACCGACGTGCCCGGGCAGTAACCGCCCACTGCAAACCCGGCCCCCACCAGCGCACCGCCAATGGCGGCCGCACCCAATAACGCAGACGGCACAAACAGCTGATCCGTGCTGACCAATCCCATCCAGCGCGCCAGCATCAGGCCCACCGATGTGAACACAATTGCCGTGAACATCACCTTAAACACGGACCAATCGGTCAGTCGAAATTGCGCGGTGAGTTTGCATGGACTCCCAAAACCGGCACTCTCCAACACAAATCCGAAGGCAAACCCCAGCACCAATCCGCTGGCGATATCCACAATGTTCATTTATTGCACCCCCCGCACGAGTCGGCTCATGATCAGTCCCACGGCGAAAAACGTGGCCAGAAACGTGAAGCCCGCCAGGCTCAGCGTGGCGGCGCCCGATAGCCCCATGCCGCTGGTGCAACCTGCTGCAATACGCGCGCCCAGGCCGGCCAAAAGCCCACCGCTAAACGCGGTGATCAAGCGGCGCGTGATGCCCAGTGTTTTTTGCCCATCCAATTGCAGCCGTATGCGGTGGGCCAGCTTCGCAGACAGATAAGCACCCACCACGACACCGATCACCTGCCACGTGATCCAGGCCGAGAAAATTCCCTCTTCGGCCATGGGTCCCAGGTAGGTGTCGGGGCCGGTCAGGCTGGGCACACTCTGCGCCAACCATGCACTGACACGGGTGGTAAATCCAGTTGCACCCAACCCATGACCGGTGACCACGAACGTGAGCAGCAACACCATGCCCAGCGCGAGTCCCGCCACGAGCGGGTGCCAAAACGGCCGGGGCGCCATCCGCGCAACAGAGGAAGACGATGAGGACATCATATGGTCACACTCCTTTTACGTGCTGCAGTTGTGCGACAGAACATCCCGTGCAAGGCCGTCAGCATGCCGGTCACCCGCGCGTCCGACAAGGCGTAATACACAAATTTTCCGTCACGCCGCGTGGAAACCAGACCCTCGGATCGTAAGACCGACAGCTGCTGGGACAACGTGGGTTGGGTGATCCCCGTGAGTTCCTCAAGGTCGCTGACGCACCGCTCTCCTTCGGTCAGTTGGCATAAGAGCAACAACCGGTCTTCATTGGCCATTGTGCGCAGAAATACGGTCGCTTTTGCCGCCGATTTGCGCATAGCGGCCACGTCAAAGGTTTCAAAATGAGTGATCACGACAATCCAGTATTAGTTTCGAGTTTTATATTATATGTACCGATATAATATAAGTCAAGCGACACGGGTCACGGATGACGATGGTCGACGTTCTCCGTGGGCAGTGCGATCCGCACCGAAAGCCCTCCCAGGGCCGACCGTCCAAGGGCAAGCTGCCCCCCGTAGAGGTCCAACAAATCGGACACGATGGCCAGGCCGAGGCCGGAGCCTGGAACCATCTCGTCTGCCCGGATGCCGCGGCGAAGAACCGCGCTGTATTGCTCAGCAGGCACTCCCGGACCATCGTCCTCGACGATCAACACCAAGTCCGAGACCACGGTCTCTTGTCTAATCCGGACACGATGTTGCGCCCACTTAAAGGCATTTTCGATCACATTACCCAGGATCTCCTGCAAATCCTGAGACTCGCCCTTAAAACGCAGGCCTGTGGCCGGCACGGTGATTTCCACGCCCAAGGACTTTTCTGCATAAGCACGCTGCATGACCGCCACGATGCCCTCGATCACGGGACGGACTTGGACTAACGCCCCGGGGGCCAAGACACTGGCGGCCATGCGTGCGCGCTTCATATGCCAATTCACTTGGTCTTGCGCCAGTGCCGTATAGGTGGTGATCGTGTCGCGCAAAGACTGCGGCGCCACCGCAGGATCGGCCGCCGCATTGGCCATCACCGTGAGCGGTGTCTTTACCGCATGGGCGAGATTGCCCGCCAATGTTCGGGCCCGCTCCACATGCCGCCGATGCTCCGACAAGATATTGTTAAGACTGGTCGCTAAAGGTTGGATCTCTGATGGAAACTCTCCCTCAAGCTGTTCTGCCGAGCCCTGACGTAAACGGGTTAATGCCCGATGCAATCCGCACAATGGGGCCAGTCCAATGGTGACCTGAACGCCCAACACAGCCGCGAGCACTGCCGTCAATGCCAGCAAATACTGAAATACCGTACGGTTAAATTCATGTACTGCCGCCTGCAGGACCTGAATATCCGCAGCGGCAATCAGTCGCACGTGAATGGGTTCACGGCCCTCTTCCAGTGTGACCGTCCGCTCCAATGCCATCACGCGCCGACGATTCGGCCCCTCGATATCATGCACATGGATAGCGCCATTCAATAGGGCATCGGGCGGAAGCGCCAGCGTGTAATCCCATAACGAACGCGAGCGCTGCACGCCACCAGGCATCATTGATTCCGGGGCATTGATCTGCCAGTACATGCCCGAGTACGGCGTGCCCCAGCGGGGGTCCCCCTTCGGCTCGTTCACGGCGATGCGCAATGGCCGACCTTCCGCGCGTACAGCAGCCGCCAACTGATCTAATGTGATTCGAAGATTCGCCTGGAACTGGGCAGTCACATGCCGCTCAAACAGTTGGGTGAACACGGAGTGGGCAAGCCACACCGTCGCCAGTATCGCCGCAAGGCTGACCACCACCAGCCGCCACCGAAGCGAACGGTGCCATGGTGAGGCCACCAAACGCGATTCAGTATTCACGACAAGCCCGGCTCGCCCGATGGGTCACCGAGCCGATACCCCAGCCCACGAACCGTCTCAATCATTCCCGCAGGCATCTTCTTACGCAGCCGGGCGATGAACACTTCGATGGTATTGGAGTCGGGATCGTCGTTATACGAGTAAATGTGCTCCGAGAGTACGGATCGACTGGCGACCTCCTGCGGATGATGCATGAGCCAGTACAACAACTTGAATTCATGTGCGGTGAGCGTGACCGCCTGGCCATCTATGCTGACACGGCCCCCGACAGTATCCAGCTGAACGTTACGCCAGACCAGTACCGGTGACGCGCTGCCAGCCGAGCGACGAATCACACTGCGAAGTCGGGCCAGCAACTCCTCCATATGAAACGGCTTAGCGACATAGTCATCTGCGCCCGCATCAATGCCACTGACCTTATCGCTCCAGCTGTCGCGTGCCGTCAGAATAATGACCGGAAAGGTCCGCCCGGCTGCACGCCACCCCTTGAGCACTGACAGGCCATCCAACTGGGGCAAGCCCAAATCAAGGATTGCGGCATCTAGGCGCTCCTCACGGCCCATATGCAAGCCGTCTTGGCCGTTAAAGGCCACATCGACGGCATACCCCTGCTCCTCTAAAGCACCACGGAGCTGCTCGGAGAGCATGGGTTCGTCCTCAACGACTAATACGCGCATGACGAAATTGCACGACCTCACCGGTTCGCGCATCCACTTTTAATTTGAAGAGTTTGCCATCGGGGGTGATTCCTTTGATCTCGTACATCCAGACCTTGCCCCCTTGACTGCGCTCGCGATCGAGTTCCACCTCCAGAATCTGTCCAGGGTGGGACTGGCTGACCACGGCCAGAATTTTGTCCAGCGGCATGATCTCGCCGGCCTGCAGTGCCTGACGCGCGCGCTCGTGGTCTCCCGATGCCCAAGCGACGGATCCGACGACAGCACAGAGCCCAAGCCCGACCACCGACACCACGATTCTCACGACCGTTATCGCTGTTGCTTTGCGTACCACATTGTTCATTACGGCTCCTATTGTGGGCCCAAAGTCTGGCCTACGGCACCTGAACGCCAGATGAATATGGCCTTCAGGTTCTGTCCATACAGCGCCTGCAACACTGACGCTGTGTTCTGTTATTTCCGAAGGAGTTTTAAATGAGATCACCGCTGTATTCTTTCATCATCAGCGCAGTGTTAGCCGGCAGTTTGACCACCATCAGCCCATCGATTCTCGCTGCCGATACAACACCGGCCGCACAACTCCAACAGTGGAACGCTACCGCTGGCAGCCCCGGCGACCCGACGCGGGGCAAATCCTTCTTCACGGCCACACACGGCAAGGATCTCAGCTGTGCCTCCTGTCACGGGAGCGCGCCAACGGTCCCCGGAAAGCACAGCTCCACAGGAAAAGTGCTCGATCCGCTAGCGCCGAGCGCAAACTCCAAGGCGCTCACCGACACCACCAAGATCAACAAATGGTTTCGACGCAACTGCAATGACGTGCTGGGCCGCGAGTGCTCCGCCCAAGAGAAGGCCGATGTGATGGCCTTTCTGATCAGTCTCAAACCCTAACCGATTCATCATCCGGACGAACGTCATGAACCCTTTGATTAAAACCCTCGCCATCGGTCTCATCGTAGCGACGGCAACTGCGGCCTACGCCAGCAAACCCATGATGGCCGAAGCGCAGATGCTGACCCAGTATCGCCAAGAGTGCAGCGGCTGTCACATGGCCTACCCGCCGGAGTTTCTCTCCAAACCAGCCTGGGCACGTGTCATGAACTCCTTATCGCGCCACTACGGCACCGATGCCAGTCTCGATCCGGCAACGGTCAAGGAAATCTCGGCCTGGCTGAATCGGCACGCAGGCAGTTATAAGCGTGCGGTGACCAGCTCCCCGGAAGATCGCCTGACCACCACCCCCTGGTTCACTCGAAAACACAAAAAAATCGAGGCCAGTGTCTATCAACGCGCGTCAATCAGAAGCCCCGTGAACTGCGCCGCCTGCCATACCGCCGCGCATCGCGGTGACTTCGAAGATCACAACTTCAGGATCCCAAAATGACTCACTCCCGCTACACCTCTGCATTGCTGACTCGAATTCTGGTCTGGGATTCCCCCACCCGAATCTTTCATTGGATTCTGGCCATTTGCTTTGCTGGGGCGATGATTACTCAAGATATGGAACGACTGCGCCTGCTCCACAACACCTTTGGCTACACCATGCTGGGACTGGTGGGATTTCGCCTGATCTGGGGTGTCATTGGCACCCGGTACGCCCGCTTTGGTTCGTTTGTGCCCAGTCCGCGCCAGGTCATGGCCTATCTGCGTAATCTAATGGAGCGGCATCCCATTCATAGCATCGGACATAACCCAATCGGTGCGCTTGGCATTCTGGCAATGCTGGCTCTTACTGTCGGTGTGGCCGCATCGGGAATTCTGTTGGATCAAGGCATTGCGGAAGAACTAGTCGAAGAGATCCACGAGGTGCTGGCTAATCTACTGTTGGTCGTGGTTGGAATCCATGTGCTCGGCGTGGTGATGTCGAGCATCACCCACAAGGAAAATCTGGTGGGCGCCATGATCAATGGCTATAAAGTCGGCACCGCCGCACAGGGCATTCGATCCTCGTTGTGGTGGATTGGAATTCCGCTCGCCCTGGCCGTGGTCGGATTCTGGGCGCTTCAGTTCGGCGTGATCTCTGGCTGAATCGTGGCGTGATCAATCCCGTATTTCCTGCGCAGCAAGTCCTGCAGCGCTATACGGGTCGCCGGCCAGTGGTTCAAGTTTCGAAATTCCATATGCACGGTGAGCGCGATATGGCCGGGGCTCAACTCCCAGATGTGCAGGTTATGAACCCCCTGCACATCGGGAGCCTGGGCCAGATCGTGGGCAACCGCGTTGAAATCCACATGATCTGGCACGTACTCCATGAGTATGCGATAGGAGTGTCGCAGTAGGCTGAAGGTAGACTTCAGAATCAGAACGCAGACCAACAAGGACAGCCACGGATCCACGCCCACCGGGCCGCCCATCACAATCACTACGCCGGCTACCAGTGCCGCTACGGATCCCAGCAGATCTCCCAACACGTGAACCAGTGCGGCACGCACATTTAAATTATCGCGATCCCGCGACAGTACCCAGGCCACCACCACATTCACCGCTAAGCCAATTGCCGCCACCCAAATGACGGTCATGCCCTGCACAGGCTCCGGCGCGATCATGCGGGTAATGGCTTCCCAGGCGATCCACCCCACCACACCCAGCATCGCCAAAGAATTCACAAAGGCGGCCAATGCCTCAATCCGGCCATGGCCGTAGGAGTGCTTGGCGGTGGATTCACGCTTGGATAAAAACTGCGCCGCCAGTGCGACGATAAGCGACAGGGAGTCGGTGAGCATGTGTGTGGCATCCGAGAGCAGCGCCAATGATCC
>JACCEB011215186.1_pt1 | contig 14159 bp, 8 predicted proteins | sample 7454761 | NCBI WGS metagenome assembly JACCEB01 (sample SAMN15323454, study PRJNA562643) | freshwater metagenome | isolation source: river surface water | place: USA:Blue River Watershed | collected 2017-08-18 | reverse complement strand
AGGCTTGCCTAAAGGAATTCAAACTCCGTGAAGCACCCGAATAGAATCGGAATGTCATGCAAGAACACTCGCTTCATCAAGAGGGGTCTGACTTGGGAGGAAGTCCAAAGGGTGGAGAAGGCAACCCTAGCGGACAAACTCCGATGGGAACACCTGTTCTCAATCAACAAGTGGAAGCCGACTACCGAGACGAAACCATCAAAAGTTTTGCCCAGAACATCTTGAGGCTAGGAAACGAATGCCGTTCCTTTGCTGACGAGAACAAGCGTCTCAAAGCCGAGAACATCAGGCTCCGCAAGGCAGGGGATAGGTTGGCTGGAGTCATTGGACTTCCTGTTAACGATGTTCAGACAAACGCACTCGTAGAAAACTGGAACGCCGCCAAGGAGGGCAGACTAAAATGATTCACGAATTCCGCAACCCAATCCCTGTGCATACTGACATCGGCTATGGCTGGCTGATGTATGTAAGGGATGGCGGTACTTGGTCTAACGACATCTTTGCTATTGTCTTAGAGAAGGATGGGGTCATTCGTCATATGCGGACAGACCAATTCAAGGTACTCCGCAACGACACATTTGATATTTCCAATGAGCAAAATGATTAAGTTCGTAGCCGTGGGCGATAACCACGGGGATATGATTGACGCAGATGTCGCCAATCAGTTTTACAAATTCCTAAAATGGTTCAAGCCTAACGAGGTCATCCATCTAGGAGACAACTGGGACTTCCGCAGTATCCGCAGGGGTGCTGGGGCTAAAGAAGAAAGCGAATCTCTTGTGGCAGATGTCAAGGCTGGCAAGGATTTCGTGAACAGGGTACAGCCCACCATTTTTCTAAACGGAAACCATGACGACAGACTCGACCAGATTATCGAAGGCTCTACAAAGGGTATGCTTGTGGATTACTGCATCGACTTAAAGCAGGACATCCAGAACTACCTCAAGGCTAAGGGTTGCAAGAAGATTTACGATTACCACGCAGAACAGGGTGTGCATAGATTGGGAAAGATTGCCTTCGTACACGGCTATACCTGTGGTGTCCGTGCCGTGGAGGAACACGCAATCCATTACGCTGAACCCGAAGGTGCGGTCATCATGGGTCACCTCCACAGCATCCAGCAAATTAACGCTAGGAAGCACCAAGGGGCTGTTGGATTCTCTGGTGGATGTCTCTGTCAGAAGTCAGCAATGGGCTATGCCAAGAACCGCCTAGCGACCTCTAAATGGGGTTCTGGCTGGACTTACGGGTTCGTGCAGGGCAAGGACTGGAAGGTCTGGCAAGCCCACAAGGTTGGTAAAGAGTTTATCTACTCCATCAAGGGGCTATGAACAGAATCAAACTCAGAAAACTGGAGGCTATCTTCCAGAACAGGAATGTTGATAGACCTCCCAAGGGCTTCAAGACAAGAGACCAATGGGCTAACGAGTGGGGAGTTTCTTCCCAGCATTGCAGTCGCTTGATTCACAAGTATATCGCAAAGAATCTTATTGAAGTCAAGATGTTCAAGGTCAAGTCTGGGCAAGTGACAAGACCCATCCCTCACTACAAAATCAAGAATGAAAACCGATAACGAAAAACTAGAAGAGTTCCTCGCTGAGTTAGATGACGGCATCGTCATCGCTGACGGACTTGCTCACGCCTTTATTGGACTTACCAACACCCCTAACGGAGTGGTGGCTGTTTACTCCACGGAGCGTATCATCTCCAGCCTAATGGAGAACGATGCTATGGACTTTGAGACAGCCGAAGAGTATATGCACTTCAACATCATTGGGGCTGATGTGGGTCAGCGGACTCCTGTTTTTGTGGATATGATTCCTGAGGAGTTCTGGAAGTAAGGCTCTTTATAAGCACGAACAACAGGCATAGGGCAACTATGCCGACAGAGCCTCCAGCGATGTAGGTGAACCATTGGCTATCAAATATCCAGAGGCTTCCCATTGCCACAGAGCCACCTAGCATCACGATAGCACCAGACTTCTTGAACGGGGTAAATGCTGTCACCAGCAGTCCCACAACGAACAGACCTAGCCCAGCGGTGCTGAACTTCCATAGCACCTTCTGCTTGAACTCAGCGTCAGCCCTAGCGTTAGCCTCAGAGAGTTCGATGTCCTTGAGTTCTACAAGAGTATAGAGGGCATCAGTCTCAGCCTCGACCTTTGCGGCTTCCTTCTTGTCTTTCTCTATAGCCTTGGAGTCTGGCTGTGCTATAGCCTTCTTGTACTCCTCTACCTTCGGGACTGTAGGCTTGGAAATTCCAGAGAGCCTCGTCACTTGGGCTTCGACAAGTCCTCGTACATTTCCTTTATCGAGGTTAGGAACGACAGCAGTAAGGGCAGAAGCGGAATCAGAGACGATATCTTCGACCCTAGCGATGTACTTGTCTTTCTCTTGGTTCTTCGTCTCAATGGGAGCAGGGGGTGTGGGTATAGGTTTAGGGGCGGTAGAGCAACCAAGCAGGAACAGGGCTGGCAGTATGAATCTCATTTAGTTTGTTTAATGAACTTACGCTTAATCCATTCAAAGATATCTGGGGCTAACGCACCAGCAGAGGAATAGATGATGCCTTTGTACATAGCGTCCATCTCAGCGTGGTTGATGGCGAAGTAGACCAGCGTACCCACAATAGCACCAGCGATAGCCTTGCGTACCCAGACGATGGCTTGCCACTTCTCCTCCGTTATGATGAGCCTAGCGACAGCACCCAACGCTCCTAGGACAGCCACTATCCAGCCACCCTTCTTGAAGTCTTCGGCTGTCTCTAGGATGCTGGGGTCTACTGGACTCATTGTTTAGGAATCTCCCTGTAGATACGCTTCTTGGCTTCTTCCTCAGAGCCGTAGACTCCGATGATAGCCTTGGCAGGATTGTAGACTCTGAACTTGTTGTTCGCCATCGTGATGACATAACCCTTGGCGTTACGCATGATGCGACCAGTAGGCGACTGTTCAGACTTGAATTCCGTGTACTCCGAAGGCTGGAACATACGCTGAGGTCTAGCCGCTTTCTTCTTCATTTCTGGCGTGAGGTCAAAGCCCATGCTTCTATCGACTAAGTATTCAGATTCAGACATATTAGACGCAGATGCCACAACACTACGACCACTAGGAGTCTTGGCATCTTTGTCTTGAGCCTCAAGCATGGTTAAATAATTTCCAAACTGATAAAGTCTGCGTTTAGCCGCTTGCATGATTTCCCACTTTCCAGATGTACCATCTGGTATGGTATTGATAAGATAATCAAAACGAGTATTTAATGCATGATAATTATGGTTAGACTTTAAGTCCGCATCGTCTTTATGCAAAAGTTCAAATAGTTCTTTAGCCTTAGTTCCGTTTAATTCAGAGGGAATAACAGCAGATGCTACTCTTTGAAGCCCTTCATTGGTGCTTATTTTAGATGCTTCGTACTTTTGTCTAGGAATGCTTTCACTTTTATTTGCTACATCAAGACGAGAATTCATCTTCTGTAACTCAGAATTGAACGCATCAACAATTGTCTTGCCGTAGAATCTTTCGGCAGACTTAGCCTTCATGCCTACCTGTAACGGAGTCTCAGACCAAGGAGTAATCGTGATTCTATCTACGCCTTCGACAAGAGCCTTACGAAGAACAGTTCTGAAAGCAACCTTGACCCATTCCTTCGGGTCTTGCAGGGGAGCATCATTCTTCTTAGCGTTCAATTTAGTTTCTCTTTCAGAAATCATCATGTCAAAGTTGCTGTTCTTTAAAGCCTTTGACAAAGCAGAGATATATCCATCTCTTGTCTTGTTTCCAATAGATGTGTACCTGTCCTGCCAATGTTCTGGATTTAAGTCATAAAGAGACTCTGCATACTTGTCTGTAATCTTGCTTGCAATATCATTGAATCTGTCAATTCTTGCTTTGTTTGCGACATTGAAGGTGTCTCTTTCTGTATCGTTTTTGTGTCTATCCTTTATGATTTGGTATTCGACATTGGAACGATTGAATTCTGTTTCGTATTCTCTTTTCAGTTTCTTAAGTTGACTTACTTCTTCTGTGACAACTTTTCTTTGCGTATCAGATAGGACATTACTAGCAGTATTGTTAGCCTGTATCTCCTCGATGTGCATGACCTTCTTGCCGTCCTTGGTGTCTCTGAGCGTCACACGGACATGGACAACTGCACCATTGAAGTGTCCTTCAACTCCGTGTTCATGTTTAGCATTTGTCATTCTAACAACATAGACACGATATCCCTTCTTAGCCTGTTCTTCCCCACCTGTAACATAGGGTCTTGTGTCTCCAAAGTCAGCGTTTTGTTCTAACTGAGGGTCTATCTCAAGACCCATCTTGTTGTTTTCTACGAACTCAATCAGTTCTTTGGTTGTGACTTTCTTCTGGTTCTTGCCTTCTTGCTTAGACTCAAGCCAATCGATAAGACCAATAGCCTTAGCCTCAGCATAGACCTTAGAATCTCCACCAGACTTGTTTCTGAGAGCATTAATTATTCTACGAGGATTAACTTCACCTTGAGGAAGACCTTTATCTGTAAGTTTATTTTCTGCCCTAAGAATGTCTATGAGGATTCCTTTCTTATCTTCGCTATAATAATCGCTTGAACTATAGAGTTCGGACTCGAAGGTCTTTCCAATCATCTCACGCTCATACTTTATTCCAGCGTACTCACGGAAAGCATTGGCAACAAAAACATCTTCATCTACAATTTCTTGTGCAAATCCAGAGCCAAGTTCTTTTTTAAGAACAGCCTCAAGTCTATTGCTACCCGCTAACTCATCTACTTTATCTAAGGGTTTCTTGGATATAATATCTATAATTCTATCAATAGAACGAAGACCGCTTTCTATTTCTGTGTTATGGTCTTCAAGTGTGACACCATAGCCCATCTTGTCCTTAATATCGCTATCAATTATATTTTTTCTGTCTTCAATTTCTTCTGTTAAATCTTTCCTTTGTTCTCTTGCAGAATCATCATCTATTTTCCCATCTCCATAATCTCTTTCTAGCCTGTAAAGAGCATCTTCAAGAAAAAAAAGTTCTTCATAGTCTTTTAACTTTATTCCAAATCTATCAAGATAAGACTGCTTAATTGTGCCAGAAGTTTTTTTCTTGCTTCTAGAAATCTCACGATAGACACGATTGAACCCTTGGTCTCTGGAGGGAGGAAGTTTCTCGTCTGGTTGATACCAAGCCTTGGGGTCTAATTTGCCGTTGTTCTGAACAAACTCAGAATGTAAACCTTTTCCAGAACGCATCTTTGGTGCGTTAGACATAAGCCTATCAAAGTTTTCTTGTGTCGTGGAGACAGGTTCATAATCACGAAGCGTCCATATTTTGCTACTTTCTTTTCCAACAATCCTATTAATGGACTTAAGGGGTATTCCAATTTTATTTTCTATGTTTTGAGAAAAGCCAATAGCACCCATTGCTCTGGCTCGTTCAAACATTTCAGAATAAAGAAGATGTTGATAATTCTTCCCTCTATTTGCTGGGTCTCCAATGTGAACAGATATATCTCTGACAACAAGACCATCTACTTCTTCAGTTCCGTTAAAGAATCCTTTATTTTGTTCGTATTCAAAAGAAATGTCTCCTATGTCAATTCCGTTTTCATCTCTTAAAACAACACGCCATTTAGTTCCATCAACATCCTTAAAATTAGAAGTGTCGTTAGAGTAATATTCTATTTCTAAACCTTTTGTAATGTTTGGGTTTTCTTGAGCGTACTTGCCAATGAACCTTCCTCCTAATTGGAAGTCTTTATAAGTGCGACCACCCTGCTCGCCTTCGGCTGGCTGATACCAAGCCTTGTTGTATAGGTAAGAGGTTACGCCAGTATGGGTTGCATCGCTGTCTGGGTCTTTTTCAACATAATCAATCTGCGTTCTATCTCCTCCGATGCGAGCGTTCTCTCTGTCTATGATACGCTCACGAATCTTCTGAGGTCTTCCTTGCTCGTCTATAATCATGCCTTGGACTTCCTTCATGCCCATGCTACGCAGTCTTTCGACTAACTCAGAATAGAGAAGGTTACCATAGCCCTTGCCTTGCTGTCCTCTGGCAACATTTGTGTACTCAATCAGAGCGTCACCAGTAGCCTTAGAGAACGAGAAGTTGATGTAACCAATGGAATCCTGTCCCTTCGTTAACTCTATGTTACCTTGGTCTCCAGAGCCAAAGATGCTGAACTTAGGCTTCAGACCCTTTGTGACCTTGGCGTTCTCAGCCGCATATCTGCCGATGAACTCAGAAGACATCTGCTTGTCTGTATAAGTTCTGCCACCCTGCTCGCCTTCGGTGGGCTGGTATCTGGCTTGCTTGTACAGCGTGTTGGTGACATCAATGCCACCAGCAGAGCCAACTAACTCCTGCTTGTCTCTGATTCTGTTAGCACCCTCGACATAGTTAATCCTGCGTCCAGAGTACAGGTCTCTGGTGTCACCGATGATACGCTCTCTGACCTTGATGGGTACTCCATCTGGGTTGACGATAGTGCCGTCTACAGCCGTGACTCCCATAGCACGGAGTCTCTCAGCCATCTCGCTGTAAACCACATAGGCTAACTTCCTGCCTCTGAAGTCATCGTTGATGTGAGTAGATAGGGTAGCCCTGTCTCCTTCGATGTTAGCGGTGATGTGACCGATGTCAGCGGACTCGCCCTTCTTGGAATTATCAGTCAGACGGATTCTGTGAGAGCCGTCCTTTCTCTTCATGAACTGAAGGCTGATGCCCTTGACCCTATCGGGATTTTGTTCAGCATACAGACCTACGAAACCAGACTTGAACTGTTTGCTGTTAAAATCATATGTTCTGCCACCAGAATAGGTATCTTCTTCAGTAGGCTGATATCCAGTATTTCTATGTTCTCTCTCAGCGTCTGTGTTATAGCGTCTTCCGTCCTTGTCAGAAATCTTACGCATCTGACCAGTCGCTCGCATGAAAGCATTATACACGCCTTTTCTTGCGTCTCTTATGTCCTTAAGTTTAGCAGTATATGTGTACTCGTCTAAGTTCTTAGCCGCTTCGGTTGCTTGCTTAAGCGTGATTTCTTGGTTTTTAAATCTCTCAACAATAGCAGAACCTTTGTCTCCAAGTTTTAGTATAGCACCTATGATGTCATCATTGCTGGCTTTTGTGAACTGTTCTATGTTTTTGAAAACATAATCCAATTCTGGAGTCATCATTTCTTGATGAGACTTTCCTGTCTTTAATCCATAGAGGTATTGTTCTAAGAGTTTAGAAGCCTTGTTGCTGTTAGGTTCAAAATCGAACTCGCCTTCAGTCGGCTGGTAGTTTCTGCCTTCAATCTCAGAGCCACCCTTGACCTTGTTTCCAGCCTCGTCCGTACCTCTGGGAGCAAACCTAGTGTCCTCAGTTGTCTCAAGAGTGAATATCTTGTTGTCCTCGTTCTTGGCGAAGGAAGCAAAGATTGTATCTAAGCCACCGCCATCCTTAGTGTTCTTGAAGATAACGCCATCGTGACCAGCCTCCTTAGCCCTTCTGATGACAGAGGCAAAGGTCTCGTCTCTGTAGTCAGCCTTAGCGTATTCGTGGACATAAGGGTTCTCCATCTTGACAATGTTGCGGAGAAGGTAGGGCTTTTTTCCTTCTTCATTCCAAGCCATTTCGTAGCCACCAATAGAAAATCCTTCATCGTTAGCACCTTCTAATGCTCTGTCTAAGAAACCATCAATATCCCAGCCTAGTTGTGTTTCTGGTTGAGGCTTGATTATAGGCTCTCCTTCTTTCGTCTTTCTTCCAGTATCCTTTAACTTGAAATCATCTGGGAACTCAATGTGAGCATTTGCCATCAATGCACTTACCTTCTGAACAACACCCTTGGATGTGTCAGAAGAAAGCAACGATTCTAACTTAGCCTTAATTTCTGGCGAGAAGTTTTTAACATAATACTTTCTTGCCTGTATGAAATCTCTGACCCAAGTTTTTGCTATCGGATTACCGACATAGTTAACAGAGGTCTCCTTAGAGCCAGCAAAGAAGGTGGCGTTGAACGCAGACATAGAGCCTGTGTTTCTGCCAAGGAAACTTGTGTCGAAGGTCTTGCTGACCATCAGTTCGTGGTTAGGAGTTCCGTGGTTAGCCAAGAATGTGACAGCCTTGCCTGTTTCAAAGTTAGCCTCGTAAGCCTTGATTAATCTAGGTGTGATTGCGAACTTGACAGCCTCTTCGCTAAGTTTTCCTGTTTCGTTAAAGTTCTGGAGAAAACGCTTTGTGATGTAGTAATGGGAGTTGAGGTCTGTGATGCCTTCGTTGTGCATCTTGTTTGATATCTCAGACAAACGATTCATAACCTCTTGTTTTCTCTTGTAGATACGACCATACATTTCAAGAATATGAATATCAACCTTTGCTTCTGGATTGCCAGACTCTTGAAGCCTTATTTTTTCACGACCTAACTCTACAATCTTTTTTGTAATCTCAGTTTCCTGTGCTTGTAACTGACTTGCCTCAAGACCGAATTCATCGTAAGTTTTCTTTAACTCCGCTTCTAGGTCAATTAACTCCTTGAACTCAGAACTAAACAGTTGATTTAAGATAGCACCTTTTTCCTGCTCGTTCTTTCCGTTGATTATTTCTTCGATTTTCTGGTCACGGAATTCATCGAAGGTTTGACGAACCAACTTAGAATCGCCAATGATTTCCTGCATCCGTTTTGTCTTAAACATATCACCAATGCGGAATGCTTCTTCGTAAGTAGCCTCATCTAACGGCTGAAGGTTCTTTCTGTTCTGCTCTTCTTTCTGCTTGAAGTCGTTGGCTATCTTGGTGATGTTCTCTTGAGCCTTGTTATAAAGGTTCTTAGCGGCAAATGTGGCTTCTCTGATTGTTCCGTATGTGCCAATCTTAGAGCCGTCATTGGTATAAGCAGAGTATTTGCCGTTTATAGCAGAGAACTTGAATCCAGTCTCATGCGTAAACAATGTGCCAGCAGGAGTCTTTTCCTGCTTCATCTCAGCGGGTTGCCAGTTCTCACGAATGAACTTGTGAGCGTTGCCCATATTGATGTCGTATCTAGTGCCTGTCTCGACACGGGGCATGGTCATGCCATCGATGTTGAATGTCGTGACGCTGTGCCTGATGCCCTCTGGGATGACAGCGATAGGCTGGTGCTTGTAGGCATCGCCAGTCTGTAGAGCCATACCAGCCATCTGGTGCATGACATCTCTACGCTTCGCACCATTGCCATCACCCGTCTCAAACAGGGTTGCGGAATCTAACTTCTTAGGGTCTGTAGAAGCCTTGGAAGCGTTGCTGATGTAGCGGAAGAAGTCAGCCTCGAAAGCCGCCCTGTCTCCGTTCCACAGGTTTCTATAGTCTACATTCTGCCAGAGGTGATTGCCTCGCTGTTCGATGACAGCCAAGTCAAGCGTATGGAAAAGCGTATAGAATGTGCCGTCAGCCTTAATCTTAGTCTCGACATCAAAGAGGACAGCCTTGCGGTTTTTGAAGGAGACATCCTTGCCAGTAAGTCTGGGGTAGGAAGCGTCCGTAGTCTGCTCAGTTCTGCCAAGATAACCAGCAGAGAAAATGTTGGAGACTGTGCCATCAAGCATCGCATAGCCTTGGTTTACCTTGTCAGCCCAAGCCCTAGGAACGATACCGCCCTTGACGAGAGCGTCTAACTCAGCCTCAGACAGACGACCTGTGATGATTTGCTTGCCGTTCTCGTCCAGCACATCCTTGGATGTACGGAGGTTCTTGTCCAGACCGCTGAGAATCTTGTAGGCTTCCTTGCCGAGTCTGATGTTTTGTGTGACCTGTTCACGGGGGTTGAGTCTTCTTGTGCCACCCTGTGCCGTGAGGTTTCTGAGACCATTGCTACGCTCGAAATCTCTGAGGTTATCAAGAGTCATCGAGTCGGGACGGAAGACTTCCCTGTTGGCGTTAGAGGCGGCTCTGACCATATCCCGCATATAGTAATCCATAGCGGAGATACGACCAAGACCCTTGCTTCTGTCGAAAGCCTCGTTCAGACCTCTGGAGAAATCGAACTCTGGATTAGACTTAGAAACCTTAGACTGCCAGAAGTCCTTGAAGGAATCCTTGGCTCGCTCGACAAGACCTTCGATGCCCTTGAGTTCTCCACCGAAAAACAGGGTGTTCCGATTGCGACCCATCAGCCAATGCGAGAAGTAGTAAGCACCGAACTCTTCCGTGTAGTTCTCAAGGAGGCTTCTAGCCTCATCGGAAATCTTCTTGTTCTCGCCAGCGTTCCTGTACTCAGTAAGAGCGTTTTGGACTTGCTTAAAGAGCGAGTCAGCCGTGCCGACATCGGGAGTCCCGTCTGGATTTCTGTTGGCAAGTTCAATATATCTCTTGAAGAATCTTTCAATCTGCCCGATGTTGACTTCAGCGGGTCTGACTAGGTTGCCGTCCTTGTCCACAGTACCAAGCAACTTGTGAACCAAGGTGTCCGTGAAGTGCTTCTTCATCGGAGACTCACGCATGATGGTGTGGAACAGTTCGTGCGGGAATGTCTCATCACCCATGCGGGACAGGTTGATGTACATATGGGTCTTGCCGTCAGCCTCACGACCAATGACAGCACCCTTGGAGTGGTAGAACTGAGAAAGTGTTAAGTCGGCATTGAGCAGATTACGCTCACGGAGCAACTTGCCGTCCCTGTCTAAGAAGCCTTCGGCACGAAGTTTGTCCGTCAAGGCACGACCCTTGCTGGTAAGTTTGCCCTTCTTGTCTGTCTCTTGGGCAAGCATCTCAGCGATGTCTTTCCTTGCACCCTCCCTGTCAGACTCAAACTTTTTGACGATAGAGTCAGTCCAAGCCTCAGACCATGTGAGGGCATCGTAGTATTCACGAAGTTTGGTAGTGCCACCAAGTTCCTTAGCGACAGCGTTCTGTCCGTCAATTTCCTTGAGGATGGCTTCCTGCTGAGTCTTGGAAAGTTTGTCGAAAGTCTTAGCGACATCAATGTACTTCTTGAGATTAGAGGGTATGTTGCTGGCTGGCTTGTTAGGGTTAGCGGAGTCCTTAGCGGAAGCCTTCTTGAGAGCGTCAAGAAAGCCCTGTCTGTTTCCAACGAAGTCTCCACCGACAGAACGAAGAACATACATCGCCCTAGACTTAGAGGCTCTGTCTCCACCGAACTCTACATCCAGAGCAGAGGTTTCCATGAACTTACCCGTCTCTGGGTTGTACCCTTTCTTAGCGGCTTCTATTACAAACTGGTCTGGAGTAAGAGCGTGGAACTCAAAGTTAGGAGCGACATTATCAATGCCAGAAATGATGCCGTTTACGAGGTCTACATCCTTGCCTCTAATCTCAGCCGCCTTCTGCATGGCTTGGAAGAACATCGCCTTCTCTGGGTTCGTCACCTTGTGACCTTCGATGACCATCTTGGCTTGAACGGCTCGTCTGGCGACATTAGTACCGCCTGTGACATCAGCCACCATCTTGCCAGCCGTACCACCGACAGCACCGAGGGCAATGCCAGCACCGATACCGCTGTACATTCCTTCTTCGCCACCGCTGAGGTAACCAAGACCGCCACCAATCATCGCACCCTCAGCCGCACTTTCTAATCCGTTCCATCCGTAGGCAAACAACGGGTCTACAGCGTTCAGAGTCTTAAGAAGACCCTTGGCATGAGGAGACAGGGCAATGCCATTCTTTTCAGCCTGTGCAAGAGCCTCAGCCGCCCAAGAGTTGATACCCCTGCCGAACTGGTTCTTCTTCATCGTGTCACCAAGGAGGGTGAGAGCCTCACCGAATCCTCTGGCAGACGAACCTACGAGGTAGGCATCCGAAACTGTGGAAGCGTAGGGAACGGCATAACCAGCGATTCCAGAAGCAGAAAAGCCCACTCCAGACATTCTGGCAGTCTGAGCGAACTCTTTACCGCTTATGCCTGTAGTGGCTTCAAAAGCCGCCCCAGCCTTCTCTAATCCGTAGTCAATGGTATTTCTAACAGCACCACCCATGAACTCAAGGGGCTGACCAGCACCCCACTTAATTGTGTTTCCAATGATGCCGTTCTTGATAGCCGCAGACCTAGCCCCAGCCATAGCAAGTTTCTCACCGAGACCAACGGCACGGAGGCCAGTAGAGGCGACCTTACCAAACGGAACGAACAAGGTCGGGTCAGCGATGTAAGCCATCGCCTGTGTGACCTCATGGTTAATCATGTCCTTGTCCATGACAAGGGTACGCTTGCCTTCCATGAGTTCAGCGGACTCCCTGTTGAACTTAAGGGCTTCTATGTATTGATTGTATCTGTCCTCGATACTGCCTGTGCCGTTAAGGAAGTCCTTGACTCTGAATAAAGAGGAGTCTGGGTTGGAAGACTGAGCCAGCATCCCGTAGAAGTTTCTTGTGCCTTGGGCGAACGCTTCGACAGCCGTGGCTGGCATCTTAGATGTAGCGTCCTTGGGGTCGCTAAGGAACGAAGCAAACGCATTAGACAGGTCAGTCATAACCTGTTCGCCACCTTCGGCTATCTTGCCAAGACCATCTATGAAGGATACTTCGTGGTTCTTGTGGTACTTTTCAATTTCAGCAAAGTCTTCTAGGGTCGGCATTCTTTGCCCAGAACTAGCCATCAACGCCATTTCTTCTCCTGTCAACGGAGCATTGATACGCTCTATTGCCTTTTGTCTTTCCTCTGGGGGAAGAGACTCAAGGTAAGATTGCATCTCAGCATCTTGACCGCCTTGCTGGGTCTGCTGAGGGTTATAACCCGTATCAATTACTTCATAGGGTTTAGCGTAAAGTTCAGCCATTGGAATTAGTCTTTAAGTGCGTCTGGAATCTTGTTGGATAAATCCCAGTTGAGTTTAACACCCTTCTTACCGCCTCTAGCCTCGAAATCAAGTTCTAACTTAGACTTGCCAGCATTGCCCATCTTGAGCCTTCTTTCAATTTCGGCATTCGGCTTGCCAGCAATCTTGACTTCAAGACCATAGTTAGCGGGTTCTTGTGCAAGTCTATTGCTAATCTTATCCATGATGACGGCAAGTTTAGCCCTGTCAGAAGATTCAAGAGACCAGAACAATGTCGGATTAGCCACGACTTCTTCGATAAGTTGCTGTTCGTAGTTGGACACAGTACCGACACCGATGATATCAGTTCTGAGACCAGCCTTAATCTGAGGAAGGAGAGCCTTGGCTTCGCCCCAGACCTTAGAGTTCCAAGGAAGCGACTCACCAACCATGTCATTAATTTCGATAAGTCTTCCGACAGCCTTCTTAGCATTGGAAGCCTCAAGCATTTGTGTTCTGAATTTAAACGCTTCTGTCGGAGTTCCTCCAAAGATACCACGCACATACACGCCAGAGTTAGGCACAAGTTCACCGAACTCATTCACATCAATTGTAGAGTCTGGCTGTAACTTGCCGAACGAAACAGCCTTTTCTTCAGCCAGTTCCTTACGAGAAGCCACCTTCGGTTGTTGCATCTGGATTTGCTTCCAATCCTTGCCATCGTACATGAACGCACCATAGGGTGTTTCCATTGTCTTAAAGTTGGCTTCGGGATAAATAGCCTTGAAGGATTCCTCAAACGAAGCAGGGATATAGCCGTACTTCTTCTGGAAGAATGTCTTCATGTCGTTACGCTTGCTTTCAAGCGAAGTAGCAACGCTGGCTGTGGTCGTACCAAGAGTCATGTTGTACTGGTTTGTCAGAGCGTATTCTGGCTCTGGCTTGGCTTCAACTGGCTTGGCGGCTTGTTGAGCCTTAGAGATGTCTGCTGGCTTTGCGTTTACGATGCCAGTAGCAATTCTGTTTTCTAATTCAGTCTTTTTGCTTTCTAGAGACCTACGGATATCCACAGGGTCAGAAGATTTTGTAGTATATAGTTTTGTCTCTAATTTAGATAAAACTGGGTAAACGCCAGAATCAATAATCTGTCTTTCTTTTGTTGTTATTCTTCTAAGTCCGCCAGTTGGGAAACTTATTCCTATTATAGCGTCTTGATTTTTATTTAAAAACTCTCTTACATTTTCTGGCGTAATTTTTATTCCGCTTCTTATTATTGCCTCTGAAGCAAATTCCTTGCTGTTCTCAATTTGAGACTCTATTCTCCATTTTGTAATTGAATCACCAATTCTGCTCCAAAATGAAGGCTCTAATGTTTCGCCACGCTCTATAGAATCATCAATACACGTAATTTGAGCATCAACTTTTTTAAGTTCTGCTT
>JACCEB011789751.1_pt1 | contig 14163 bp, 3 predicted proteins | sample 7454761 | NCBI WGS metagenome assembly JACCEB01 (sample SAMN15323454, study PRJNA562643) | freshwater metagenome | isolation source: river surface water | place: USA:Blue River Watershed | collected 2017-08-18 | reverse complement strand
GCCTACAGAGGCGTCAAATACAGGAGCCACCCGAACGTGGCCATGCAGGACGCCAAGATTGCAGACGTCTTCAGGGATACTTGGTTCAAGGAGAGCGAGATTGAAAACAAGTTCCATGATTTGGCACTCAGCATCGTCTCCACCGACAGGAGCAAGGACCCTATGGTCGTTCAGGTCTGGGACCAATTCACCAAGACTGGGGACAGGCTTGCACTTGCCCGTGCCCTGTCCGACCTAGCCAACGACACTAGGGACCAGCAACTCAGGCACATGGCACAGGCAACCATGGGCCTTGCACTGGCACTCGACCAAGGACTAATGCGTCAGCGTTTTGACGCTCGCTGGTCCAAGCAGGCTGGTAGCCCAAAGTACGCCCGTGCCGAGGCGTTGTTCATGCGTCAGTATTGGGACGAAGCCGTCGCCAACTACAACATCTCCGCACAGACCTATTGGAATGTCGGCCTCAGGAAGACCGTCATCGAGGGCCACTACGAGAATTCCCTGTCCAGCCAGTTCAGCAAGCAGTTCGGCAAGGAGCCCAAGTACTACTCCCTGAACATCGCAAGGCATCAGGCCGTCAGGGACAAGTTCCACAATCTCGCACAGACCAACTACTCCATTGGTGCCGTTGACGTACTGCGTCCTACCCGCCGTGACGAGGTAATCAGTTCTGGCCTTGCCAAGGTAATCCACACCAACGGCAAGCAGGTGCTCGCCTTCGAGTTCTCCGACGCTGACGCCTATCTGGACACCTCCATGTCTCAGGGTAAGGCACACCTCCTGCCCTTCGTTGGCATGGACGACCCTGAGAAGGCATACTCCGACTACGCATTTGAGGTCAAACGCAGGGCGGCTGACCCCAAGTCCGAGAAGTACATCCCGAGCGACATGCCTATCGGCAAGGAAACCACGCTCGGCAAGGTGTTCGCACATGACTCCATGTACTACTACTATCCCGAGATGAGGGATGTCAGGGTCAGTTGGCATGACGGTTACGGTGCTTACGCCGTACCTCTGGCCAACGGAGAGTACATGATTGGTCTAGGAGTCAGGTCGTTTGCCGCCTCCGAACTCAACATGAAGAACCATCCCGACGGCATGGTCTTCAATGACAAGTCCTCGATGACCAGTAGGTTCATCGGCAATAACCCGCTCGCCTCCATCATCCTCCACGAAGCCCAGCATGTCCTCCAGTACATCGGCAACATGGATGATGAGAACGGAAACTTCTTCTACCTGAACAAGGAGGTTTCCATGGGGCACTTCGCCAACCTCCTAGGAATCAAGACCAACTTCGCCCTTGCTGACGTAATCGGCAAGAACATGAGGAAGGACTACATCTGGTCCGAAGCAGACAAGACCGCCGCCAAAGACATCAATGCCGTCGCCGACAGGATTGCCATGGTTGCGGACTCCCCCGTCTACAGGAACCTGCAACTTAACGCCAAGCCCCTGCTCAAGACTGCCACTCGCAATCTTGCCGCTTTCGTGGCTTCCGAGGCTGACGCTGGCAGGATGGATGATGTGATTGCTAGGCGTATGCTGGCCCTAGACGAGGGCCTTCAGGACGTCCACACCGTCAATGACGTGCTCAATGCGTACAACGAACTCATGGCCGTCAGGGAGGAACTCAGGACCAAGTATCCTAGTTACTCCACGAAGATGCACTTCGACGTCGAGTACAGGGCGGCCACGTCCGCCATCGGTCTAGTCCGTAGCGTCGCCGCAATCGAAAAGGCCACCCCGTCCCAGCGTCTTGTCCTAATCAGGCAGGCCTTGGAGGACTTCACCGACCTCGACTACATCCTCGCACCTTCCGAAAGAATGGCCCGTGAGACTGAGGGCAGGAGGATGCTCACTCAGGACCAGATTAACAAGACTCCTAGGCGTTATACCGAGGACTTCATCCCTAGGGGCTCCATCCTAGGCATGCTCCAGATGGCCATGGATTCTTCCATGGTGGAAACGACAAAAGGCCTCATGGAGAAGCAGACCAAGGCATTGGACGCCGTCGAGCAGGGCAGGCTCAGCCCAGTGTCCGCCATCATGCACTCCATCGCTGGCATCGGCGAACAGCCTGACGACAACAAGGGTCTTACGTTCCTAGGCAAACTCAGGACCGTCAGGTACACGCTCGCCAAGGCCACTGAAGAACTGTCGGCAATCAATCGCTTTATCCTTACCCAGCGTGGCTGGGAGGTTAAGGACGGCAAACTCACTCTTCAGACTGGCAACTTCGTGGTCAGCGGCGACTGGAGGGAAGCCATGGGCAAACTCAGGGCCAAGTTCTCACCAGACCTCAGGGAGGCGAACTATAACCCCGCTGAAATCGGTGACGCTCATACCTACACCACTGCTGACACCGCTGGTGCCAACGGAACCTATACCATCTCTGACATCGTCAACCTTGCAGGCCTCAAGATTGAATCCGAAGACGTCCTCAGCCTAGGCAACTCGGTCATGGACATCGTCGCTGGAGACGGATTCCCGCCTGCCGTAAAGGTCGGCGACATCAAGGCCCTGCTTGCTGGCGACCCTAGGTACACCGCAGACAGTGCTAGGATGGTCATGCTTGATGAGGTAATCCAAGGCCTTCCATCGGACAAGGTGCTCACCAAGAACGACCTTCTGAACGTCCTTGCGTACAATCACGTAGACCCAGAACTCATGATGAACACGTCAGAGAGGAACATGGGCATCGGAAAGGCCGTTCCTGACGTCGAGAAAATTTCTTCCCTACCCAAGGAAAGGAAGATGCAGGTCCTCAGGATTTTCCCTGACGTCGTAAAGAGCACCATCAACAACCTTCTTCGCACCGACGGAAACAACACCTCCGAGATTTACTACGGAGGAAAGAAGATGTTCGATTACGGCAAGTTCAGGATTAAGGGGGGCGAAATCGAGTTCAATGTACCGATACTTGAGGAATTCGCCAAGAAGGCAGGCGTGACTGACGCCGACATGTTCCAGTTCAGGGAAAGGATGAAGAGGGGCCTGATGTCCAAGTTTGCACAGCGTTCCGTCGAACTAAACCCGACTGACGCATCTAGGAAGGCCAAGAGACTCAACGCAAGCATCGTCAGGCTGGCAGTCATCATCCAGCCGTTCCTTGACGAGGCCATCAACAACCTTGCCGAGTACGTCAACAACAGGGCCAAGGCTGGAAAGCCCAACGAGGCGAGGAGGCTCGCCCTCGCAATCATGGAGGACTACCAGATTGCCGCCCTAGGCATCACGACGGCTGAGATGAACCGAGGTTCTTCCGCCATGAATCTTGTTGGCTCTTATGGATTCGTCGGAGGATTCGATAGTGCCATTGAAATGCCCCCGAACATGAAAAGGGGCCTTGAACGAATCACTGGAGAAGCAGACTCCGTCGGAAGTTACATTTCCGAGGTTGGTGGCATCGCAAACGTCGGTATGGATGGCTACTCTAGGAGCCCGTCTAGGGCTTACCCGATGGCGAGCCTTCACATGCTACATGGCGGGTTCTTGATGGAAAACCCTGCCGTAATTCCTGATTTTGCTAGGTTTGAAAGCGGAATACTGGCTACGCCTGCCCACGTCCAAGAGAAGACCGTCACAGCGTTGTCAAAATCCGCCAGCGACGCTCACGCAGACGTCGGAGGAATAAACCCGTACACCAACCTTGCTTCTGGCAACGTCGAGTACTTCCACCACTCACTAAAGGACGTATACAACAACTGGAGCGGACATGAGTTTGCCAGCATGGTCACTAGGTCGCACGAGCAAGGCGAAGTTCTCAGGATGGCCCATGACAGGTATGACGGCGTCATCGAGTCTGCCAAGCATGTGCTTGAGATGGTCAATGAAGGAACTGAAATCTACCAAGCCATTGAAAACGTAACTTGGTGGGCCCGCGACCTGAAAAGGTACGTCGAAAACCGAGTCAACTCTGAGACTACGCCTCAGATGGTGATTCATGAACTTATCGCAACGCTTGAACAACGTAAGGAGGAACTGAGGAAGTCGGCTGACGAAATCATGGACGTGGCCAAGATTCAGCATAACAGCATGCTCGCCTTCAAGAAGTTGTACAGCGACTCGTATGGAAGCCGTGAAGTCATGAGGAGGTATGACGCTAATTCCAATACGAACCTGATGATACCCTACAGGTTTGCTGAAACCAGCCACTCCTATGTCGCTGGAACCAGCGTTGTCCAAGCACTTGGCATGGCGTTCGCAGACGTTGACTTTTCTTTGGCCAACCCAGATTCGCCTTCCAGTGTAATCGTCCCGAACGTCAATCCTCAGGCGGTCATCCCAGAAGCCGTCTCTAGGAACATCAACACCATAGCCAACTCCGCCGAAATCGTGGTCAGCGGACTTATCGGTGCCACTACGTACGACGTAAACAAGGCTCCTGTCCTGCTTCCTAGGAGGCAGAACCCCCACATGATGGGCTACCTTGAGCGTCTTAACCCGTCCGCACTTGATGGAGAGTTGATGTCCATGGAGGCACAGTCGGTCATCGGAGGACAGATGTACGCCAGCCATAACACGTTCGCCTCCTATGCTGAACTAATGGGTCAGGAAACCAATCTGGTTACCTATGCCACCAACAACCTAGGAGCCCAGATTACCCAAGACTACAATAATGGCATCTTCTCCAAGAACGCACTCTTGGATGGAGAGCCTAGGATGTACTCCGAAAACAAACTTAACGTCGGCTTCTTGGGCCTAATGGTTGCCCCCTACATCCTTGCACATGACAGCATCGGATTCGCCGACGTCTCTGGCACCACGCTAGTTCAGAAGAAGGACCTCCTGAAGAACACCAGTTATGAGGCCTTGGTTGCCATGGCTGAAAAGGCCGACCTTAGGATTCCCGAGCAGGCGGCTGAATTCAAAAAAGCCCTTGAGGATTGGATGAAGGAAGTGGACATGCAGGACAGCGGATACCTTGACAGGGTCGTCTACGAAGCCTCCTCTAACAACGCCATCGACGGTACGATTCTCAGGATGAACATGCTGGAAACGCATGTGCTTGCCGAAAGGAATCCTGCCCGTGCGGATGCCCTTCATAAGGCGAACGACTTGGGTGCCACCATCGGATACGACCAGCACTACGGAGACAGCGGCGTATACGGTACTGACCATGGAAGAAGGACCCACAAGGATGCCGTAAGTTACGTCAACGGTGCACTCAACAGGAACGCTAGGAACCTTGAGATGTGGCAGGGCATCATCTTCGGCATCGCCGCTCTACGTGGAATCGAGACTAGGGCCCCGCAGATGCACGACTACTTGGGTCATGGAATCACCAAAAATGCTGGAATAGTCCCAGAAGGATTTTCGTACCACACCTACGGACGTCCCGTTTCCAACGCCAGAAGGATGGTCGATTACGGCTCTGACATCAATTCCGTCGGACTTGAATACGACCCTTCCAGCCACCACGTATTCGCAGGCTCTAGGTCTTATGGCACTAGGCTTGCATTCAAGGACCAAGACCCGAGGTATCTTTCCGCTACCGTGTCGGCAGTCGGCTCCATGGTCAGTTCAGAAAAAGTCAGCATGCACGACGCCATCGTCGGGTACGCCGAACAGGTAAAAGACAAACTCAACTACGACAAGCAAGGGGGCGTGACTGGCACCAAGGGTGCTTGGTTCCAGATTACCGCAAACAACGACGTGCTCAAGGTTGACCTAGGGCCGTCTGGCCCTTCTGGAGGAAGGTCCAAGCCAATCGGCGTCAGAAGGAACGTCTTTGGCAATAACGCCAGAAGGAGCATGATTGTGAACAGGCTTGCGAACATCGCAAAGCAGTTGGGCACCAAGGAACTTTCCGTACAGCCTGCTAGGTTCTCTGGCTCTAGGAAAGTAAGCACTGCCTTCCTTGGAATCACCTCATCCACCAAGAGGGCTGAGTCTTTCTACACGCATGACCTTAACTCCCTTGCGTTCACTGGTCAGGGCATTGTCTCCCTCAGGCAGGTTGAGCGTGGAAGGAACAGCCTAGGATTCTCGTGGACTAGGCTGGAAGACGGAAGGGTGATGCTGAACATCTCCCCAGACGTCAACATGGGCTCGTATCTTGACGCCTGTTTCAGCGGAAACTTCGTCACGCCTCTTGGCTTCTCGCATCGTCGCTCCATCGGATGGGACCATGCCACCAAGACGCTCATCCCCCAGTCTCCCCTGTCCATCATCAGGAAGGTAATGACTAATACCAAGGCCATGGACGGCCTTGATGGGCTCTATGCGTCCGTCATCGACTTCTCCAGCGAGCCCAGCAGGTTGCAATACGAACGTGCCGCAAAAGTCATTTCCGAAAGGACCCTGAACGGTGCGTTGAACGAATTCGCCGCCAAGGAAGGAAAACTGGTTATCCGTAAGTCCCATGACTCCGTAGCCGACGCCATCAGGCGTATCAGGGAGGGAAGGCAGGTCATGGACTTTGGCCAGATGAACCTCAATGACCAAGCCCACATCGGCATGTTTGCGGCCATGGGCGACATGATGATGTCTTCCAGCCCAGAACAGGGCTATGTCACCGTGGTTCTTCCTAAGAACTTCACCGCTGATGACATCAGCCGTACGTTCTTCACGATGGTCGCACACAACCACAGGAGAATGGGTCGTGTCGATACGGTTTCCTATCAGGGCAACACAATCCTTAGCAGGGGAACCAAGGACAAGGCTTACGACGGAGGTTATCATTTCGACGGCTATCTCACCCAGAGCGAGATGACCCATCTGTCTACCTACATCAGAAGGTACAACGACATCCATCCTGTCGCTGGCAACGTCATCTCAAGCATTCCTTCGGCAAAAGGCTATGCTAGGGCCGAAGCCGCTACCAAGACTACGGACTTCTCGCCGACCATCAACAAGGCCTCCGAACAGTATGCGATGATGATTCCCACCATCGCAGAAGACCTCGGAAGGCTGTACGAACGCATGTCTGGCTCAGAAAGCGGATACCACATGCCAGACGTCGAGCGTTCCATCGCCATGAACGGAGACAGGTCGGCTGTCATTCAACTGCTGATGCCAGACCAAGAGCACCTTCAGAGGTACGCATGGGACGGCAAGAACAAGAACAGCGTCACCATTGTCAGGAAGAGCGACAAGTCTGGCTACATGGTCGGACACGACGTCGTGGAAGGAATCTCCGAAAGCGGAGTGCCCATCAAGAAGCGTAAGGTCGTCGCCTTCAGGACCGAATCAGAGGCCAAGGAATACGCAGACAAGGTTTCCCTCGGCGGAATCGAGGCTGAAATTCCCAACGCCCTGTTCAGGAACGGTGCCACTAGGATTGACGCCATCGACCAAAAGTACGGACACAAGCCCACTGGCGGAAAGGCTGACCTCATCAAGGTCATCGAGCCAAGCAAGGAGTTCTTGGAATCCGCTCCCGACGAGAACATAGACGTCATGATGTACTCTGCCAACGGCGAGTACACCGTCGGTGCTATCGACGCCGTGTTCAAGAGCAAGGCCGAGGCAGTCGCCGCAAGGGACATGCTCCTAAAGACCGAAGCCATCACGGGTGCCGCACCTAGCGTGGACAGGATTAACTTGTCCGTATCTGGCGTCGGCGTGTACGAGCATGACGTCAGGAAGCGTCTTCAGTTCGCCCTTGGAGGCTCCCCTATCCAGTTCGCCCCGAAGGTGCTCACCGTGCTCAGGACCGCACTGGTCCCGATGCTCGAAAGGACCTCAAGCGGAGGCCAGAAGAAGGTCAAGAAGGCCGTCGATGTGGCCACTGGCAACCAGTGGTACGAGATGTTCATGGAGAACCAAGTCTCCAAGGCCGAGATGAGGGTCACTGGCCTCACGGAGTTCCTGTACGGAAGCAAGAACGACAACATCACTAGGGAGGAAATCGCCAAGTTCATCTGGTCTATGTACCCGAGCACTGGACGACTCAGCCATGAAAAGTCCTATACTCCCTACGTCACCAACGTGAACTCCCCGACTCAGGCTGTCAGGAATTCGGCTTTCAGGTACAACGCTATCAGGGAACAGCACATCAAGGCAATCGAGGAGATGATTGCCGCCGCCCCTGAGGACGAAAAGGGCCATTACGTGGCCATGCTTGCTCAAGTCAGGAAGTTGCATGACGACGCACTCGCATCCGCACTTGAGCAGTTCTACGAAAAGCCTGCCGTCGCAGAACTTCTAGACAGCAGGGGTTCTGACGCCATCAGGGAATCGAGCGTCGTCGAATTCGACCAAATCACCAAGCCTGCTCACGCAGAAGACGTCCAGAGGTCTTACAAGAAGACTGACGCAATCTCGGAGCCTGTGCTTGAGGTTTACAGGATGATGTTCAACGACGCATTCGCTAGGGCTAAACTCGAAGCGGCGTCTAGGCTTGCTGGAATGGAATTGGAAATCCCAGATTTCCGAGGCGAAGGCATGACGCTTAGCCAGATTTCTCATTGGTCGCTGGATGGAAACAACCAGAAGACCAACTATGGAGGAAAGGGCAACAATGCAGACGCTAGGGCATTCGGCCTCGTCTACCATGACAGCAGGCCAGACTACTCGGGCTACGCCAGCGGTATCGGAACCTACAGGTGGGATACCCTGTTCACGGACTTTGAGATGAACAAGTCCAAGGACTACATCGAAGGCCTCAAATTGCAGATGAAGAAGGAAGGCCTCGCCCCAGAGGAGGTAGAACGCTTGGGCAGGATGCTCAATACCGCAGAACGCATTCACAGTGTTAAGTCTGCGGCTCGTGCTTCTGCCAGAAACAGCGGCCACAAGAACACGCCCAATTACACCATGCAACTTGGACATGCTCGTCATAGCGACGTCATTGTCACTGCATACCACAGGCCTAACGCACCTATCTCTGAGGTCGGAAGTTCCCTGTCCATCACCGACAGGCCTACCATAGCCGCACTCGGCATCGAGGAACTGCAGTCAGACCCGTACCAAAGTGCCACCTTTGGACCCAAGAAGGAGGCTAGGCTTGCAAGCACCTTCGAGGAAGTCGAACTGACGTCCGTGCTCGGAGAGGTCAGGAAGTTGGAAAACGACATCGCCGACAAGGAATCTGCCATGCAAAACCTGAGCAGCCCCTACCAGTACTTCAGCACCAGCACCAAGAGGAAGCACAGGAACGCCATGTACAATCTTATCGCACAGGACTATTGGGATAACGCCAATCCCCTGTTCAGGTACATGTTCGCCAAGCAGGCAATTGGGGATAACAGCGGAGTGTCGGATTCCTACATCAGGTTCAATCATGACATCAAGCACCCGCTCAGCCCAGAAATGAAGCAGAAGTACGGAATCTCTCTGGACTACATCCCAGAGGTTGAGTTGGGCGTGGATTACGACGGCGAAATCCACAACACGCTCTCTTCTAGGCTGATGGAGTACGACGGAGAAAAGACGGGCGACCTTGCCATGGGTGTTTATAGCAGGCTGTACGGATTCGACGGAAGTACGTACGTTGGATTGTCGGCAGTCAACCCAGCCATCTTGATGTCCCAATTGATGGGCAGTTCACGCCAGAATTCCCACGGCATGCTAATCATGCTTGCCACGTTCGGACTCCAGTTCAACGGCGAGTTCATGGCCAGCCTTGACAGGCTCAACCAGCACTACTCCGAAGGCTCGAACAACAGGCACGGCGTAAACTTCGACAAGATTGCCATGGAAATCGTCATGGACTACAGGAGGCGTGTCGAAAGGTCCACCATCGACTTCGTTGACCCAGATGGCAGGAATTTCGGAGGCCAGCAGGAAGCCTTCATGAATTGGAAGCGTGGTGCTCTCGGCAATCTCAAGAACCTTGAGATGCTGTACTACAAAGAGGGCACCCACATCGTTGACCATGCGAACAAGAAGCAATCTTCCCACGTCAGGAAGCACGAGTTCGACAGGCTTAACACCGAAAGCCCAGAGTACCTCAGGAGGAAGCAGGCCATGGTAGTGACAACTCACTATCTTGATACTTTCACCCGCTATCTCAGCGAAGACCCCAACTTCAAAGTCACCAAGGAGCAGGCCAAGGAGAGGCTCAGGAAGGTCTTTGAAAAATCGTCTAAGAACGGAGGACAGTTCTACATTGAGTTGACCGTACCCGAGCAGGTTATTTTCGACATCCGCATGGCGGCGACTGCCGCTGGAATGGACGTAAACGCCTACATCGACGCCATCGACATCAGCAAGCAAGTAGATACCGAAGGTGGATACGCAGTAAGCAGTGACGTGGCAAATGCGATGAGGAAGATTGTCCGAAATCCTGACAAAATCACCCACGAGGACGTAAGGAAACTGGCAGACAGCGGCACCTTCCGAATCCTGAGGCATACCGATTCTGACTTGGATTCTACCTACGACTACCCCGGTCTTACCGACAGGTATGCACAGCCTGCGGAGGCTAGGACCGCTCTCGGCAAGTTGTTTGAGATTTACGCACCTATCATCACCAGCGTGTACGCATCCAACAAGCCAGACCCGATGATGGATGTGATGAGGACTAGGCTCGCCGAACTCAAACAGAAACTCGGGCCGATGGCTGAAGGCGACTTCACCTACCCTGACACTATTCCGCTCGGCGAAGACAACGCCTACAGGCCCGTCATGACCAATTGGTACGCCATGAGGGCGTTGCAGTCTAGGAAAGACGCATTGGTCGTCATGGACGCAAGGCATCATAGGGTCAGGTACTCTTCGACCAACAACATCAACTACCTGTTTAACCTAGGCTCTGGCATCGTCGGCGTCCTCAATAAGAACGCAGGCGGACGCAAGATGATGGCCTATTGCTACGTCATGCACGAAGCCAAGAAGCAGAAGACCCATGGAGGATTCATTGACCTGCTACAGTCTGGTCAAATCCAGTTCGAATCGCTCCACGCAGAAGTTGAGCACAATGGAAAGAGGCAAAGCATCAAGAACCACCTGCTGGATTCGGCGGAGGAAGTCATCCAGCAGATGCCTGCCGTGACTTCAAGCAGTGACCCTGCGTCTCTAAGGAACGGTATTGCCGCAATAATTGACTCCATTGAAGTCAACGGAACTGCAATCAACTACGACACCAACAACAGGAGCCTGAAGTCGTACATCACGTATGCCAAGACCAAGGGTAAGGATGGAGTCCTTTCCGCAATCAAGTCTGGCGTCACTGACGGCGAAGACACCATGAAGCGTATCTTCACGCACTTCGAGAAGCCTCAGGGCATCTTCATGGCTGTGCCCGTCGGCAGGACGCACGGCTACGCCTCGAACTACGGTGCACCGCTGTGGCACAACAAACTGTACTATGCTGGCATGCAGGACGCCCTCATCAATCAGGTGTCCCATGACGCATTCGACGTGCCCGACATCAGGATGGTGGACGGCAAGTATGCCATCATCGACAAGAAGACGCAGAAAGTAATCGCAGAAGGCATCACGAACTTCTCGGAGGCTCAGGAACGTGCGGCTCAGGCATCCAAGTACCTTGGTGCCGTGCCCATCGTATCCAACTTCCTGAAGACGTTCGGCAAGATGGGCGGCTACGCCATGGAAGGCTTCATGCTGGCTACCAACAAGAGCGGGTCCACGCACTTCAATACGCTGAAGAACAACCTGCAACCCAACTACTCTGCCCACGGAGACGTCAAGAACAGCATGCTGGAACAGCAAGCCAGTGCTGGCATGCATGGTTCTTCCAGACTTGCTCACAGGGTGGGCTCGTCTTTCGGAGACACCCAGACTGCGGCTCCGTTCGAGGACTCGTACACCATGAACTCGGAAAGGGAACAGGCCGTACACGGCGTCTTTGGCCCTGCCGTCGAGGAAGGTGCCGCCGAGAACCTAGACCACATGGTGGCCATGCACTCCATGGGCGTGAGGGTCACCTCCACCCCAGAGGAAATCGCCGCCGCCATCAACAGGATGGCTGGCTTCACTGGTCCGATGCTGGTCATCAGGCCTAAGTTCCCGACGGCCAACCACGTCGCCGAAGCCAAGAAGGCCATCATCAACGGCATACCGTTCATGTCCGTGGCTGGTGTGGACAGCAATCAGGTCAAGGCCAAGGAAGCCGCAGAAATGTTCAGGTTCTACATCGGTGCCAAGAACACCAGAGACTATGAGCCCAGACCCAAATCTAACTAAGACCGTCGAGGACCTCAAGGACGGCGGGTGGCTCATGGCCACCCTCGGGGCGTTGGGTGCATTGGTCAGGTTGCTGGTCAGCGACGAGTCTCATAGTTGGGTGGTATGGACCAGACGCACCATCGCTGGTGCGGTCATCGGCATTATTGCTTATTTCGTGGTTCATGACATGGTGCCTCCAATCTATGAAGCCGTCATCTACAGTGTCGTGGGAACGTTTACTTCTGAAATTCTTGAGGTCATTCGCCGCCGAATCATCCGCATCAAATGAGATACCTGCTCCTACTCCTACTGTGCGGTTGCACCCAAGCCCCGAAGCCGACGGCACCGCCTCCCGAGCCAGCAAGCAAGGACAGGGACGCTTACGTGGACAGGCTGGAGCACGAGGCAAGCGAAGGAGCCGCCGCCATCATCGTGGCCAAGAAGAACGTCGAGGGTAAGGGCAAGCCACTGCTAGACCTGACCGAGACTAGGCTGTCGGGAATCAAGAAGCCCACGGCCGAGCAGGTGGACAAGTTCGACAAGACCATCACCAACGCCAAGGCCTTGGAGGCCGAGCAGGCCAAGGCCAAGAAGGTGGACGAAGAGACTACCAAGATGGCCAAGGTAATCGCCGAGAAGGACAAGGAGAACCAAGACCTTAAGAACAGCATCACGGCCCTGAAGAAGGAGGAGGCATGGAAGCAGGTGCAGGACAAGTTCCTGTACATGGCCATGGTCTTTGGTTTCGCTGGTGCCGCCTTCATCGTCGCCAATACGTTCATCGGCAAGGGGCTGAAGGCTGGGGTCGTTATGTTTTTGTTGTCCGCCGTCTGTGCGGCCACGCCGTTCGCAATCAGGGACATGGTCGAGGCATGGTGGTTCAAGTGGGCCTTCGGTGCCTGCGTGGTCCTAGGAATGGCTTACGGCATGTACGCTGGCCTGCATACCCACCGAGAGGTCAAATGCCGCTTGCGTCCAAAGGACGAGCCTTCACAGTAATGGCGTGTTGGCTGTCGTGGCCTTCATGTATGTGTCGTAGGGTGGCTAAGCCTTAAAGGACCGTCTATCGGTCCGCCTTACTAACTTTATAACGGCTCCCCTCACTACCGAAAGGCACAGGGGAGTCTTCATTTAGGCACAAAAAAGGGACCCGAAGGTCCCTGTTGTTTTGCTGGCTCGTACCTTAGCCGTTGAGGGCCTTGAAGACGAACGAGATTTGGTCGAGCGTCTCCTTGGGCACGGCCACCATCGTCTGCTTGACGGGCTTGGCAGGCTTCGCCTTGACGGCCTTGGCCTGCTTGGCCTGCTCGGCCTTGGCCTTCTTCTCCTGCTGGGTCAGGGTAGGCGTCAGGTGCGAAGCCGTCAGGGGCGTCGAGCCGTTCTCACGGCAGAACTTCCTGAAGGCGACCTCACGGATGAGGGCGGCTCGCAGGATGTCCGAGCGGGTGACGCCGTCGAGGAGGCACTGCTCCTCAAGCAGTTGGACGAGGGACTTGGAGACGGCACAGGTCACGTTGACCTGACCGACGAGTCCCTTGAGTTCCTTGGCGTACCGAGGACGCTTAACACGACGCTCGGGGTGCTTCAGACCCTTCTGCTTGGGCCAGTAGCCGTGTTTCTGCGGCTCCTGATTGGTGATGGCCTGAGCGGAGTGCTCGACCTTGGTTTCTTCTGGTGTGCTCACGTATGTGTGTGTGCTGGGTGGAAAATGGGAGCGAGAGCAGGGCTTTATACCTCGCATCCGTAAGTTGTCTGAGTGGCTTGGGAGTCGAACCCGTGCATTTCTATACCAGACCGCTGGACTCAGGCTTACGTGTTTTTAGTTAAACTACCTCGCAAAATTTGGCCCTACTAGGAATCGAACCTAGATTAAGCGTTTAGGAAACGCCTGTCCTATCCGTTGAACGATAAGGCCAAGATTACTTAGAACGGAACGTCGTCGCTGGTGGTGTCGGGCTTGATGGGGCCGTTACGAGCGTCACGGATGGCGTCGAGGGCGGCTCGCAGGCTCAGGTCCACGTCAGGGATGGGCTTGCCGTTGTAGGACTTCGGTTGCCATTCCTTGATGTACCAGTCGAGCGAGTTCTT
>JACCEB010353445.1_pt1 | contig 14163 bp, 11 predicted proteins | sample 7454761 | NCBI WGS metagenome assembly JACCEB01 (sample SAMN15323454, study PRJNA562643) | freshwater metagenome | isolation source: river surface water | place: USA:Blue River Watershed | collected 2017-08-18 | reverse complement strand
AGTCATCATTGTAGCACATAATATGGGAACTGTACCTCCAAATACTGCCCTGCTTTTGTTTAAAGATGGGAAGAATAGACAGGAATATTTCATTACATCTACCAATAAAATCAATGCTAAAATATTGATCGTGTATGAGCCTCCTCCTTTGCAGGATTAGTTGACCTATTTCAATTCCTGTAAAACTTGCACTGGTGTAAAAATTAGATCCCCGCTGTTAATAAAAGGATTACTCGCTTTATTTTTTAATCCCATCCAATGGCTTTCCTCATTATCAGAGAAGATATAGATAGTTTGCTTTTGATATCCAATTGCAGCTAAAAAATCTATCCATTGTAAGCTCAACATTTGCGCACCCTTAATACGTTCGGCTGGGTTGGATTCCATTAATATTGCAGTCATTTCGTATTGGATATTGATCAAACCTTGAACAGCCACATTATTGGTTGCAGTATCAAGGGATAAATTTTGTTGAATCAAGCTATCAGAAAGCATGATCATATTAGAGCCATATAAAAGCAGATCTGCACTGTCCTGTTCCTGCAAATGCGCCATGACAGCAAAATATTGGTTCAATAATGGTTGTATCTTTTGATCTAAATTAGGGTCATGTCTTTCCCCACTAAACTTGGTCATAACTTTGTTCATTGATTCATTTTCCTTGTTTCCACAAGCCATTATGAAACACATTAAAAGCGGTATTAACAATTTAGACATACAGATTTTTTTCAAAAATATGCATAAATAGCCACCACATCTCTGTAACTTTGCGCACAGAATTGAAACAATATGTTAATAGGATTACAAAATGTAACTTTTGAGTTTGGGGCTAGAGCGATCGTAACGGATGCCACATGGCATATCCAGCCGGGTGAAAGAATTGGATTAATTGGTTACAATGGAACAGGAAAATCAACCCTATTAAAGCTATTGGTTGGACAATACACCCCTTCAAAAGGTACCGTTGAAAAAGGCCGTGACACAACTATTGGTTATTTACATCAGGATTTATTGAGTTTTGATACAAGTGAAACCATCACAGAAGTCGCTTTAGGTGCTTTTGAACGAGTACGTGCATTAGAGAAAGAAATTGAGGCACTAGGCATCGCTTTGGAAGCCAATCCTGAAGACAATGATATTTTGATCAAGTACACGGATGCTTTACATGAATTGGATGTATTGGATGGTTATAATATTGAACATAAGGCGGAAGAAGTATTACATGGTTTAGGTTTTACCAATAGAGATTTAACACGTCCCTACAAAGAATTTAGTGGAGGTTGGAGAATGCGTGTGTTATTGGCAAAAATGATTTTACAAGCACCTGATGTACTCTTACTAGACGAGCCTACCAACCACTTAGACTTACCAAGTATTGAATGGTTAGAGAAATATTTATTGCATTATAAAGGTAGCGTGGTAATTGTGAGTCACGATAAGTACTTCCTAAATAAAATGGTGAATAAAATTGTTGAAGTATACCAACAACAATTAAATTTTTACACCGGAGATTATGCCTATTATGAAGTAGAAAAAGTGCAACGTGTAGAGATTCAACAAAGGGCATTTGAAAATCAACAAGACTATATCAGACAACAAGAACGTTTTATTGAACGCTTTAAAGCCAAAGCATCTAAGGCTGCACAAGCTCAGTCGATTCAAAAAAGATTAGATCGTTTAGATGTCATTGAGGATGTACAAATTGAAAGACCTAATATCAGGATCAATTTTGCTGTTGATAAAACACCAGGAAAAGTTTTAGTTGACTTAAAAGGTGTTAGTAAAGCCTACCCTGCTCAAACCATTTTAAATAATGCATTTGCAGAGATAGAAAGAGGTGATAAAATTGCCTTAATTGGTGCCAATGGTAAAGGAAAGTCTACACTATTAAGGATTGTAGCGGGCATGGAAAGCTATGAAGGAGAAAGAGTTTGGGGCCATAACGTAGATGAAAGTTTTTATGCGCAGCATCAATTAGAATCTTTAAACTTAAATAATACCATCTTACAAGAAGTGCAAGAATGTGGTACTAAGAAAACAGATCTAGAACTTCGTGCATTGTTGGGTTGTTTCTTGTTTGGTGGAGATGAAATTGATAAAAAAATCAAAGTATTAAGCGGAGGAGAAAAAGCAAGGGTTGCGTTGACTAAAACCATTATTAGTAAAGCAAACTTTTTAATGCTGGATGAGCCTACCAACCACTTAGACATGGCCACTGTGGAGTTGTTGGCAGAAGCACTAACAAAATACGATGGCTCCATTATTTTGGTAAGTCACGATCGTTATTTTATCTCAAAAACAGCGAATAAGATTTGGGAAATAGAGGATGAACAAATTATTGAGTTCAAAGGAGACTATACTGAATGGGTTGAATGGAAAGAAAGAATGGCAAAGCAAAAGGCTGCCAATCCAGAAGCTCCAAAGCAAGCGCCAAAACAGTTCGAAAAAAAAGTTGAACCAGTAGCTGCCGAAGTCAAAGCAGGCCCAATAGACAAGGAACATCAAAAATTAGTGCAAAAATTACAGAAACAAATTGCACAAATTGAGCAAAATTTAGATACCTTAAATACTGAAAAAGCAGCCATTGAATTAGAAATGGCCAACCCTGCTATTTATGCAGATCCTGCCAAATTCCATATTGTAGAAAAAAGCTATCAGGATAAAAATGCATTAATTAAGTCTATTAACAAGGAATATGAGGTTGCATTTAACGATTTATTGCAATTGGAAAGCAAATAAAAAAGGTTAAATTTATTTTATAAAAATTGGATATGGAATTATTAATGGTTCGACCTTACCAATTTTATTTTAATCAACAAACTGCAGCAAATAATTTTTTTCAATCTGATATCGATATTGAAAATGCCAATGAATTAGCCCTTGCTGAATTTGATACGATGGTGGAGCAATTACGTGCCCATCAAATAAAAGTAAATGTAGTTCAAGACACAAAAGACCCTTCTACCCCAGATGCTATTTTCCCTAATAATTGGGTGTCTACACATCCTAATGGAACAATTTGTTTATACCCCATGTTTGCAGAAAATAGAAGGGCTGAAAGAAAATCAACGGTCATCAATTTTTTACATTCGAATTATAAAATTCAAGATGTACTAGATTTAACTGAATTAGAAAAAGAAGGAATATTTTTAGAAGGTACAGGCAGCATGGTTTTAGACCATCAAAATAAAATAGCCTACGGTTGTTTATCGGAGAGATTAGATAAAGCAGCTTTTACCAGTTGGTGCCATAAAATGCAGTTCAAGCCAATTACATTTAAAGCAGTGGATGATAAAGCACAACCCATTTATCATACCAATGTCATGATGTGTGTAGGCAATCAATTTGTAGTGATTTGTTTAGAGAGTATTCCTAATGAACTAGAAAAGCAAATTTTGCTTGAATGTTTTTTACAAACCAACAAAGAAGTCATTACGATTAGCCAGGATCAACTGAATCATTTTGCAGGTAATATGTTGCAAGTATTCGATATGCATGAAAAACCTCATTTAATCATGTCGGAACAAGCCCACCGTTCCTTGGAGCCTGCTCAGGTAAAAAACTTAGAAAAATACAACCCCATCCTCCCCATTTCTATCCCTACCATTGAAGCTTTAGGAGGTGGTAGTACAAGGTGTATGATGGCTGAAATCTATTTTAGCCCCGCCTAATATTGAATTAGGCCCTATAATGCTTTGATTGTATACACTTTAGAAGGTTTTTACCCTTTAATATTAAATGATGTTAACCTAACAAAACTGTTCATAAATTGAATGGAAAATTGCTTTCAATTGTTTAATTTTGGGGCTCCGTTCTTTTGGTAACCAATTGGTTTATAGTTGTAAATCAATCCATTAAATGTCAAATTGAATCAACATGTCTACTAAAAAAGTACATAAAATTGCTGTTTTAACCTCTGGTGGTGATGCCCCAGGAATGAATGCCGCTATCAGAGCAGTCGTTAGAACAGGATTATACCATGGTTTAGACGTATTTGGAGTAACTAGAGGATACAATGGAATGATTGAAGATGATATTTTTCAAATGAATTCTAAGTCTGTTGCCAATATTATTCAAAGAGGTGGGACAATATTAAAAACAGCTAGAAGTAAAGATTTCTTTGAACCAGAAGGACGAAAGATTGCTTACCAAAATCTTAAAAAAAGAGGCATTGACGGCATAGTCGTTATTGGTGGAGACGGAAGTTTTAAAGGAGCACAAAAATTTAGTAACGAATTTGATATTCCGTGTATTGGGTTACCAGGTACCATTGATAAAGATATTGCAGGTAGTGATTTCACTATTGGTTTTGATACGGCTGTAAATACAGCTGTAGAAGCAATTGATAAAATTAGAGATACTGCAGATGCACATGACCGTTTATTTGTGGTTGAAGTGATGGGACGTGACGCCGGGTATATTGCTTTACATAGTGGTATTGCGACTGGTGCCGAAAATATTTTGATTCCGGAATCAAAAACAGATATGGAAGCATTGGTTGCAAATTTAACCGAAAAAGAAAAGCGCAGAAAATTAGTGAACCTTATTGTTGTTGCTGAAGGAGATGAATTTGGAGGCGGAAATCAAGTGGGCGACTATTTAAAAACAAAACTTCCTAATGCAGATATCCGTGTTTGTATTTTAGGACATATACAAAGAGGTGGCGCACCAACTTGTTTAGATCGTCTGATCGCAAGCAGAATGGGCTATCATGCTGTTGAATGTTTGTTGAATGGAAAACACAATGTCATGGTGGGTATTGAAGACAATAAAATGAAATACACACCATTAGACAACGCAGTAAAAGCAAAGCAAAAAATTTCAGAAGAGTGGCTAAAGATTGTAAAAATCTTAGCTAGTTAATATATAAACAAGCAAATAAATAACCCCAATTACACAATGAACGCATCTACATTCAAACAGAAACACCATAAAACTAAAATCGTTGCAACAGTTGGTCCAGCTTGTGAAACCTATGACCAATTAAAAAATTTAGTCATAGCAGGTGTGAATGTTTTTAGATTAAATTTTTCTCATGGAAGCCATGAAGACAAAAAGAAAATCATTGACAACATTAGAGGTATCAATAAAGAATTAAATTGTTCAGTCGCTATTTTAGGTGACTTACAAGGTCCTAAATTAAGAGTAGGTGAAATTGAGAACAATCGTTTAGAAGTAAAAGAAGGCGATATCCTAACTTTTACCAATACAAAATGTGTTGGTACATTAGAAAAAATATATGTATCCTACCCTAACCTTGCAGGTGATGTGGTTGTAGGTAATACAATCATGATTGATGATGGTAAGATCGAAGTAATGGTGCACAGCGTAGAAGCGAATGGTGACGTGAAAGTAAAAGTGACATTGGGTGGTATAATTTCTTCAAAAAAAGGAATCAACTTACCTGATACAAAAATTTCATTACCAGCAATGACCGAAAAAGATTTAGAAGATGCTGCATTCATCATAAAAGAAGAGCTTGACTGGGTTGCATTAAGCTTTGTAAAGCGTGTTGCGGATATTGAAATGTTAAGAGCGATTTTAAATGAGCAAAAGAGCAACGCAAAAATTATTGCAAAAATTGAAATGCCAGAGGCATTGACCAATATCCGTGATCTTATTATTGCTAGTGATGCCATTATGATTGCACGTGGAGATTTGGGTGTTGAATTACCAGTTGAGAAAATCCCTTTGATCCAAAAAGAATTGATTAGAAAATGTATCCATAGAGCAAAACCAGTCATTGTGGCCACACAAATGATGGAGTCTATGATTGATAGAGTGAAACCAAACCGTTCTGAAATCACTGACGTTGCCAATGCGGTAATTGAAGGTGCTGATGCGGTGATGTTAAGTGGTGAAACTGCGACTGGACAATTCCCAGTATTAGTGATTGAAACAATGCGTAAGATCATCTCTGAAGTAGAAGAAAATGGCTACAAATACAATCGTTCAGAAGATTTAAAACCACAGCCCCACTCTCCTTCGTTCTTGAGTGATGCGGTTTGTTACAATGCTTCTAAATTATCAGAAGATAGCAATGCAAATGCACTTGTGGGTATGACCCAAAGTGGTTATACTGCATTTATGTTAAGTAGCTTCCGTCCACAATCACCTCTATTTATCTTCACAAAGAAAAAAAGTTTAGTGAACCAATTGTCATTAAGCTGGGGTGTTAAAGCTTTCTACTATGATAAAGAAGAAAGCTTAGATGAGATCATTAAAGATCAAATACATATATTAAAAGCACAAGGTTTTGTAAATACTGGGGATGTGGTAGTGAATACAGGCAGTACCCCTATCCAATTACATTTACCAACTAATATGATTAAAATTAACAAAGTTGATTAAACAAAGGGCCTCTTTATTGAGGCCTTTTTTATAACTTTAATATTCAAATTTACAATTCATACATATGCTTGAATCATTTGAGAAAATTCCAGTCAAAATTTACAAAGATGTCGCATCTGGATCCAATGCAGTTGCTGCTCAAATTGCACAGTTAATTAAAGATAAACAGGCTAAAGGTTTACCATGTGTTTTAGGCATGGCGACAGGAGCCACCCCAATCTTATTATATAAAGAATTAGTACGATTACATAAGGAAGAAGGACTAAGTTTCAAAAATGTGATCACAGTGAATCTGGATGAGTACTACCCTATTCCAAGAGATGCTTACCAAAGTTATTGGAGCTTTATGCATCGTCATCTATTCAATCATGTTGATATTGATCCAAAAAATATTCATTTACCTAGTTCTGAATGGGGGCAAGATGAATTAAAAGAAAAATGTGTCGCCTACGAACAAACCATCGAAAAATTAGGCGGTATAGATTTACAAATTTTAGGGATTGGTAAAAATGGACATATTGGTTTTAACGAGCCTGGTTCTAGTTTTCACTCTAAAACCAGAGTGATCCATTTAGATCAATTAACTAGAATGGCTAATGTATATGAATGGCATGATTTAAATAAAGTGCCTCAGTTAGCAATCACAGTTGGTATCAGTAGTATCATGAAAGCAAAAAAAATTGTACTACTTGCATGGAGCAATAAAGCAGATATTGTTGCCAAAGCTGTGGAAGGATCGATCACAGAACAAATCCCTGCTAGTATTTTACAAAACCATGATGACTGTACTTTTGTAATTGACGAATTAGCTGCAACAGAACTCACCAGGCATAAAGCACCTTGGCTAACTGGAGCGAATGATTGGACACCACAAATGATTAAAAAAGCGGTGATTGATTTAGCATTGAAACTAAATAAAACAGTTTTAAGCTTAACTTCTGATGATTATAAAGAGAATAGCTTGTCGGACTTATTGGTTTTAAAGGCTTCGGTGTACGATATAAATTTGCAAGTTTTTTATATGTTACGTGATTCCATCACAGGATGGCCTGGTGGAAAACCAAATGCAGTAATCCCTGCGCATCCGGAAAGAAGTGAACCACATAGTAAAAAAGTATTGATTTTCTCTCCACATCCAGACGATGACATCATTAGTATGGGCGGCACATTCATGCGTTTACAAGATCAAGGTCATGATGTGCATGTGGCTTATCAAACAAGTGGCAATATTGCAGTTACTGATGAATTCGTAACTCGATTTTTAGATTTTGCAGTTGGATTCGAAGACCTATTTGGTATTGATAATAAGAAGAGTCAAGAGATCCTTACTAATGCAAGGGCTTTTTTGGCAAACAAAGCAACCAATCATTTAGATACCGCAGAAATTAGAGCAATCAAAGGTTTAATCAGAAGATGTGAGGCCAAAGCAACTTGCAGGTATGTAGGTATTTCAGAAAACAATTATCATTTTATGGATCTCCCATTTTATGAAACGGGTATGATTGATAAAAAACCATTGAGCGAAAAGGATATTGAAATTACAATGGCACTATTGCGCAAAATTCAGCCACACCAAGTGTATTGTGCAGGTGATTTAGCCGATCCACATGGCACGCATAAAGTTTGTTTAGAGGTCGTTTTTGAAAGTATGCGTAGATTAAAAGCAGCTGGTGATAGTTGGGTAAAAGATTGTTGGGTTTGGTTGTATAAAGGCGCTTGGCAAGAATGGGATATTTCTGAAATTGAGATGGCTGTTCCAATGAGCCCAGACCAGGTAATGAAAAAACGCTTTGGCATATTCATTCACCAATCTCAAAAAGACAGTGTTCCTTTCCAAGGCACGGATTCAAGAGAGTTCTGGCAAAGAGCTGAGATTCGCAACGCCAACACGGCTAATTTGTATGCAAACCTTGGTTTAACTAAGTACGCAGCAATGGAAGCCTTTGTACGCTGGCATTATTAATTGGTGGTTTTAGCAGTATTATTTGCCCTTTTCCTTTGGTAAAATGGTATTTTGAGGTATATTTGCACCCCTTATTGATTTGGGTTAGTAAGTGGAATGGCCCCGTAGCTCAACTGAATAGAGTATTTGACTACGGATCAAAAGGTTTCAGGTTTGAATCCTGACGGGGTCACATTAAGAGATTTACTGTAAAGTAGGTCTCTTTTTTTATACTGTTAATCAAGCATTTAGCTTTTAGCATAATCACAGTACCATTATCATTTTATACCTATTGTTTCATTAGTGTTACAGTAATGCACCCACTTTTAAAACCAACTGTAACATGAACATCACTTTTAACCTAGAACTCAACAGCAGTAATTCTTCCAAAGGAGTCAAAACAATTCTAATTAGGTGCACTCAAAACAGAAAACACAAACGAATTAGCACTGGAATTACTATACCTGTTTCTTCATGGAATAAAAATAAGCAACTAATTAAGGCATCTCACAAATTGTCAGCTGAGTACAACAAATTACTCCAAACAAAGCTTAAAAGTGTTATAAATGCCTATAATAAGCTAATTGATTCAAATCCTTCCACCAATTTGGATGAACTTGTTACTTCCCTAACACAAAACAATGAACTAAACTTTTTTGAATTTGCATATCGTACTAAAATGGCAGAAATAAAAGCAAGTAACAAGTTAGGCACTTATAAAAGATACGAAGCTGTTCTTAACAAGTTTAGAGAATTTAGTGGCAAAAATCTATCATTAAGCAAAGTGGATTACAATCTTATTAGAAGGTTTGAGTTACACCTACAAAATAAAATTAATAATAGTAGGGATACTACATCTTCTAACTTGAGTGTACTAAGAACGATTATCAACGAAGCAATAAGATGCAGTGTTTACACCAAGCAAAATCCATTTGAGCAAATACAACTTAAGTACACAAACAATACTAAAGAGAAACTAACCATAGATGAGCTAAAAAGGCTATTTACTAACCAATTACCTAACATACCATCACTACAATTAGCAAGGGATTTCTTTAAAGCTTGTTTTTTAGCAGAAGGTACTAGGGCTGGTGATATGATGGCTATGCAAAAAGAAAACATCATTAATGGGCATCTTGTTTTTAAGCAGCATAAGACTGGAAAACAAATGAATATCCCAATAACAGTTGAATTACAAGCAATTTTTGATCAATATTCTACAGATGCACCATTTATTTTCCCATTTTTGAATAACACCAATACAATCAATGAAATAATAATCAACTCAAAACTTACTTATGTTAATAAATATTTAAAAGAAGTGGCAAAGTATAGTGGAATTTTTAAAAAACTGAGTACCCATGTAGCTAGGCATAGTTATACTGATTTAGCATTGCAAGTAACTCACGAAAACATCTACTTAGTACAACAAAGCTTAGGTCACAGCAGTGTACGCACCACAGAAATCTATAGTCGTAATAGGCTAAATATGACTAAAGAACCAATAATAAAAGGAATCTTAGACTTAATTAATAGTAGATGAACTTAACCAATTTTTGCAATTGTTTTCACACCATGCCTTAAAACAACATAATCCATAACTTCTTTTACCCTTTTTACATCTTTTGGAGCACAAAGCAATGCATCATAAACATATCCAACTCTAATCCCTTCTTTTGATAACTCTTGAATGACATTTGTCATTATTGATACTTCTTTTTCAAACATAATCTGACTTGTTATTTTATATTTTCTTTTATTTCTATACTTTTCATTAATTAAACTTGTCATCATTTCTGGTTCATTTTCCATGTAAAATTGATACAATGGGGATTTCACCATTATTTTTGGATGTTTATTAAAAAATGATAAATGCTCTTTCTTTACTTCATTAAGGTCAATTGATAATTCCTCAGCAATCTTTTGGTGAGTTAGGTATTCAGACTTGCCTCCATATATTGAAACTGCAATATTTGGATGTAAGCATACGAAATCACACTCTACAATTGGTTCCCCATTTATTGTAATCATGTTTCTAATATAACTAGGCATTAATGTAAGTGAGTCAACTATCCTACCTCCTGAATATTCACTACCAACAATAGGAATATTCAACCCCTCGTCAGTTAAATATTGATAGATTTTCATGCCATCTTCTATAAAAGAGTATTTTGTTTTATCACTGTAGTAGCTTTTACAATGTTTTCCAAAAGAATTTAGCTTTTTCCCTTTTTTAGTCACATAACCTCTTTTTATTAGCATCTTGGATTTATCTAAGGCTTCTTCATAGGTAGGCAATTTTAAACTTGGATAAAATTCAATTAAGTTGCAACAAATAATATTATCAATACTTTGGTTATAAATTCGTTCCTGATTCTTTTTCCATAGTTCTTTTGCTAGCTCAGTTTTAAGTTCATATTTTTTAACTCCCTTACCTAAATAGTTTTCACCAAGCCTATGACCATAGCATTTTATTCCTCTAGCAGATTCATGGTCACATTCAATAATACTTCCACTTTTTAGCCCTATTTCAAGCACTTCTCTTATTGCCTTATAGGTATTAGGTTCAACTTTAAAAAACTCTCTTAAATAGTCTGATTTCAGCGATTTCCAGCCTTCTTCATTTTCACCATTAATCCATGTAAAGTATGTAGATGTTAATAGGGATAAAAATAGCAAACAAAGCTCTATAGCTACCTCAATATCTTCGTGAACATTCTTTAACTGCTTCTTTGAGACCCTTCTTAATGAATACTCCACCTTGGCAGGAATGTGAATTAGGTTTTGCTTTCTAAATAATAGAGGATTCTTAACATAAATGTAGTCATATGGAGTGATGTTCAAATCCTCTGAAACACTTGTCTGTGTTGTATCTGAGCCTCTTATACTATTACCTGTAGTATCTACATCATTAATGTAATAGTAATTAGTGCTTTGATAGTAGAATTTAGATGGTATTGATTGTTGTTGATGGTGGTTTGTAGTTGTTGTTTGGTAGTTACTGTACTTTTGAGTTGACACTAACATGCTTGGTAGTTTTGACTGCACATTAGTATAGAATTGACTTTCCATCTGATTGAACCATTTAATAAGTTTAGATTGTTATGGTACAATTACCTAATTGCACCAAATCTGCTTAGGACAAAAAAATGACCTAACAGCAAACGGCTATTAAATGATTTAGATATGCAGAATACTATGACTCTGCCTTAATAATCAACCATTAAATAACTTTAGATCCATTCATTATAAATAGAAAAAAAGTGGGTGTTATAAAGAACACTTGGTTGAAATAGTGTTAAGTCATTAAGAATTAAACACTGAATTTTTATCCTTATTTGGACAAATAATAAGATACAAAATTACAGATCATTTTCGTAACTCCAAAAGATTGTATGAAGAATTTAGGAAAATAGGTTAACTAAACTAGTTATGTTAAATTATTGTTACCTGGGTTACCTTGTAAAAACAACTACTAATATTTGGCAAGAATAATGTCCCTTACTTTTTGTTTAATTTCTTTCCTAGCAAAAGAGTGATCGATTGCTTCTAGATTGCATCTTTTAAATTGCTCAAGATTCCAATTGAAGACCATTTCTACAAGCTTATACTCAGAACTTAAAGTAATTGGGGATACTGTCCTAGCATCTGTGTTTAAACTCATAGAAACACCAGAATTATAAATTTTGCTTAATGAGTGGTTTTCAATTTTATCAAATACATTGGTTTGAACATTGCTAGTAGGGCAAACTTCCAAATGAATATTATTTTGCTTTAAATAGGTCAATAAATTAACATCCTCAGCACTTCTAACTCCATGACCAATTCTTTGTGGATGAAAATTTTGTAGAGTCTCCCATACACTTTCAGCACCTTTTGCCTCTCCAGCATGAGCAGTAGAAGGAATACCCCACTCATTAATTAACTTAAATGCTTTAATATGATTATTTATTGGGAACCCTGCTTCATTTGCAGCAATATCAAACCCAACAATATGTGTTCCCTTGAATTTTTTTACTAATTCAGCAGTTTCAATGCTTTGTTCTTCAGTGAAATGCCTTAATGTACACAAGATTACACCAGCTTCAACACCATATAATTTAATCCCTTCTTCTGTAGCATCATTTACAGCCTTAACAACTTCATATGGTGTTAACCCTTTGTAAACATGCTGAAGTGGTGCAAACCTAAATTCAGCATAAACAACATTGTCTTGTTTTAATTGCTTAAATAGGTCTAATGTTACAAGCCTAAGTTGCTCTTTAGTTTGCATTAACTCAAAGCCCTTAATTGCTCTTTTAATATAATCTGCAAGATCTGTGCATTTTGGTGGAGCAATAAATGATTCCTTGTATTCCTCATAGGATACTTGGGGACTAATTGTTTTAACAACCTCATAGCTCAAAGAACAATCCAAATGAAGATGTAATTCTACTTTAGGAAGGGATTCGTAATGATTTTTCTGTCCAAAAATCTGATTTGTAAAAAACATAAGTAAAAAAAGGGTAAATAATGCTTTCATAAATAAGAATATTAAGCAAAATAATACATTGAATTGGATAATTTTGGGACATTTGTCCTATGATACTGAAAAATAATGCCATTCTAAATTTGATAAGTACCTTGGAAAATAAGGGTGTAATTAAAGGTATCAAAAAGGTAGAGTTCAAAAAGAATCAAAATATTGTTTCAGCAAATAAATACTTGAAACAGGTTTATATTATTAAAACTGGAGTAGCTAAATGTGTGATAAATGAGGAGAATGACAAGAATTTTCTTATTGAGTTTCTAGGTGAAGGTGAAATAATTGGTGAAATTGAAGCAATATTGGGATTTAAAACAATGACCACAGTAGTAGCTATGACTGAAATAGTTGCATTCAATATTGAGCTAAGTTCTTTTAAGGAGCTTCTTACGACCAATAGAGAATTTAATAACCAACTTCTTGCAGAATTAGCAAATAGATTAAGACTTACTGGATTAAGATCATCATATCAGCAATTAAATACAATTGAAAACTCACTTAGTAAAATATTACACCTACTCAAAGAACAATCTTTAGAGTTAAGTAAAAAGGAATTAGCTGAGTATCTTGGCATAAGTTTAAGGAGCTTAAATCGTGAACTACAAAAGCTAAGTAATACCCCCAAATTATTATAACTAGGTATTTTTACTGTATAAATGAGACAAGGGTATGCATTAAATGGCTTTTTCTTACTAAAAATCAATTATTCCAAATGTATCCCCCCAATATTTTTAATATAGCAATAACATGCATAAATGATAATTTTTAGTAGGTAAACACTTTAAGAGTACTCCCAAAGGACAAACCCCTCTAAAAGCTTGGGATGCTATTATCCCCCACACTAAAAATTATTAAAATGGATAATGAAATTGATTATTTAGTAGCAGATGAAAATTGCAAACAGGCAATTAAAGAGCTAATGTTTGATGCAAACAGACTAAAATGGCTTAAAAAATACAGAAGATTATATGAAAAGGTCAAACTTAGTCCCAAAGAGCTTCCAAATGTTGCAAATGCAAATTTTAATGGGGTTGTTTATGGTTTTATTAAAGATTTTCACAAAGAGTATTCACTAGTTCTCCTTGAAATAAAAAACTAAATGTAAATTGCTTAAATAAACTATTAAAAACAGCCAGCTGTTTCACTATTGTTACAGTAGGTGGTAAAATGATGTTACAGTAAAAGCTCTAAATAGACCAAATTAATACCTAACTAATTGTAGCTCAACTGAATAGAGTATTTGACTACGGATCAAAAGGTTTCAGGTTTGAATCCTGACGGGGTCACAAAGCCCGCACGAACAGTGCGGGTTTTTCGTTTAAAGGATGTGTCGAAAGTTTACTTT
>JACCEB011685392.1_pt1 | contig 14169 bp, 9 predicted proteins | sample 7454761 | NCBI WGS metagenome assembly JACCEB01 (sample SAMN15323454, study PRJNA562643) | freshwater metagenome | isolation source: river surface water | place: USA:Blue River Watershed | collected 2017-08-18 | reverse complement strand
CGGGCGGGGGCAAGGGTGGAGGTGGCCGGAGGGGCGCCGCCGCGTCAGGGCGCGGGCAGATTCTCGAGGCGGAGGTTGTCGAGGCTGATGACGGCGGGGCCTTCGCCGGCGCTGCTGAAGGCGAGCCAGTGGAGGTAGTCCCAGCCGCGGGTGCGATAGGGGATGCGGCGCACGGTGCGCACCGTGCCGTCCGGGCGCGCGAGCGAGACGTCGAAGGTGCCGTCGGCGCCGCGACCGACCGCGACGGTGAGCGTGAGGCGGCTCCAGGCGTCGACCGGGAGGTCGATGGGCGCCTGGCCGAGCAGGAGCAATTTGCCGTCGCGGACGGCGAGGTGCGGACCGAGCCGCGCGGCGAATTCGCGCCCGCTGCGGTCCTCGAGGCTGACGGCGAGGTGCGAGCCGGGGCCCGGTTTCACGTCGAAGCTCAGGCGGCTGAGGCCTTCGCGGTGGGCCGGCGAGTAGACCACCATCGGCGCCCACGGCTGGAGGCCGGGCAGCTCCTCGACGAGGCGCAGGCTGCGGCGGCCGCCTGCGGCGGCATCGGCGACGACGGCAACGCGCAGCCCGTAGGCGGGCCACGCCCAGGTGGGCTCGACGCGGGCGAGGGCGGGCGGCCGGTCGAGCGGCGCGGTCTCGAAATCCTCGTCGAGCTGCAACGGGGTGAGGCGGGGCGCAAAGGGCGCGGGCACCGGTCGGAGGTCCGGCGGGCGGGCGGCGAGGTCGCGCCAGGCGGCGGGGCCGCGGACGCCGGCGCCGGCGGGATCGAACGGCACGAAACCGAGCGCGCGGGCGGGGCCGGGATCGCGCAGGCGGAAGTCGCCGCGGGCGGGATCGACGAACCCCGGGTCGGTCTCCGCCGAGCCGCGGTCGTGGCCGAGCGCCTGCCAGTGCGCGAACGAGCGGCCGGCGAAGGCGAGCGGCGCGCCGTCGGCGCGGGCGTAGAGATTCCGCTCGAAGCGGTGGGAGGCGGCGTGCCAGCCGCCGTCGAGGACGTCGGCATGGTCGAGCCAGACCAGATTGCGGGTGAAGCGCAGGTCGCTGGGCTCGCGGCCGGCGCCCTTGTGCAGGGCGGGGGCGGCGGCGAAGGCGAAGATGTTGTTCTCGACCGTGACGTCGCGGCCGAAGTTCATGGTGTAGCTGGCGGAGTCGGTCCGGTAGACGAGGTTCTCGGCGACGCGCACGCCGCTGGTGGCCTGGTCGCTGTAGATGCCGTTGCCGCCGTAGCGGTAGGCGCGCACATCGTGGATCACGTTGCCGAGGATCGCGGTGCCGGTGGATTCGCCGAGGGTGTAGATTCCGGCGAGGTCGCTCAGCACGCCCTGGCCGAGGTGGGCGAGGCGGTTGCGGGCGACGGTGTTGCGGTGGGCGGCGGCGGGCACGTAGTGCCAGGTCCAGCCGAGCGAGATGCCGGTGTAGTAGAAGTCCGCGATGTCGTTGTGCGCGATGACGGAGTCCGAGCAGTGGCGGCTGAGGATGGCGGCGGCGGCCGGGTGGATGCGCCCGCCGGCGCGCAGGAGGTTGTCGGTGAGCTCGAACCGGGAGGATTGTTCGGCGGCCGCCGGGATGACGTCGGGCACCCCGCCGCCGAGCTGCACGGCGCCGGCGCCGAGGTCGTGGAACCAGCAGGACGCGACGATGACGTTGCGGCAACCGTGGCGGAAGTGCGCGGCCCAGGCGCCGGTGCGGGAAAACTCGCAGCGTTCGAAACGCAGGTGGCGGGCGCCGTCGGCGACGAGGGCGGCGGGCAGATCGGCTCCGGCCTGGGATTCGGGCTGGCCGGCGGACGGGGTGGGTGCCTCCGCGTGGCGGAAGGCGAGGCCGCGGAAGGCGAGGTGCTCGACCATCCGACCCGCGGCTGGTTCCCCGGCGAACCGGAGCCAGTGGTCGAGGCGCGGGGCGACCGCGCGGAGTGCGGCCAAGGTTTCCCCGGGCAGCGGGCGGTAGAAGAGCGTGCCGGCGCGGTCGAGGAACCACTCGCCGGGGGCGTCGAGGGCGGCGCGGAAATTCTCCGCGTGGTAGCGCAGGCCGCGCTCGAACTCGCTGTGCACGTTCCGGCCCGGCGGACCGGTGAGCGTGAGGCGGCGCGTGGCGGGATCGACAGCGTCGACCCGCAGGCGGGTGGCGATCCAGTTGTGGGAGAGCACGGTGAGGGTGACGTCGCGCAGGGCGGGGCCGGTGAGCGTGGCGTAGCCGGCGAGATCCTCGGAGTGCAGCGTGTGGAAGCTCCGGGCGACGCGGTCGTCGACGAGGCCGTCGGCGCGCGGCGGTCCGTAGCCGGCCTTCTGGTCGACGTAGTGGTAACCGGCGTTGGGCGAGCGGGCGCGGGTGGCGCGGCGACCGTTGATCCAGAGTTGTTCGAAATACCAGCGGCCGGCGGCGACGGCGGGCAGGTCGGCGGCCCAGAGGCCCGGCTCGACCTCGCGCCAGCCGGTGATGGGCGTGCCGCCGGACAGCACCGGGGCGGCCGCGTCGCCGGGAAGACGGTCGCCTCCGTCGTAGACGATCGGCGCGGCGGCGGTGCCGGAGTCTTCGGGGGTGAAGACCAGCGGCGCCGCCAGGAGGTAATCCCCGGGTGCGATGCGCACGACGACGCCGCCGGCGGGCAATCCGGCCGAGCGTTTCAGATCGCGGATCGCGGTTTGGGCGCGGGCGACGGAGGCGAACGGCCGGTCGGCGCTGCCGGGCGCCGAGTCGTCGCCGCGCGGCGCAACATGGAATTCCGTCGCGGCCCGGAGCGCGGCGGGGCCCGGGACGACGAGGCAAAGGCCGAGGCAAATCAGGAACGGCAGGCTGCGGATGACGGGCCCACGGCCGGGAGCGGCGGTCGGGGTGGGCGGTCGCGGGATCGGCATCGCGCGCCAGTCAGGCGGGAGGGACGGAGGCTGTCGATGCCGCGTCGCGCCGGGTGCGGTTGCCGTCGGGCGACGCGGGTCGGGGCGGACGTTTCAGGCCGGCACGGTCGCGGCGAGCGTGGTGCCGCGGCCAGGGGCGCTGCGCACCTCGAGGTTGCCGCCGAGGCGCTTGATGCGCTCGCGCATGCCCTGCAGGCCGAAGTGGCCGTCGCGCGGGCCTTCGACCGTCGCGGGGTCGAAACCCGCGCCGTCGTCGCGGATCTTTAGCGTGAGCGCGGCGGCGTCGAAGCGCAGGGCGAGGTCGATGCGGCGCGGATGCGCGTGCTTGAGGGCGTTGGTGATGGCCTCCTGGGCGAGCAGGAGGAGGTTGCCGGCGACGAAGTCGGGCAAGGGGCGCTCGGGGCCGGAGCTTTCGACGGCGATGACGATGTCGAGGCCGAGGCTGCGGTCGGCGGCGACTTCGCGGAGGGCGCCGCCGAGGGTGTGGTTCTCGAGGGGATTGGCGCGGAGATTCCAGAGGCTGCGGCGCAGGTCCTCGCGGCTGCGGTCGAGCTGCTGGCGGGCGAGGCCGAGGTGCTGTTCCAGCCTCAATCGCTAGGCCAACGTCTTCGGGCCGTGGCGTTCGAACTACGTGCTGATGAAATTGCAGGAAGGCGCGGCCGCGCCCGAGATCCGCAAGTGGCGCTACAATTTCGTGACGAACTGTTCGTTCCGCGAAGGCCGCTTCAAGGGCGTGGGCGTCGGCGGCGGCAACCGCTGGCAGGACAAGGTCATCATCGGCTACCCGGTCTCCGCCGGCGGCAGTTTCGACCTGGTGAAGCCCTACTTCGGACCCGCCGAGGACGGCATCGACCTGTGGACGGGCTACGAGCGCAAGCTGAACGAACGGCTCACCTGGAAGCTGCAGCTCAACGTGCGCAACGCCTTTGCGAGGGATGGGCTGATTCCTGTCTCGATCCAGCCGGGCGACCGCACCTGGGCCTCGGTCCGCGTGGAGCCGAACCAGGAGTGGTTCGTGACGAACACGATTTCTTGCCGACCCGCCGCGATGCAGGGTCGCGGCAGGCCGGCAAATCGTCAGGGGCAAGGGCCGGCGCTTCGGGTGCGCCGGCTCTTTTTTCGCTCCGGCGCGGCGGTGTCCCGCCGCCCGCGGCCTAGTTTCCGCGCTTGGCGAGCCAGTCGGTCTTGGTCGGCTCGCCGCCGTTGAAGCCGGGGCGCTCGATCTGGCCCTTGATGGTGTCGCCCTCGAGCTTGCCGGCGTATTTCACGACGAACTTGTTGTCGCCGAAGGTGAGCTCGACGTTGAAGGCAACGGCGCCGTCCTTGAACGAAGCGGCGGAGATCGGTGTGTCCGGGATCCGCATCTCGCCGGCCTGCCACCCGAGGAGCGTGCCGCCGAGGGCGCCGTCCTTGAGTTCGAGCTGGAGCGTGCGTTCGACGCCGGCGGCGCCGCCGCGGCCGGGTTGGGTCCATTTCCACGTGCCGGCCGGGGTGGCCTCGGCGGCAGGGGCGGAAACGGCGAGGACGAAGGCGGCGACGGGCGCCGCGAGGAGGAGGCGGAGGGTTTTCATGGGGCTGGATAACGCCGAAGCCAGACGGCCCGTCCGGCCGGAAGTTTTGCGCGGCCCGGGACTATCGCCGCCCCGCCGGAGCCGGCCCGCCGGTCCGGCGGGCATGCGGGGTGGGCGTCACTCCTGCGGGTCGAAGTATTTCTTCACGATCCACGCCGGCTGCCACTGGTCGGTCTTGCGGGCCTTGCCCGTGAGGTCGATCGCCGGCGGCGGGGTGCTGCCGGTGTTGAGCACGAGTTTGTCGCCGACCTTCTCCTGCCAGGCCCGCATCGCGGCGTCGAGGCGCGCGATGTGCGCGGCGTGCGCGGGATTGTCGTAGACGGAGCGGGTCTCGTCGGGATCGGCCTGCAGGTCGAAGAGCTGGCTGTAGCCGAGTTTGGGATACCGGACGAGTTTCCAGCGTTCGTCGCGCACCGCGCGCTGCACCTGGATGTAGGGCAGAAACACGGTGTCGCGGAGCCGGGCCTTGGTGCCGTCCCAGAGCGGGCGGAGGCTCTCGCCGAAGACGCCGGCGGGCGGGGCGATCCCGAGCAGATCGCAGAGGGTCGGGTAGAGGTCGAAGAGGTAGGTGAACGCCTCGGTCGAGCGGCCGCGCGGAATGCCCGGCCCGCGGATGATGAGCGGCGTGCGCATCGAGTGCTCGAAGACGCTCTGTTTGCCGAGCAGGCCGTGCGAGCCGAGGGCGAGACCGTTGTCGGCGGCGTAGACCACGAGGGTGTTGTCGGCGAAGCCGCGGGCCTTGAGCACGGCGAGGATGCGGCCGATGCGGGCGTCGAGGTGCTCGATCATCGCGTAATACTCCGCGAGCTGGTCGCGGATCATCGCTTCGGTGCGCGGCCAGGCGCCGAGGTTCTCGTCGCGGCCGCCGTTCATGGCGCCGTTGTCGAAGGGCAGCTGCGGCAGGAAGTTTTTCGGCAGCGGCGGGCGCGAGGCGTAGTTGGCGGGAAAGCCGGGCGGCGGCTGGCGCGGGTCGTGGGGCGCGGTGAAGGCGACGTAGGCGAAGAACGGTTTGCTGCCGCCGGCGGTGTCGTGGTGCTCGAGGAATTTCACGACGGCGTCGGTGAACAGCTCGGTGGAGAATTTTTCCCCGGTGCGGGGGCCGACCATCTTGCCGTCGGGGCCGCGGTCGTGGAGCGGCACCTTCTCGTGGTCGGACATGCCGCCGAACATGACGGCTTCGCCGTGCTGGAAGGAGCGCAGCCAGGAGGGCTGGCCGTTGTGCCACTTGCCGGTGCCGAAGGTGGTGTAGCCGCGCTCGCCGAGCAGTTCGCCGAGGAGTTTCTCGCCGGCGAGGGTCTGGGTGTTGGCGATGCCGAACCAGTGTTTGCCGGTGTGCAGCATGGCGCGGCTGGGCACGCAGACGGCGCCGCTGTTGCCGCCGAAGACGTAGTTGCGCCGGAAACTCACGCCGTCGCGCACGAGACCGTCGAGGTGCGGGGTCTTGATGTGGGCGTTGCCGTGGGCGCCGATGGTGTCGGCGCGCTGGTCGTCGGCGAAGAGGACGAGGATGTTGGGCTGCGCGGCGCGGCCGAGGACCGGGGCGAGCGCGAGGGCGAGGACGGCGGCGAGGAACGGGAGGCGGTCGGGGCGGGGCATGGCGGGGACGAGGGGTTGAGGGCGGGCTAGCCGGACTTCTTCTTGCCCTTCTTGCCGGCGGCGGCGGGCGCGGCGAGCGGACCCGGGTAGTCGGCGCGATCGGAGGCGGCCCAGGCAAGGTCGGATTGGACGCGGGCCGAGGCGAGCAGCGGGTCGCGGTGGCGGCGCGCGTAGTCGGCCAGGGCGGCCGCGAGGCGGCGGACGGTGTCGCGGTGGGCGGGCACGCCGACGAGGTTTTCCAGTTCGTCGGGATCGGCCTCGAGGTCGAAGAGCGCGGGGGCGGCGTCGGCGGCGACGATGAACTTGTGGCGGCGGCTGAAGACTCCCATCCAGCCGGCGCCCTCGGCGATGGCGCCGTCCTCGCCGGCGGCGGCGCCCGCGGGCCGCGCGACGCCGCCGATGCGGATGAAGGCCTGGTCGGTCCAGCCCGCGGCAGGCTGGCCGCGGAAGAACGCGGAGGCATCGCGGCCCTCGGAGCCGCCGGTGTCGGCCACGCCCAGCAGGGCGAGCAGCGTCGGCTTGAAGTCGACCGTGCCGAGGGCCTGGCGGACGACGGTGCCGGCCGGCACGCGGCCGGGCGCGTGCACGATGAACGGAATGCGGGCGGAGGCTTCCATCGGGACGCCCTTGTTGTCGCGGCCGTGCTCGCCGCAGAGATCGCCGTGATCGGAGGTGAACACGATGACGGTCTGCTCCAGCACGCCGAGTTCGCGCAGGGTGGCGAGGATGCGGCCGATGTTGTCGTCGAGGCATTTCACCATGCCGAAATACTTCGCCATCTGCACGCGGTTGAAGGCGCCGGCCAGGGTGGAGGCGTAGGCGGGCAGGTTCTTGCCCGGTGATTTGGCACTCGCGGGCGGCTGGAACTCCAAGCCGAGATACATCGTGTCGTAGGGCGCGCGGACCGTGTTGGGACCGTGGGGGTCCGGGTAGCTGACCATCCAGCAGAACGGCTTGGCGTGGTGGCGGCGGATGAAGTCGATCGTGCGGTCGGTGAGAAAATCCGTGCTGAACGATTTGGCGTCGGCGCCGTCGACGTCGTAGGTGGGGATGCCGGCGGCGTTGACGGGGCCGACGCGGGGGCCGCGCTCGTCCTCGAGGAATTTTTTCCAGTGGCCGCGGTTGAACATGTAGCGGTTTTCCTCCCAACCGAACTTGCGGGCCGGCGCCCAGCCGGGGCGGGCGTCGCCGTCGAGGTGCCATTTGCCGGCGTAGCCAGTGGCGTAGCCGGCGCGGCGCAGCACTTCGGCGAACGTGACCTGGTCGTCGCGCAGCGGCAGGTCGTTGCGGATGGCGCCGGTGTTCTGCGGGAAGCGGCCGGTCATGAGCGCCGCGCGCGACGGGGTGCAGACCGGCGAGGTGGCGTAGTAGCGGTCGGCGATGGCGCCGCGGGCGGCGAGCCAGTCGAGGTTGGGCGTGTCGACCTTGATGCCCTCGCCCCAGATCTCGGCCTGCGCGCGCGGCAGCAGCGCGCGGTAGGCGCCGAGCGTGCGGAAGTTGTGCTCGTCGGTTTGGAGGATGAGCAGATTGGGGCGGGGCGAGGCGGCGGTGAGCGAGGCGGCCGCGGCGGCGAACAGAACGAGGGCGCGGCGGAGGGACGGCATCATGGCGGGGAAGAACTGCGGGGGCGGTTTCCGGGAGCGAGGTGATGCCGATCGCGGCGGGCCGGCCGACGGGCGCGGCGAGGGCGGCTCAGAACGTGCCCTTGAGGCCGAAGGTCCAGAGCGAGCCGAACTCGGTGCGCTGGCGGAACTGGGCGTGCTCGGGCGTGCTCGGGCCGTAGACCTGGATGTCGTCCGGCGCGTCGCCGATGTTGCGCAGGGCGGCGAAGAGGGCGATGCGCTTGTAGATGTAATACTCGCCGCTGAGGTCGACGTAGAGGCGCTTGGACCACCAGGTGTAGGTGCCGGGCTCGATCGAGGAGCCGGCCGCGATGGCGGCGCGGCGCTGGTGGCTGCGGTAGTTCCAGTTGGCGCGGAGATTGAAGCGCTCGCGGTTGAGGCTGAAGCCCCAGCTGGCGGTCTTCGGGATGAAGGCGGGGAAGTTGGCCGAGGCGGGGCCGAGCAGGCGCTGGGCGCTGCCGTTGGCGAAGATCTGCACGCCGCGGGCCCAGCGGGGCAAAAACGTGAGCGCCTGCTTGTAGTTGAGGGTGAGGCCCTGCATGCGCACGGTGCTGTCGATGTTGTGCTGGGTGACGACGGGGTAGGCGCCGTAGACGTCGGGATCGAGGCTGTAGAGTTCGAGGAACTCGTCGGTGGGGCGGAAGGTGGTGGAGCCGAAGAAATTTTCGAAATCGCGGCGGAAGGCGCCGACGGAGAGCTGACCGACGCCCTCGAAGTAATACTCGAGGCGGGTGTTGAAGGTGCGTGCGCTCCAGGGCTTGATGGCGACGTTGCTGACGGTGATCTGGTCGGCGGGCGACGGGTTTTCCGGGTCGGGCAACGTGAGGCCGCCGGAGTATTGGTTGAAATCGGGCCGGCCGATGGCGGTGCTGACGGAGGCGCGGGCGATGAGGTCCTCGCGGAGGTTGTAGCTGGCGTTGAGGCTGGGGAACCAGCGCAGGTATTCCTTCTTCGCGCGCGCGCCGCGGTCGATGAAGGTGAGCTGGGAGACGCCGAGGGCGTTGGAGGCGGGGACGAGCGGGAGCGGGCGGCCGTTGGCGCCGAGGACGGGGCGGCCGGAGGCGTCGCGCTGGATGTTGCGGTTCGGATCGGTGAGCGGCCCCTCGGCGTCGATGTTGGTCTGTTCGGCGCGGAGGCCGGCGACGATTTTCAGCCGGTTGGAAAGGAAGCCGAGGTCGGCGCGGAAGTAGGCGGCGGAGACGAGTTCGGCGGCGCGTTTGCTGAGGTTGACCTCGGAGCGGTAGGTGGTGTTGGCGTTGCTCGTGAAGAGCGCGGGGTTGGCCTGCCAGGCGTTGAAGAGCAGTTCGCTGCTGATGCCCTGGAAGGGCGGGAAGCCGTAGTGGGGCGTGCGGCTGGAGAAGCTGGGGTCGAGGTAGGGCAGGGCGCGGGCGTCGGTGCCGGCGAAGGTGTAGGCGGGATTGCTGACGCGCTGGTCGCGGATGGCCTCGCGGAAATCGACGCCGGCGCGGAGCGAGAGCGGAATCCGGCCGTGGAAGTCGCGGCGGACGTTGCCGTAGAGCGTGCGCTTGGTGTCGTCGGTGGCGCGGGTATTGCCGCCGGCGGCGGTGATGTTGTAGCTGGACAGCGAATACGGATCGACGGGATTGCCGGCGGTGTCGGTGACGGTGATGACGCGCGGGCGCAGGTAGAAGATGTCGGCGAAGGAGACCGTCACGCCGTTGCGGACGGCGGTGGTGGTGTCGAAGAAGCCGGAGCCGGTGTTGCGATTGCGGTTGGCGGCGCGGGAGAAGGAGTAGCCGGCGTCGGACTTCCAGACGGGGCCGTCGTGGCGCCAGATCAGCGACGGCATGTAGGTGTAGTTGGAGCGGTCGTTGCCGGTGGTGAGCAGCTGCAGGTTGCCCTGGCCGGCGGCCCCGCGGGTGGAGGTCGTGGTGAAGTCGCCGGGCGCCACGCGATTCACGTTGAACGTGAGCTGGTTGTGGTTGATCAGGACGTCGAAGGTGGAGGCCTGGAAGGAGAGGGCGAACCGGTCGGTCGGCGTCAGCTTGTAGTCGGCGGTGAAGCCGAAGGAGCTGCGCTTGGTGTCCTTGCCGCTGTTGCGGATGAGGAAGGTGCTGAGGTAGGGCTTGTCGGGCGTGGTGTGCGGGAAAGCGTTGCCGTTGGTGGCGGCCTGGGCGCCGCGCCACGTGTTCTGCAGCATGGGCTCGCCGGAATACTGGCGGTTGAAGCCGGCGCTGAGGGTGTAGCCGAAGGTCTTGCTGACCGGGGCGACGTAGCTGAGGTCGAGGCCCGGGTGGATCTTGCGCGTCGGGTGGCGCGGGGCGGGGGTGCGGTCCCAGTCGCGCGCGTTGTCGCGCATCATGACGTAGGTGCTCCAGTTGAAGACGGGGCGGGCGCGCTCGAAGGAGGAGCGGGGCACGAGGTTGACGGAGCCGGCGAGGGCGTTGCCCTGGGAGTCGGGGGTGGGCGAGAACGAGACCTCGATGCGGCTGAGGTTGTTGATGGAGACCTGGTCGAGGCCGACGGCGCGATTGGTGCCGCCCGCGCCGCCGCCGACGGCGGAGGCGAGGCTGAAGCCGTCGAGGGTGACGGGCACGTAGTCGCCCGGGACGCCGTTGAGGGAGATGTCGCGGGCGTTGCCGCCGGCGTAGTCGATGTTCACGCCCGGGAGAAACTTCAGGAACTCGGCGACGTTGCCCTCGGCGATGTCGCCGAATTCGTCGGTCGCGACGACGTTGCGCATGTTCGGGGCGAAACGCTGCTCGTTGATGGCGCGGGCGGCGGCGCTCATCTCGCGGGAGGTGGCGACGACGAATTCCTGCAGCTGCACGGTGTCGCCGGCGGCGGCGGGGCGCGCGGGTGCGGCGGAGCCGGAGGCGAGGGTGATGTCGCGGGTGGCGACGGCGCCGGGGGCGACCGAGACCGCGAGCGATTGCGGGGCGGAGCCGGTGAAGAAGACCTCGAGGCGGGCTTCGCCGGCGGGCACGCCGACGAGGCGGTAGTAGCCGTCGGCGTCGGAAAACGTTTCCTGCGACGTGCCAGCGAGGCGGATACGGACGCGCTCGACGTATTCGCCGGTGGCGGGATTCTGGATCCGGCCGGTGATGGTGCCGGCGGCGGCAGCGGCGGCGGGTTGGGCGGACAGGCGCGGGGCGAGCGGAGCGGCGCCGAGAGCGGCACCGGCGAGAAGGCAGGCGAGGCGGATACGCACGGCGGAGCGGGAACTGACGGGGTTAGTCGACATGGGGTCCAGGTTGGGGAGCGGAGAAGGGAACGGCCGGTAAGCGCGGCGTAAAGCCGACAATTCGGCCGGCGCGGCGCGAGGGCGCGCTTGCCGCTCGGGGCGGGCTATCCCAGGGTGGCCGCATGAAAATCGTGGCGCTCATGGCGGTGGCGGCGGGAATCGCGACGAGCGGGTCGGCCCAGACGCCGCCGGTGGCGCCGAACGCGCCGACGCCGGCGGCCGGAAAATCGGCGGCGCCGTCCGCGACGGGCAAGGCCGCGGCCACCCAAGCGGCACCGGCCGCGAAAGGCGCCGCGCCGGCCGCGAACGCGACGAAAGCGCCGGCGAAGAAAGCGGAGGCGCCGCCGAAGATCGAAGGGATGGAGATTGCGCGCGGCCCGAAAGGCTTTCTGGGGCTCCAGCTGGTGGGCGGGACCTTCAAGCTCTCGTTCTACGACCTGAAGAAAAAGCCGGTGGCGCCGGACGTCGCGCGGGCGATGTTGCGCTGGGATCCGAAAGGAAAGGTCGGCCAGGAGCGGCTGGTGCTGAACCGGGACGGGTTGGCGTTGAGTTCGCCCCGGCCGGTCAAGCCGCCGTATGCGTTCAAGCTGTTCATCACGCTGATTCCGGAGGGGGGCGCGACGGGCGACGGCGCGGAGGCCGCGGCGCCGGCGGGCGAGACGATCGTGGTGGATTTCAGGGGCTGACGGCGCGGCGACCGCGGGCGGTCGGTGCCGCGCGAAAAGCGAACGTGCGGCCGCGGGCCGATATCACGGCCGCAAGCCGTAGGATCTTTCCCACCAGGCGAGGCGCTCGGGGTCGGTGGGCTCCGGTTGTTTGAGGCGATTCTGCCACGTGCGCCGGTAGTCGGCGCGTTTCGATTTCCGGATCTCGGCCATCGTCGGCTCGGTGGCCGGATCGGGCAGGGCGCCGCGGTCGCCGGTCGTGCGGATCCAGTTTTCCAGCGCGGCGCGCAGGGGAGCGAGGGTGGCGGCGGATGCGGCGGCGGCGACGTTGTGCAAGCCGGCGGGATCGCGGCGAAGATCGTAGAGTTCCCATTCGGGCCGGGTGGCGGCGCACCAGCGGTCCTGCAGCGGGTCGAGGCGACCGGCGGCGTGGAGCACGCGGAGGAGCGGCAGACCGGGGTAGCTGGCCTCCTTGTAGCCGGACCAGTTGAGCGGCGAGAGCTCGGGGTGAAAATTGCGGAAGAGCAGGTGGTCGGCCGAGATCACGGCGCGGATGCGGTCGTCGGCATCGCCGCAGCGGTCGCGGGCGGCGAAGACGTAGGGGCGTTCGGGATACGTCGCGCCCAGGAGGTCGCGGCCTTCCATCCACGCGGGGGCGGTTTGCCCGGCGCGGGCGAGGGCGGTGGGGGCGAGGTCGATGAGGCTGGCGAGGCGCGCTTCGACGGAGCCGGCCGCGACGCCGGGGCCGCGCACGAGCAGCGGCACGTGCAGGCCCTCGACGGTGAGCCACTGTTTGCCCCAGGGCATCGGCCGGCCGTGGTCGGCGAAGAAAAACACGAGGGTGCGGTCGAGTTCGCCCGCCTGCTCGAGCTGGGCGAGGATCACGCCGACGCGTTGGTCGACCGTCTCCACGCTGCGCTGGTAGGCATACCAGTCGCGGCGCATCAGCGGGTGCTCCGGGTAGTTGGCCGGGAGCGTGAGGGCGGCGAGCGCGGCCTCGTCGTAGGCGGCCGGAATGGGGAACGGGCGGTGCGGTTCGGTGATCTGGAACTGGGCGAAGAACGGCTGGCCGGGCCGGCGCCGTCGCCAGTCGGCGCCGTCGAACATCTGCGCCGGGTCGTGCGCGAAATTGTAGTGCGTCTTGGCCTTGGTGACGACGCGCCCGTTGCGCACGGTGCCGGGGGCGGCGGCGTTGGTGACGAACCAGCCGGCGGCGCGGAGCAGCTCGGGCAGGTGGCGATAGGGCGCCGGCAGCGGCTGCGGGTTTTCGACGTCGTGGGCGTGCAGGCCGGTGGTGATCTGGGCGGTGCCGAGGATGAAGGCGGAGCGGGACGAACTGCAGACGGGCGCGGTGGCGTAGGCGCGGGTGTAGCGCCGGCCCTCGGCGGCGAGACGGTCGAGGTGCGGGGTTTTCACGTCGCGCAGGCCGTAGGCGGCGGTGTCGGGCGACATGTCGTCGGCGATGATCCAGACGATGTTGGGCGGCGGCGGCGCGGCGCGGGCGAGGCGGAGCACGCCGCACGCGACGACGAGGCAGGCCAGGAGACGCAGCGGAGCGGAAAAGATCGGACGGACGGCAGGGGCGGGCATGGTGCGGGGCGGGAGGCTCCGGAGGGGATTGTCGCGGCGGCGTCAAAGTAACACCGCGGCGAGAAATTGGCGGGAAAACGCGCGTCCGGCCGGAGGGAATGAGGCCGGCGGCGGCGCCCCGGCCGAAGCCTGCGTCGCAGCAGGAACCGGCGCGGGGGGACTCAGCGCCGGGCCGCGGCCGAACCGAAGGCGGCGCGGAGGACGGCGAGGCTTTCCGGCACGGCCGTGGCGGGGTCCGCCTTGCCCTCCATCTCGAGCGCGATCCAGCCGGTGTAACCGGCGCGCTCGAGCAGGGCGGCGATGCGCGGGTAGTCGAGGTCGAGCGTATACCACTCGCCGCCGCCCGGGTAGGTCTTGGCCTGCACGTAGACGGTGTGCGGCGCGATGGCCTCGAGTTGCGGATACGGGTCCTCGAGGAAGTTGCCGGTGTCCATCAGGCCGCCGAGCCACGGGGACTTGATGGCGTTGAGCAGGCGCAGCAGGCCGGCGGCGGTGCGGGCGAGGCCCCAGTGGTTTTCGAGCGCGAGGACGACCCCGGCCTTCTCCGCGGTGGCGAGGCAGCGCTCGATGCCGTCCTGGCACCACTTGAAGCCTTCGTCTTCGGTGCGGCCGGGCAGCACGGGCTCGATGCCGCGGTTCTTCATGAGCTCGTCGAAGCTGCGCGTCGTGCCCCAGCGGCCCGTGTTGATGCGGATGCTCGGGCAACCGAGCTCGGCGGCGAGTTCGATGCACTTCTTCGTGTGCTCGACCTCGGCGGCCAGTTCCGCGGCGTCGGCCTTCACGAAGCTCTGGTGGGTGGAGACGCAGCAGATCGAGAGGCCGCGGTGAAAGGCGTGGCGCTTCAGTCCGCGCAGGTAGGCGCGGGCGGCGGCATCGAGCGGGCCGCGCTCGGGAATGGCCATCTGGCGGTGCAGCACGTCGACGCCCGCGACGCCGAGCTCGGCGGCGCGGTCCATCACGGTCTCGATCGGGACCTTGGGCGTGCGGAAGTGCCAATACGAATACGTCGCGATCGCGAGCCGCAGTCCGCGGCGGCCGGCGGCGGCCAGGGGCGGGAGCGGACCGGCG
>JACCEB011294125.1_pt1 | contig 14171 bp, 15 predicted proteins | sample 7454761 | NCBI WGS metagenome assembly JACCEB01 (sample SAMN15323454, study PRJNA562643) | freshwater metagenome | isolation source: river surface water | place: USA:Blue River Watershed | collected 2017-08-18 | reverse complement strand
GAATCATTAAATTGTCATAAGCAAACTCAGCTGGATACGTACTATTAGCTTTAATTCCTCCTACTTTTGCAGAGCAAATAACTACTTTGTCTGGCCTAGAAGTAGCAATAAACTCATCTACTTTTTGTTGGTCTCTAAGATCCAAACTTTTCTTATCTATTGTAATTGGTTCATAATCTTTGCAATGTCTCAACATTGCAGAACCAACCATTCCTTTGTGACCTGCTATAAAAAGTTTATTCATTTATTAGCTTCTATGTTCAAACTTATACATGTCCCATTTTTGAAATCCATGTGCGGAATATATGCCATACTATAATCATCTACTCCACTGTGTTCTGTTTTAAAAGGATCGTATCTAATTATATTAGTAAATCCGGCCTCTTTTAATACTTGTGTTAATGAATTAAAATCGAAAATGTTATAGTGTATATTATATAAATAATTTTGATTGCCAAATAGTGGGCCTATTACTTGATTTAAATTTTTATTTTTTTGATACACATCACATATTGACTCAAAATCTGGTACAGAAACGCGTAGTACACCACCGGGTTTAATCACTCTATACCATTCTTTGAGAACACTTAATGTTTGTTTGCGTTTAAAATGTTCTAACACATGACAAGCGTATATGATATCTGCAGAATTATCTTCTATGAACGGCAAAGATTCTATACTCGCAACATGATCAATATGATCATAGGGTATGGTATCGATATGAACATATCCTTCTATGTATTTTTTCCCGCAACCTAAATGTAATTTCATAATTAATTTTTATATATTATTTTCTTTGTTTAGCTAATTCCCAATCAGCTTGAGTCATAATTTTTACAAGATCATCAAACTTAACTTTAGGTTCCCAACCAAGCTTCTGCTTAGCTTTTGTTGCATCTCCAAGCAGCAAATCAACTTCTGCTGGTCTGAAATATCTCGGATCTATTTTTACAATAGTTTTTCCTGTCTTAGTATCAATTCCTTCCTCTTCTACGTCTTCTCCTTGAAACACAATATCAATTCCAACTTCTTTGAATGACTCAATACAAAATCTTCTAATCGTGTTTGTCTCTCCTGTTGCACAAACATAATCATCGGGAGTGTCTTGTTGCAACATTCTCCACATCATGTCCGTATACTCTGGAGCATATCCCCAATCTCTCTTTGCATCTAAGTTGCCTAGATACAAACAGTCTTGCAGTCCTTCTTTAATTTTTCCGACAGCTCTTGTAATCTTTCTTGATACAAATGTTTCTCCTCTTCTTGGAGATTCATGATTAAAGAGAATACCATTAGAGCAATGGATACCATATGACTCTCTATAGTTCACTACAATCCAATAACCATAAATTTTAGCTACTCCATATGGAGAACGAGGATAGAAAGGAGTTCTCTCAGACTGAGGAGTTTCTTGAACTTTTCCAAATAGCTCTGAAGTAGAAGCTTGATAAAATCTAGTCTTGTCTTTCAAACCAGTTTCCTTAATAGCATCAAGGAACCTAAGTGTGCCCACCGCATCAACCTGAGCAGTATATTCTGGAATATCGAATGAAACTCTAACATGACTTTGAGCTGCTAGATTGTAAATTTCGTCTGGGCCAATTTGTTCTAGCAACCTATTGATATTAGACGTATCAGTCACATCGCCATAATGTAAATGCAAGTCATTATAGATATGATCAATGCGAATGGTATTAAAAGAAGAACTTCTTCGCACCATCCCATGGACTTGGTATCCTTTATCTAAAAGTTGTTCTGCAAGATAAGAACCATCTTGTCCAGTAATACCAGTAATTAAAGCTTTTTTCATCTTTAGTAATATATACTAAAATAAAAAAAAATATCAAATTAAAAACTATTTCTTAAAATTTTTGATACTCTATTAATCCCCTCATTTAATCCTATAAAATGAATATTATTTAATTCAGTAAAATTGCCCGTATAACTTTCACCTATATTATCATTTAATTTTAAAATAAAATCGTCGCTAGATTTTTCAAATAAATTACAAATATATTTTGCTATATCACTAAGTTTCTTTTTTTCTTTATAACAACAATCAAAATTTTTATATGTAATTTTTTCTGCTAAGTAAAGATCTATTATTTTTAAAAAATCTTCCATATAAAAAAAATCAAAAAATTTATCTTGATGTATATTAATATTTTTATTATTAATGCAATTTACAATACATGATTTTATAAAACGTGTATCTAATTCATTTTCATCAAAAATTGCGAATATTCTTATATTATAAAAATTTTCTTTTTCAGAAATAGACTTTGCAATTACATTTTTACTCATACCATATGGTGTATGGTGAGCATAAATTTCTGCACCAGAACCAAAGCTAATAAATTTACCAAAATAATTTCTATTTAAAAGTAAATTGTAGTAAGATATTAGATTGTTATCCATATCTTGATATGTTTCTAGTTTAAGTCTGCTTCCACCTGATATTGCACAATGCAAAACTACGTCAAAATATTGATTTGAAAGAAAACTTGTAACAGAATTAATATCAGTAACATCTAATATATTTCTTGTTGTGCAAACAACTTCATGTGTTTTCGACAAATGGTGCGCTAATGATTTACCTAGATATCCATTAGCACCAGTAATTAAAATTTTTATTCTATCCATTCTATGTTGTGTAATTTTCCTGGGATAAAATTACCTTCAGAATTTAATTTTGCAATTACTTTTGGTTCATGCAATTCATTAGGATCGGTAAAAACCTCACATACGCTAGGCCCATCTATAGAGAAAAATTCATTTAATGTCGAATCAATTTCATTTTTATTTAATATTTTAAAATAAGGTAGATCGTATGCGTTTATAAGCTTTTCAAAATTAGGAAACGACACACCACTATTTTTTTCAGAGGCTACATATTTGCCCCCAAAAAATGTTTTTTGTGAAATTTTTATCGATAAATATCCGTCGTTATTCAGAATAATTAATTTGACAGGGAGATTATAATGTTTCAATGTTTGTAATTCATGCACATTTAAATGCAAGCTGCCATCTCCTTCAATACACAATACATTGTGATTTACACTAGCACCCAAAGCAGCCGGTAATCCGTACCCCATGGGCGCGCACCCCGTATTTGTTATTAAACGTTGTTTTCCATATAGATTTAATACTTGCATTGTAACCACATTGGCTGATCCGTCGCTAGTTACAATATGAAAATTTTTCGGTATATGTTTTTCTAATTTTTCAATAAAATGATAATGGCTTATAGTATTAATTTTATTTCTATGCCGTTCTAATACAGTGGGTGATTCTTTTTTTAGATTACTGCAAATATCAAGCCAAGATTGATCAGCCCGGTATGATATATGTGAATTTATTTTTTTAAAAAATTCTTTAGCATCAGAATTAATTTTTAAATCAGGATGAAGTGTGGGTTTATTCAATTCATTTGTATCGACATCTACATAACATTTATATGCTTGAGATGCAAATGAATTGAAATTATATCCTATCTGTCTAACATAAAGTCTACTACCAACAGAAAGCAAAAAATCACATTCATTTAATAATTTGTTGGCGCAAATTTGTGCATGCGTACCAAAGCGCCCAAAATATGATGAATAATCATTATTGACTAAATCATTTCCGTTCACAGCAGTAATTACTGGTATTTTTGTTTTTTCTAAAAAGAAATGCAAATCATCATATGCGCCAGCTAATCTAATACCATTACCAGCAATCAATAAAGGTTTTTTAGATTTTTTTAATTTTTCAATAACTAAATCAATTTGTTCAGAAGAAGGTTCAAGTTTTTTTGTATTGGCAGACAACCATTCTGGTGAAGCGCCGGATATTTTTTCGGGATCAATTTCTGCTGATTGAATATTCAATGGAATATCTAACCAAACCGGACCCGGTCTGCCATGGCATGCTAAAATACAAGCTTTTTCTAAATGTTCTTTTATTTGGTTTGGATCATTAATTTGTATCGCATATTTGGTCATATTTCGAACAGAATTAATTATATTAAACTCCTGATCACCCAATTGGCGCAAATTTGGTAATTGTGTGTAGTCAGTAGTCATTTCTTTATTAACTTGACCACTAATTACGATTACCGGTATGGAGTCTAACCAACTACATAATGTTCCTGTAATTGCATTGGTGCCACCAGGACCACTAGTTACAATACATGCCCCTAGTTTGTTATTTAGTCTAGCATAACCTTCGGCGGCAATTGCTGCAGCTTGTTCATGGTGCGTAGCTATATATTTCATGCCGGGAGTTTTACCTAAAGAATCAATTAGAAATAAACAACCACCACCAGATACTGTAAAAATAGTATCTACAGAAAATTTATCTCTCAAAAATTGAATTACGAAATCAGATACTTTCATATGTTTTAATAATAGATTTTTTAATTATATCCAAGTCTTTAATTTGTTCAATGATAGGAATGTCGTTAATTAAAATCATTCTAAAAGTGCCATTATTTTTTTTATCTGACTTTGTAATTTCTATTAAATTAATGGGGTCAAACCATTCTGGTTTAAAATCAATATTTGTTTTTTTAATTAAGCTATGACCAATATCAAGAATAGTTTTAAAGTGGGGTACATTAAAATGCAAAGCAATGCTAACATGTATAGCTATAATTGAACCAATTATTACTGCTATGCCGTGCGGTATTTCATGTTGTGATGATGCTTCTAAGGCGTGGCCAAATGTATGACCGAAATTTAAAATTTGCCTTTCATTTTTATCAAATTCATCTAATTCTAGAATTCTTTTTTTATATTTCAAACTAGAATATATTGTATCGAAACATAATGTTTCAGAAAATTCATTTATTTTATTTTGTAAAATATGAAACTTGTATATTTCACCCAAACCACTTAAAATTTCAATAGGTGCTAATGATTTTAAAAATTCATAACATATAAAAATATTTGAAGGCGGATAAAACGTTCCTAAAATATTTTTTCTATTTTCAAAATTTATAGATGTCTTTCCACCTATGCAACTATCAGCTTGAGATAAAAGGGTTGTGGGTATTAATATATAATCTATGCCTCTACACAGTATAGAAGCACAAAATCCTACTACATCCTGCAAAACGCCCCCTCCCAGAGCTATTAATTTTGTATTTTTTTTAGCTTGTTTAATTATTAATTGTTTTAATAAAAAGGAAACACCATCAATTGTTTTGGCATTTTCATCACAATCAATCAATATAGAATTTTTTTCATTTATGTGTGGATATATTTCTGCAATTTTAGAATCAATAATATAAATTGCATTGTCAAATTTAGGTAACTGCGATATAGATGAAAAAAATTCTATAGTATATTGTTTTATTTTTGATTCAATTGTTAATTTCTGATGCATGTAAATCCCCCATCTATTAATATATTTTGTGCAGTAATATATGTATTTTTGATTGTTAAAAAATAACATAATTCAGCTACTTCATTTGCATTTCCTAACCTTTTAAGAGGTATCATTTCTTTAATTTTTTCTAAATCTTGAAGTGTATTATTTTTAGAAGTTAAATCAGTGTTGATAAACCCGGGCGAAACGGTATTTGCTAAAATATTATTTTGAGAATATTCACTTGCTATAGATTTAGTGAGTGAATGTAAGGCTGCTTTGCTAGCCCCATATGCATGTCTCCCATATTTGATATTGTCGATCCAAATACTTCCTATATTAATAATGCGACCATAATTTTTTTTTATCATATGGGGTAAAATTTGTTGTATTATTTTAAATGGTGAAAAATAATTAACATTCATAGCTAATTGATCACTAATGTCGGGTATTAATCCAATTGGATTAATACCCGCATTATTAATTATAATATCAAAATCAATTTCTTTTAAATTTATGTGATCATCACTTAGATCTAATTCATTTCTGTTGGGTGATATCACTTCATGGCCTTTTAATTTAAAAAAATCACATATAGACTTTCCGATACCCCGTGAACCGCCAGTAACTAAAACCTTCATTAGGTATTCAAAAAAGAAGCTGATTGATTAATGCGATCTTGGATCATTTGTATTCTATTATTATCTTGATCAGCGGCAATTTGATAAAATTCTTGTTTATTTTTTAACCACTCATATTCAAATAATTGTGCCTTAGAAAGAGCTCTGGATAAATTTTTTAATGTGATACTCGGATCAAAAATTGCATATCTGGTTTCAAATTTATCCAATAAGCCTTCATGATGTAAATCTTTTAAGAAACTCAATGAGTCAATTGATATTGCGCCGCCTAGGCATGCCTTTAACCCTCTTTCCTTTACTTTTGTAAAAACCTTTTTTGCAAAAGAATAAATTTCTGGGTCATTGACGAATGATCTATTCTTTCCCATTGAAGAAACTAAATCAACTCTACCTATTGTAACGCCGCACAAAGATTCTGATTCTGGTAAATTCAAAATTTGCTCCGCTAAATTTATACCATTTATTGTTTCAATATTTATATATAATTGAAGCGATGATAATATATCTTTTGATACATTGAGATGCATAGCTTGGATAAATTTTTTAAGTCCGAACGGAGATTCTACCATAGGTGCAACTAATCCTTTTACACCTATGATCATAGCATCCTTAATATCTCTGATGGCTTCGGGTCCGCCAATTTTTAATGTAATTTTAGTTTTACTTTGATTGCAAATTTCTTTTAAACGTATTGTTTCATTAAACAATGCGCCTTCATCTTCAAAGCTCGTTTTAATGCCAATTAACCCGTCGTTCTCAATTAAATCAGTTAAAATCTTTACACATTTATGTTCTCTGTTATTCATATTTTTTTTTTTTACTAAATTACCAAATAAATTTATTCTTATAATACTCTACTATATCTATTATTTCACTATCAAAATTTTTAATTGCAGACCATCCCAAATTTTTTAATTTTGTATCATTCAAAGCATATCGCAAATCTTGGCCTTTTCTATTACAATTAAAATCAATAAAATCATTTGCATGCAAATTAGTATAGCATGATACAATTTTACTAAAAGTTTCATAATTTGTTTGTTCAAAACCACCACAAATATTATAAATTTCATTTACAACACCCGCATTAATAATTGCAATTACTGCAGTTGCCGTATCATAAGCATGTAACCAATTTCTAATTGGTGTGCCATTGTTATGCAATGGCATTTTTTTATTTAAATTTAAATACTTGCATGCTTTTGGGATCAATTTTTCTACATATTGACCTATGCCATAATTATTTGTGGGTCTTACTATTATATACGGGATGCCATATGTTCTCGCCCACGCAAGAATTAACATATCAGCTGCAGCTTTTGTTGCAGAATAAGGATTACTTGGTTTTAATAAATCCGTTTCTACATGCTCACCCTCAATTATATCACCATAAACCTCATCTGTACTAAAATGAAGTAATGTGGGTTTTCTGTTGGTTTCTTGCCTATAATTTTTTATTAATTCTAATAAATTATAGACCCCGTCTATATTTGAGTGAATAAATTCTTTGCTATCAGCAATAGAATTGCCGACGTGTGTTTCAGCTGCGGTATTTATAATATAATCACATTCATATAAAAATTTTAAATCATTTATATCACAATGTACAAAGGAAAAGTTTGAATACTCATTGAATTCTTTTAATAAGTCTTTATTTGAGGCGTAAGTCATTTTATCAACGCCTTTAACATACCAACCACGCAGTAGACATTCTCTTGTTATATAAGAACCTATAAAACCCAAACAACCAGTTATATAAACTACCTTTATCATAATTCTAACATGTTATTTTTAATGATATTAATTCGATCTTCATTTGATATGCCCGTCAAATGTGCTAAAAAATTAGTTTTATCCCATGGACTGACAATCTTTCCTACTTGATCATTTTTTCTTTGTATCCATGAAGGTGTTTTTGTAATAAATGACGGCACGCCGCCTAAAAATTTTTGGGGTAAAATATTAAACAAATTCTTAATTTCTGGCAAACGTAACCATAATGCATTTAATGTACCTTGCTCTTGGTCAAATGGATTACCGTTTTGAACTCGTTGGCGAGCCAAAGCTAAAAAAGTATTATATAAATGTTGTGTTTTATTATTTTTAAATATAACAAAATTTCCTGTACTAAACGTAGAACAATGAAACCAATCATAAGATGCGGTAAAACAAGTATCATTTTTTTGAAAATCCGTAATTTTAAAATCAAAGTTTGTTACTACAGAGTCTCCATCTATCCACATTACAGCATCATAAAAGCGTAACATTTTAAATGCAATATTAGCTCTCAAATAACCAACGTGTTTTTTTTCATCGAAACCACATTCAAGATCAGTAGGAAATGATCTAAGTGATAAAAAATCATAACCATGAATGGAAGCATATTTTTGTTTTGACGGTATAGTCAAATCTAGCAATTCATGCATACGACCATCCGAGCCCTTATCTGCACCTGTGAGTATTAATGTTTTCATTTATTTTTTAAAAAAATTATTTACAATATTTTCTATATAATCTAATTGCTGATCTGTTATCACTGGGCTTGTGCCTAAAAAGAAAGTATCTGTAGTAACTTTTCTAGCATTTGGAAATTTTTTAATTACATCTTCTGCGGGCATTAAACCGTCATATGCGGGTTGTAACATAATATTGCCAGCAAAATATGGTCTAGTTTGAATTTTATTGCACTCTAAGTAGTTTACTATATCAAATCTTTTAAATGAGGCATTGTCCTTAATAGTAACAGCAAATGCAAACCAACTCGGATCACTAAGATCTGTAGCTTTTGGCAAAACGAAAAACTCTTCATATGGTTTAAAAATTTCAACCAAACGTTGATGATTGTGCTTTCTTCTTTTTGTAATTTCTGGAAGTTTTTTGAGTTGTTCTAAGCCCATTGCAGCTTGTAGTTCAATTGGTTTTAAATTATAACCAATCTCATCATATACGTATTTGTGATCAAACACTTCATCCGGTAAGGAAGGTAGCCAATTTGAAAATCTTTTTGCACAACTACCATTTTTTAAAAGATTGGCTTTAAGTCCAGTACAATAACAACCCCTACCCCACTCTCTGAAACTGCGGGCTACTATTTCTTGTTGTTTTGTATTACAAGCAACAAATCCACCCTCTCCCATTGTAATATGATGGGCAGGATAAAATGAACAACTAGCGAATTCGCCGAAACTACCCAATGGTTTACCGTCATAAGTTGATCCCAAAGCATCACAACAATCTTCAAGTAATATCAAATTATAATTTTTAACAATTTGCATTAATTGATTCATATTTGGTGGATTACCTAATACATGCGCAAATGTAATAATTTTAGCTCCTAATTTAGCTTGTTCTTCTACTTGTTCCAAATTTAGATTCAAGGTATCTAAATCAATGTCAACAAAAGCTGGTTCAAAACCACATTGAAAAATAGGATTAATAGTTGTAGGGAATCCCGCAATCGGAGTAATAACTTTTGTGCCTTTAGGAAAATTATTTAACCGTTTGGATGTCAAAGCTGACATCATAATTAAATTTGAACTACTTCCACTATTAGTTAAAATACCATATTCTTTCCCTACTTCTTTCGGGAATACATTTTCAAAAGAAATTCCTTTAGTGCCTAAAACTAACCAACCATCTAATAAAGTTTCGATAGAAGAAACATATTCATTTTCATCAAAAAAAGGCCCCGCATATTGAACCCAATCTTTATTGGGTATCCATTTTTTTTCAGATTCTTTTTCTTGAAAAAAATCTTTTACTAAAGAAATAATTTGTTCTTTTTTTGTGGGCATAAAAATATCAAAAATGTGGTAAGTGTTTATCAATTTGAACTGAATTTAAATTAGGATTTAACGTAAAGCAATACCCCGCGACATTGCTAGCAGTATGAATTAGAGTATCACATAACGACATACAAATTCCATCTAAAATTACATCTTCCATTAATTGGTGTTTATTTGGATTATATAAATCAGCATGAATTGCTTGGCCGTCCAAGCTTCTAATTATGTTATGATTATATTGTACAGTATCTATACCATATCTCTTTATAAACTGTTCTAATATTTTTTGGTCATCAGTAGCGACAAACAAACTTTTGATATTATTATTTTGTTTCACATATGCTTCTACTGTATCGAAATAATATTGTATTGGTATATGAGGCCTATGTATTGTAGCGTCAGTAAATCTAGCATGTACCCCCAGACAATTAGATTTGATTTTATTTTTTGCGATAGATATCTTATTAAGATATAAAGCATTTTTGAAATATTGAAAATGTGATAAAACCTTATTGAATTCAATATAAATTGACTTTTCCATAATAGGTTTCCATATGGTATCAAATTCTTCTACTGTGGTTATTTTATCGGGGTTATCTATTATGGGTTGTTCGCTGAAAATGATATCAAATAAATTTATTTTTGGCGATTCTTGATATCTCCAATTATTCCACCAAAAATTATATTCAGATATATTATTTTTATATAAGTAAAGTAAACTACTAACAATTAAATTAAAATCAGAAAAAAAACCACTATTCCGTTGTTGTTTAATCAGCATTTTCATAATGTATTTTGTTTACATTGTTTTAAGAATTGTGTTACTTTATCCAAGGAAGTATCTGGTATTTGTTGAACATATAATCCATGCTTTTCTTTGAAATATTGCCATGTTCTAATTATCAGTTCTTCACGTGAACCGTCTGCTCTATTTGATTGTAATCGACTAACAGCAATTGGGTTATTTTCAATATAATTATCAGAATTTTTAATATCAGCAAACCACCAAAATGGAGCAGCCCATTTTCCTATTTTTGATTCTCTAAACGCCATATCTACATCAAACCCGTTTCTCATATATTCAGAATTATCATAATATCCTAATTCAGAAAATACAGAAGCGTGATGATATGTAAATTCATTACACATATTCCTATAAAAAGAAACAGCGACATCTTTACTATATTCGACGGTTAATCTAGGAATTCGTTTTTCGGGTGTACCTGCACCTGGTGAAGTTGATACAAAACAAAAATATTTTAATTTACTGGCATTATGTGCTGCAATGTATTTTGCAAAAATAGATGAATCTTTAATTATCATATCATCTTCAATCAAGAAGATATGTTCGCATTTTGATTCGTTTAACAAATAATCAATACATTCATTTCTACATGTAGCAGGATATTTGTTTTTAGTATGTTGTATCCATTTGCAATCATATTCTTGGTCATAAGCATCGCCACCATTGACTACAACAATATCATCAACTTTTGTTTTATCTATACTATTATATAAAGCAGAAAAATATTTTTCAGAATTATATGTAGTAATACCTACACCTATTTTATTTTTAATCATTTTGTTGTTTTTAATTGTTTTAAACAGTCAATCACTTCTTTTTCAGAAGACATTGGTACTTGCAACATGTCAACTCCATGCAATTTTTTAAATAAACCGCAGGCTTCTTTAAAGTTATCCCAAAATTTTTGTTGGTTTCTAACCAAAGAGTCGTCTCCCATATTTGATTGATTACCAATCATATTCCAGCTCTCATATATATCAGCAAACCACCAAAACGGTGTTGTATAACCATGCTTATATGCTCTATAAGTTAATTCTGGATGATCACCATGACCCTTATTGAAATCTTTGTGATGTAATCCAATTTCTTGTAAACAAGTTCTAGTATAGAAAGTAAATGCCCCTAATACGTTTGGTGTTAATACCAATTTGAGCTTTTCTCCATAATCAATAATTTTTTTATATACGGGATTTAAATTTTTATCTAAATTTTCTTTTTGAGAAAATCCAAAGTTAAAATGATGAATTCCGGTTTTCTTATGCGCATCGATATATTTTTTAAATACATCCGGATCTTTTATAAAAATATCATCTTCTAATGTAAAAATATAATCACATTTGGCATCTAGCAAATATTTCATTGCAATATTTTTGCATTGACCTACTTGTTTGAATTTGCTAGATTCATGCAGAAATCCTGTTTTTAAATTTACATCTAAATGATCGCCGTCATTTACCACTATCAATTCATCAATATATTCGGGTAATGAATTATAACATTTTTCAAAAAATGATTTTCTATTGCAGGTAATAATACCTACTCCTATTTTTGACATATATTTATTAACTTTATTTTGTATAAAAATCAATGATCTTCTTAGGATCGATTTAAAAAGATTTTCAATTAAATGAAAATTTTATTATGAAATTAAATGTTTATTATCTATCAAAATACCACATCTCGCCGACAATTTTTATTTTTTGTTCATTAGAATAAGAATTGACTGCATCGAAAACCCCCCAACATGGATGATAATCATCACCAGATATGATCCCATTGGGATTGATAATTTGTAATGAATTATTTATGTCTCTTTTCACAGCTTCAAATGAGTGGTCGGCATCCAAATATATTAAATCAAATTTTTTAGAATTCGTCATATAAAAATCATCACTATATCCTTCAAATATAGTAACATTTTTTATACCATTAATTTCTAAATTTTCTAAAAATTTATTTTTAAAAGAATTAGTATCATCATAATACTTTAAAAAATTATCCATACATTCATTTTTTGTACCTTCAAAAGTATCAACGACAGTAATTTCAATATCTATACCAAAATAAGAAGCAGTTTTATAAACTTCAATAACATTCCCTCCTAAAAATACACCAACTTCCAAATAATTAATTTTTTTGATATTATTCTTTTTTAAATGTTTAAAGAATTGGTAATAAAATATGTTACGACCACCACTAGGTGCATTTCCGAATATCTCCATAATCTCATTTGGCCATTCAATAATGTCACCCAATCCACCAAATACATATGGTACATGTACCATAACATCATAAGGGTATTGAAATTGTGGTATTAATTGTTTTTTTATTTTCATAAAAATAATTTTCTATTGTGTTGAATAAAAATCAATAGTCTTCTTGAGACCAGATTCAAAAGATGTTTTGGGAAGCCAACCCAATTCATTATTAATTTTAGAAAAGTCAATAGCATATCTGAAGTCATGCCCTTTTCGGTCTTCTACAAATTCAATATATTCTTCATGATCTTTACCTAATAATTTACAAATAACTTTTGCAATTTGTAAATTATTCATTTCACAATCACCACCTACATTATAGGTATCGCCAGATTTTCCTTTTAAAAGTATCTTCCAAATAGCCTCACAATGATCTTCCACATACAACCAATCTCGAACATTTTGACCAGTACCGTAAATTGGAATTTTTTTATTTTGTTTCAAATTAGTAATAATTTTGGGAATTAATTTTTCTGTGTGTTGATTGGGTCCATAATTATTGGAACAATTGCTAATTGTAGTATTCAATCCGTACGTGTAATGATAGGCGTTTACTAAATGATCTGAAGCAGCTTTTGATGCAGAATAAGGTGACCGTGGATTGTAAGGTGTAGATTCTTTAAAAAAACCTATAGGTCCTAACGATCCATATACTTCATCTGTTGATACATGATGAAATCTTTCTAATTTGCCATATTGTTTCGCGGCTTCTAGTAGAGAAAACGTGCCGTTAATATTGGTGTTAATAAATGTTTCAGGACCATTAATGCTATTGTCCACATGACTTTCAGCTGCAAAGTGAACAATATGTGTGATTTGCTGTGCGTCTAGTAATTTAGAAATAAATAATGTTTCACGAATATCTAACGGTGATGTTGGAACAATTTTTGAATTATCAGCGATATTATTTTTATTTGAAGCATATGTCATTGAATCAATATTCAAAATCTGTTTTACTTCATCCTTTTTAGCAATAAAATTAATAAAATTACTACCGATAAAACCATATCCACCTGTAACTAAAATATTCATAGTTTATTTTAATTTTTCCGTAAATAAAATCAATGGCTATTAAAAAAGATGATATTAATATTCTTGATTTGCCGGTAGTAGAAAATGTAGCGGCTGGTGATTATTTGGTATTAGAAACACCAGACGGTACTTCTATTATCGATTATGAAAATTTTATCATTGGTCCTGAGAATACTACATTGTCAGTCACTGTCTCAGCTATATCTAATGATGTTGCAGTTATTAATGAGAATTTATTGAGTACTATTGATACTCTATCAACTGAAATTTATGATAATTTCAAACAAGTATATATTGG
>JACCEB010188935.1_pt1 | contig 14172 bp, 10 predicted proteins | sample 7454761 | NCBI WGS metagenome assembly JACCEB01 (sample SAMN15323454, study PRJNA562643) | freshwater metagenome | isolation source: river surface water | place: USA:Blue River Watershed | collected 2017-08-18 | reverse complement strand
TCGTAGGACCGATGGGGCACGCCCAGCCACTTCTCCCATTGCGAGAGCTGGGCGTCGAGGAGCGGGGCGAAGACAGGGGCTTCGGCGGCGCCGAGCGTCGCGCCGAGCAGGCAGAGGGACAGGAGGCGCATGGTCGGGAGGCTCAGCGGACGTCGCGCCAGAGCCACTTCATGGCGTCGGGGAAGAGCATGCCACCGTGGCGGCCATCATGCGTGCCTTCGCCCATGACGAACTGGTAGTCGTAGCCCTTGGCCTTCCAGGCGTCGGCCATCTTCTGGTTGGCCTCGGGCCAGACGCCGAACTGGTTGGTCAGGTCGTGCGTGCCATCCTGCGAGAAGATCCGGATGTCCTTCTTGGGGCTCTCCATCACCATCCGGGGGAACTGATCGCCGCCGACTTCCTTGCCGTTGGAGAGGACGCCGCGGATGTTGGTGAAGCTGCCGATGGTCGTGAAGACCTTGCTGAAGGCGTCCGGGCGGTGCCAGGCGGCGTTGAAGGCGCAGATGCCGCCGGAGGAGGCGCCGGCGATGCCGCGACGCTTGGGGTCCTTGGAGATCTTGTAGCCCTTGGATTCGGCGAGCGGGATCATCTCCTCGAGCAGGAACGTGACGTACTTGTCGGTGACGCTGTCGTACTCGAAGGAGCGGTTGGACTTGCCGAGGGGTTTGCCGTCCTTGCCCTTGCCGTTCGGGTTGGTCTTGTCCGGGGCGAAGCCGGGATTGATGAAGAGGGCGATCGTCACGGGCATCTTGCCCTCGGCGATGAGGTTGTCGAAGACGGTCGCGACGCGCCAGTTGCCCTTGGGGCCGATGTAGCCCATGCCGTCCTGGAAGACCATCAGGCAGGCCTCCTTCTTGCCGTCATACTGCGACGGGACATAGAGCGCCCATTCGCGGCCGTAGCCGGGGAAGGTCTTGGAGTCCTCGAGGCGGAACTTGGTGACCACGCCCTTGGGGACGCCGGCCTTCTCCTGGGAGTCGGGTCCGAGGACGTACTGGGCGTTCCAGTCCTTCGCGGGGGCGGCGGCCTTGGGCGCCGCGGTCTGGGCGGTGGCCACGGTGGTCAGGCCGACCAGCAGGCAGGGGAGGAGGGTACGGAGGGGGCTCATGGGGGTGCGTCGAATGAAGCAGACGCCCACGACCTGACAAGCCCAAGTGCCTCAGGCGCCTGGTTCCTGGCCGACTTTCCGCAGGCGCCAGATCTCGGGGAAGCGCCAATGGGTCAACCCCATCACGGCGAAGGTCGCCAGGCCGCCGAAGACCACCGAATTGACCGTCCCCAGCAGGCGGGCGGCGAGGCCGGATTCCGCCATACCGAGCTCGTTGGAGCAACCGACGAAGACCGCGGTGACCGCGGAGACCCGGCCCATCATCTCCGGCGGCACGGTGGTCTGGAGGATCGTCTGGCGGATGATCACGTTGACCGCGTCGGCCGCGCCCGAGATCAGCAGGAAGAGGAAGGAGAAGACGAAGGCCGCCTGCAGCCCGAGCCCCAGCAGCGTGGCCAGCTGGATCGAGAGACCGAAGCCGATGATGCAGAGCCCGAAGACCGCGAAGGAGGCGTAGAGCGCCGGACCGGCGCGTTCGAGCGGCGGGCGGACGATGAGGTAGATGGACATGAGCACCGCGCCCATCGAGGTCGCCGCCCGGAGGAGGCCGAAACCGAATTCGCCGACCCCGAGCATCTGCGCGAAGATCGGGAGGAGGGCGACGGCCCCGCCGAGCAGGACAGCGAAGAGGTCCATCGTGAACGCGCCGAGCATGACGCGCTGGCCGAGCATGAACCGGATGCCGACCGCCAGACTTTGGAAGATGGGTTCGGGTTGGCGCGACTGGAGTTTCTGGCCGGGTCGGAGCAGGGTGGTGGCGACGAGCGAGCCGACGAAGCAGCCGAGCATGCAACCGTAGGTGACTGGTTCGCCGCCTAGCCAGAGCAGGATGCCGGCGAGGCCCGGACCGAGGACGCAAGCCAGTTCGAAGAGGGTGTTGCGCCAGCGGACCCCGCCCGCGATCAGCTCGCGCGGGAGCAACTCGGCGATCATGGCCTGCCGGGCGGTGGTCAGGAAACTCCGCGCCAGTCCGCCGAGGGTGACCATCGCGTAGAGGAGCGTGAGCTGCAGCCAGGCTTCGAGCCGCAGCAGGCTCTGGGCGAAGAGGATCAGCCCGAGCAGCGTCATCGCGATCAACGCCAGCCGCGCGATGCGCCGGCGGTCGTGCGTGTCGGCGACATGCCCGGCGAACAGGACGGCGGCGACGAAGGGGATGACCTCGGCCAGACCGATGGCCCCGAGGGCGAGGGCGGCGTTCTCGGTGTCGGCGCGCGTCAGCCGGAAGACCTGCCACGCCACGGCGACGCCCTGGATCTGGATGCCGAGGGTGCCGAGGACGATCGCGCCGAGGTAGAGGCGGAACGAACCGTGCTGGACGGCGGAGGCCTGCGGCGCGGAGGACATCGGCCCGAGCAGAGCGGGCGGACGGCGACTAGGCAATCACGCCTTTGACCACGTGGCCGGCGACGTCCGTCAGGCGGTAGTAGCGCCCTTGGAACTTGAAGGTCTGCCGTTCGTGGTCGACCCCGAGCAGGTGCTGCATCGTGGCGTGCAGGTCGTGCACGTGCACCGGGTCCTTGACGATGTTGTAGCCGAACTCGTCGGTCTGGCCGTGGACATGGCCGCCCTTGATGCCGCCGCCCGCCATCCAGGCGCTGAAGCAACGGGGGTGGTGGTCGCGACCGTAGTTGTTCGCCGTGATCTTGCCTTGGCTGTAGGCCGTGCGGCCGAACTCGCCGCCCCAGATGACGAGCGTGTCGTCGAGCAAGCCGCGCTGCTTGAGGTCCTTGATGAGCGCCGCGGACGCTTGGTCGGTCTGCTTGCACTGACGGGTGATCCCGCCGGGCAGACCGCCATGCTGGTCCCAGCCCTGGTGGAAGAGCTGCACGAAGCGCACGCCCTTCTCGATGAGACGGCGGGCCTGCAGGCAATTGGCGGCGAACGAGCCGGGCGTCTTCACGCTGTCGCCGTACATCGCGAGCGTCGCGGGCGATTCCTTGGAGAGGTCGGCCACTTCGGGCACGCTGGTCTGCATGCGGTACGCCATCTCCGCCTGGGCGAGGCGGGCGTCGACCTCCGGGTCGAGCTCGGCGGCCCGCTGGTCGGCGTTGAGTTTGCCGAGCGCGTCGAGCATCCCGCGGCGGGCGTGCGGGGAAACCCCTTCGGGATTCGTCAGGTAAAGCACCGGCTCCTTGCCCGCGCGGAACTGCACGCCTTGGTGCTCGGACGGGAGGAAGCCGGCGCCCCACAGGCGCGAGTAGAGCGGCTGGTCCTTGCTCGCGTCCTGCGATACCAGCACGATGAAGGCGGGCAGGTTGTCGTTCATGCTGCCCAGGCCGTACGAAGCCCACGCGCCCATCGACGGGCGACCGGCGACCTGGTTGCCGGTGCAGAAGAAGGTGATCGCCGGGTCGTGGTTGATGGCCTCGGTGTGGAGCGAGCGGATCACGCAGAGGTCGTCGGCCAGCGCGCCGGTGTGGCTGAGCAGGTCGCTGTATTCGACCCCGGACTGGCCGTACTTCTTGAAGTTCGTGAAGGAACCCGCGAGCGGCAGGGTGGCCTGGTAGCCGCTCATGCCCGTCAGACGCTGGCCTTGGCGGACCGAATCCGGCAGCGGCTGCTGGTGCTTCTCGCGGAGCAGCGGCTTGGGGTCGAGCGTCTCGAACTGCGACGGACCGCCGGCCTGGAAGAGGTAGATGACGCGCTTCGCCTTGGCGGGGAAGTGCGTGCCTTTCGGCAGGGCCGCCGCCTGGGCTTCACCCAGGATTCCGCGCATCGCGAGGGCGCCTAAGCCGAGCGCGGAAGCACCCAGGAAATGCCGACGGGTGTGCTGCATGAGTCCGTCGTAACTAGGAAGGGAGGGATGCATGGGATCAGCGGGAAGTCACGGCGGCGTCGCTCGCGAAGACGGTGGCGCACACGCGGGTCAGGGCGACCATCGCCGGGTCGGCCGGTTTGGCCGCGGCCTTCTTGGGCTTCGCATCGGGAGCCGGGGGCGGAGGAGCCGGGACCTCGGCGGCGACGAGGGCCTTCTGGTCGGCGTAGAGACGCTCAAGCGCGGTCAGCTCCGTGGGACGGGCCTCGCGGGTGCAGACGGTGCGGAAGGCGAGGGCGATCTGGTCGCGCGGGTTCGGCGTCGCGGCGGCGACCTTGGCGGCGAGCTTCTGGGCTGACTCGGCGAAGACCGGGTTGTTCAGCAGCACCAACGCCTGCAGCGGCGTGTTGGTATTGAGTCGGCGCGGCTGGCAGACCTCGCGCGACCCCGCGTCGAAGATCAGCATGCTGTCCGGCGGGGCGGTCCGCTTGCGGTACGTGTAGAGGCTGCGACGGCGGGCGTTCTCCTGGGCGCTCTCGCCGCCGACCTTCTCCACCAAGGTGCCCGACGCCAGCAGGGCCTGGTCACGGACCATCTCGGAAGTCAGCCGCAGGATCGGACCGCGGGCGAGCCAGCGATTGGCCGGGTCCTTCTCGCGGGCCGCGGCCGTCGGCGTGGATGCCTGCCGGAAGGTCGCGCTGAGGACCAGGCGACGCAGCATCGCCTTCGTGTTCCAGCCGCCTTGCACGAAATCCACCGCGAGGGTGTCGAGCAGCTCGGGGTGCGTCGGGTCCTCGCCTTGCAGGCCGAAGTTCTCGGTCGAAGCGACGAGCCCGTTGCCGAAGACCTGCGCCCACAGTCGGTTGACGATCACGCGCGAGGTCAGCGGATGGCGCGGGTCGGTCAACCAGCGGGACAGCCCCAAGCGGTCGCGGCTCAGCTTCGGATCCCAAGGGAAGACGCTCGCCGGCGCGCCGGGCGGGCAAAGCTTATCCTTCTCCGGCTTATCGTAGTCGCCGCGGGTCAGGACGTAGGTCGGCGGGGCGAGCGGGGAATGCTCCATCGCGAAGAAAGCCGGCGCGGTCTCCTGATGCGCGGCCAGTTCCCGGCGGGCTTTCTGCAGGGCGGCCCAGGCGGTGGCGTAGGCCGCGTCCGCGCGCAGGCGGGCGTGCTCACGGGCGAGGCCGGCCGGCCACGTCGCGGGCGCGAGCCCGTGCAGGGTCGCGACCTCCGCGCCGGTCAGGGCCTGGCGCCAGACTTGGATCTCGTCCAACGAACCGTTGCGGAAACCCGCGTCGCGCGAACGCGTGGCGATCTCGAGGGCGTTGTCCCGCGGCTTGGCGTGCAGCGTATCGCGGACGACCTTGGTGGGGACTTCGCGACCATCGAGGTACAGACGCAGGCCCGCGGCCCGCGAAGAGCCGTCGTAGGTGCCCGTGACCCGGCGCCAGGCGCCGACCGGCAATTCGTCGACCGTCTCGATGGAGGCCGCGCTGTTGGGCCACAGATGGATCATGCTCCAGCGGAGCTTGCCATGGTCGACGAGCAGCTCGATGCCGGTGGCGTCGCCGTCGCCGGTGTAGAAACCGGTGGAGTGCAGGACCGTCGCGCGGGCGTTCTTCTCGCCCAGGCGGAGGAAGGCCGAGAACGTGAGCGGTTCGAAGCGCCCGATCTGCCGGAAGTCCGGCAGGATGAAGCCGGCATCACCGTCGAACTTGACCGCCTGGCCCTGCACGCCCGGCACCAGCTGGAGATCCTCGGGCGCACCGCGGCGCTCGAACTTGGCGGGCTTGCCGCCGGCGATGGCGTTATCGACCCCGCTCTTCGTGAACGCCTCGAGCGGCAGGTGCACCACCGGCGTCGGCACCGTCACGGTAGCGGCCGTGGCTTCGGTGGGCGGTACGGCCGACAGGGCGCGCTCGGCGGCCGTCACCGCGTCGCGCAGGCGACGCTCCTTGGCGCGCTCCTCGTCGGACTTGAACAGACGCACGAACGGCGGCGGGACCTCGCCATGGAACGAAAGCAGGCCGTTCTCGTTCTGGTCGCCGAACATCGCGGCCAGGGAGAAGAAGTCGCGCTGGGAGATGGGGTCGTACTTATGATCGTGGCAGCGGGCGCACTCGATCGTCAGTCCCATGAAGGCGTAGCCGGCGGTCATCACGCGGTCGTTGATGCCGTCCTGGCGGAACTCCTCGGCGATCGAGCCGCCCTCGAACGTCATGCGATGCAGTCGGTTGAAGGCGGTGGCGACCCGTTGATCCTGGGTCGCGTCGGGCAGGAGGTCCCCCGCGAGCTGCTCCGTCAGGAAACGGTCGTAGGGGAGGTTCTCGTTGAAGGCGCGCAGGACCCAGTCGCGCCAGGGCCAGGCGAACATCCCTTTGTCGCCCGTGTAGCCCCAGGTATCGGCGTAGCGCGCGAGGTCCATCCAGGCCACGGCCAGGTGTTCGCCGTAGCGCGGGGAGGCCAGCAACGCATCGACCTTCTTCTCGAAGGCGTCCGCGGACCGATCGGCCAGGAAAGCGTCGACCTCCGCGGGGGTAGGCGGCAGACCGGTCAGCACCAAGGAGACGCGGCGCAGCCAAGTCGCGCGATCGGCCGGGCCGTTGGGGCGCAGACCCGCGGCTTCGGCCTTGGCGAGGATGAAGCGGTCCAGGGGGTCCTTGGGCCAGTCGGTGGCCTTCACCGCCGGGGCCGGGTGCTGCTTGGGGCTGACGAACGCCCAGTGCGGATCGTACTTCGCGCCCTGCGCGATCCAGCGCGTGAGGATGTCCTTCTCGGCGGCGGAAAGCGGGCGGTGCAGCTCCGGCGGCGGCATGACTTCGTCAGGGTCCGTGGCGTTGAGGCGCGCGATGACGGCGCTGCGCTTCAGGTCGCCCGGCACGATGGCCGTCTCGCCGCTCTTCAGCCGCTTGGTCGCGCCCGCGAATTCATCCAGGCGCAAGCCGGCCTTGCGACCCTTGTTGGCGTCGGGTCCGTGGCAACCAAAGCAGCGGTCGGAGAGGATCGGGCGGACGTCGCGGTTGAAGTCGACGAGGTCGGCCGCGACGGCGACGGCGCAAAGGAGGGGCAGGGCGAGAACGGACCGTCGGCGGCTCATGGGGATGAGACCATACAACCCCGCCCGAGGTTCCTGTCCACGACAACCCTCCGCCGGTCGGCTTACGATGGCTTTTGGGGATTACTTCGCGACCGCCCGGGCCGGGTGCGCAAAGCCCTGCCAGCAATCCTCCAACCGGGCGACATCCGGCTCACCGTCGAAGACCACGAAGCGGAATCGCTGCGTCAGGACCTGATCCGGCTTGATGGTGACGGGGCCGTCGTGGACGGGCGTGAAGGCGACGAACGGGTCCTTCGGGTTGAAGCGCGTCCACTGCGGGAAGTTCACGTTGGACGGGTGGGCGAGGATGGCGATACCGCCGCGCCCCTGGGCGGTCGGACCCGCGAAGGCGAACCACCGGGCGCGCTGACCGTCGCCGGCCTTGCGACCGAGCTGGCCCTCCGAGGTCACGAACGTCAGCGGGGCGTCGACGGTCCAGGTGGGCAGGCCGCGAAAACCCAGGCCGCCGTAGATGTGCTTGGTCAGAGTGAGCGGATCCGCGGTCACGTTGCGTTGCGTCGTCTCGAGCTCGAAGACCGTCTCCGGCGTCCCCGGGCCCGGCACGTAGGTCGTCACGCGCCAGCCCTCGGTCAGGACCACGGTCGGCGGCTTCGTCCCGGTGTCGACGCTGCGCAGGGTCGCCGTGAAGCCGGAGTCCACCGGACCGATCCAGCGCGGCCCCAGACCTTCATAATCCACGCGCCCGGTTTCCTGATGCACATTCCAGAAGTCGGGATGACGGCCTTGGAAATCGGTGTGCGACCATGCGGTCCAGATGCCGTGGTGGTGGGCATGGTCGGGGGCGAAACTGCCGGAGATCACCTGGCCCGAAGGCGTCAGCACCGGATGGATGAAACCGGCGCGGCGGTAGACCGGTTTGATGCCCGGCGGCAGGATCTCGTCGTGCTGGAAGGCGAAGAGCCGTCGCTGCGCACCGTCGGCGAGCGTCGTCATCCACAGCTGATCCTGCATGTAAGCATGCTCCACGTTCACCTCGGCTTGGTAACTCTCGGCCTTGATCAGCGTGACCTCGATCGACTCGCCGGCGGCCTGGGTGGGCAGGAGGAAGTAGGGCTCTTTGGTCCGCTCGTCCCACTGCAGCGGACGGGGCCGGGCGGCACCGCGTACCTTCACGAGGGTAAGTTCCTTGGGGCTTAACCCTAAGCGGCGCGCTTCCTCCACGCTCGCCAAAACGATGCGTTGGTAGCTCCGTTTGGCCGGTAAAGACGGCACCGTTAAGAGGATGGCCTCGTCGATCTTTTCGGAAGTGGCCGGCGCCACCGCGGTTTGCTCACCGCCAGCGGCCAGAAATGAGAGGAGGCACGCGCCGACGAGGTTCATAAGCGTTATTTGACCGCTTCCGACCCGAACGGCACTCCCAAAGACCGCAGGACCTGGTTTCTGCCCCTTTCTTGCATTTAATGACTGTTTTAATCATAACTGTCATAAAGGAGTGATTTCATTCATTTAAACTTGCGAAAGTGGTGGGTTTTGGTCGAATTAGCCCATGACCACACGACTCTTCGGCACGGACGGTATTCGCGGGAAAGCGAACGAATACCCGATTACCCCTGAAATTGCGCTGCGTACCGGCCAGGCAATATCGCGGGTCCTGAAATCCAATGGCGCCAACCACAACCGCGTCATCATCGGCAAGGACACGCGCATCTCCGGCTACATGCTCGAGACCGCGCTGACCAGCGGACTCGTCGCGAGCGGCATGGACGTCTTCCTCGTCGGCCCGATGCCGACGCCGGGCGTGGCGCACCTGACGAAGTCGATGGGTTGCGGCGCGGGCATCATGCTGACGGCTTCGCACAACCCTTATGAGGATAACGGGCTCAAGATCTTCGGGCCCGACGGCTACAAGCTGTCCGACGAATTGGAGCTGGCCATCGAGCGGGAAATCCTGGGCGAGGGGAAGATCCCCGGGGTGAGCCCGGACAAGATCGGCAAGGCCACCCGCATCGACGACGCCCGGGGCCGCTACATCGAATACGCCAAACAGAGCGTGGGCGCCGGCGATCTGGCGGGGATGAAGATCGTCGTGGATTGCGGTCATGGCGCGGCCTACCTGCTCGCGCCGCTGATTTTCAAGGAACTCGGCGCCAAGGTCGTGAAGCTCGGGGTCGAACCGGATGGCCTGAACATCAACGAGGGTTGCGGGGCCTTGCATCCCGAGCACGCCGGCCGGGTCGTGCGCGAACAGGGCGCCGACCTCGGGATCTCCTTCGATGGCGATGCCGACCGCGTGATCTTCACCGACGAGACCGGAGCGAGCGTCTCCGGCGACCGGATCCTGACCTTGTGCGCGCTGGCCTTGATGGAGGAAGGCAAACTGCGCGGCGCGACGATGGCCTGCACGGTGATGAGCAACCTCGGTCTGCACGAGGCCTTGCGCGCGGCCGGGATCGCCGTGCTCACGACCGCGGTGGGCGACCGCCATGTCATCGAGGCGTTGCGCGCCGGCGGCTACTCCTTCGGCGGGGAGAACTCCGGTCACCTGATCTTCGCCGACCACGCCACCACGGGCGACGGCATCCTCAGCGCGCTGCAGGTCCTGCGCATCATGAAGCGACGCGGCCAGCCGCTCTCGGTCCTGGCGCAGGTCATGCGCGAGTACCCTCAGAGCCTCGTGAACCTCAAGGTCCGGGCCAAGCCACCGCTGGAGACCTTGTCCCGCCTGCAGGCGACGTTGCGCGAGGCCGACGCCGCCTTCGGCGACCTGGGACGTCACCTCATCCGCTACTCCGGGACCGAGAACAAGGTCCGGATCCTCGTCGAGCATCGTGAGGCCGACGTCGTCGACGCTTGGTCGGCCCGCCTGCGCGGGGTCATCGAACAGGAACTCGCCTAAGATGACCACCTTCCTGCTGCTCCCGCCGACCCTGCATCCGGGTCTCGCCCCGCTCACGCTCGCCCACCTCGTGATCGGCAATCGTCCGCTCGCCGATCATCAGCGAGCCACCTTGGCGGCGGCCGACCTCTCCGAGGCGGCCCCCGGCCCGGCGTCCTTCGTCGTCGACGGGTTGGCCTGGCTCGACGAAGCGGAGCTGCGCGCGTTCATCCGTTCCGACGACGCGACCCTGACGACCGCGGAGGGCGCGGTGCTGGTCCGAAGGGTCGGCGGCGGCGGTCCGCCCCGGGTGGCCGCCACGTCCTTCCAACTCGCCCGCTCGTGGGATCTGCTCCAGGCCAATGAACAAAGCCTCAAAGCCAAGACGGATTACATGCGTGCCGCGGAGGTCCACCCGTCTCTTTACGTCGACGGACGTCTGCAGGTCGGCCGGGGCACCCGGATCCTGCCCGGCGTGGTCATCGAAGGGGACGTCATCATCGGCGCGGACTGCAAGATCGGCCCCAACTGCTACCTGCGCGGAGCCACCACCATCGGCGACCGCTGTCACGTCGGCCAGGCGGTCGAGATCAAGAACTCGATCCTCCTGGACGGCACGAACGTCGGCCACCTCTCTTACGTCGGCGACTCCATCCTGGGCCGCAAGGTGAACTTCGGGGCCGGCACCCTCACGTCCAACCTGCGGCACGACGGCCGTAACCACCGGACTCTCGTGGCCGGCGAGCTGGTCGACACCGGCCGCCGGAAGTTCGGCGCGGTCATCGGCGACGGCGTGCACACCGGCATCCACACCTCGATCTATCCGGGCAGGAAGCTGGCCGCCGGCACGACCACCCGCCCCGGTGACATCGTCCGGACGGACCTCACCGCCTAAGACCATGTGCGGCATCATCGGTTACGTCGGCGGCGCGCCCGCCATCCCCGTCCTCCTCGCCGGCCTCAAGCGCCTGGAATATCGAGGTTATGACTCCGCCGGAATGGCCCTGCAGGCGGGCGACCGGCTCGTCGCGCTGAAGTCGGTCGGCAAGGTAGCCGGCCTCGCCGAGAAGGCCCGGCACACCTGGACGCCGGAGGAGCAGCAAGGCCCCCGCATCGGCATCGCCCATACCCGCTGGGCGACCCATGGCGCGCCGACGGAGCCCAACGCCCACCCGCACTTCGCCGCGGGCGGAAGCATCGCGCTCGTGCACAACGGCATCATCGAGAACTACCGGGCCCTCCGCACGCGTCTCGAGGCCAAGGGTCACGTCTTCGTCTCCGAGACCGACACCGAGGCGCTGGCCCGGTTGATCGGCGAAGCCTATCAAGGCGACCTCCGCGCCGCCGTGCTCGCGGCGTTGCGGCAGGTCGAGGGGGCTTACGGCATCGCCGTGCTGTCCCGCGACGAGCCCGGCGTCATCGTCGCCGCGCGCAAGGGCAGCCCGCTCGTCATCGGCGTCGGGGAAGGGGAGTGCCTCGTCGCCTCCGACCCCGCCGCGATCATCGCCCACACCCGCCGGGTCATCTACCTCGACGACGGGGACGTCGCCCGCGTCACGGCCGACCACGTCGACATCGTCGACCTCGACGCGGCCCGCATCGACCGGTCGGTCGGCGAGCTCGGCTTCGCCGCCGACGCCGTCGAGAAGGGCGGGTACGAGCATTTCATGCTCAAGGAGATCCACGAGCAGCCGGAAGCCCTGCGCAACGCCTTGCGCGGTCGGCTGGATCCACGCCAAGGCACCGCCATCCTCGCCGGCATGGGCACGTCCCCGCGCGACCTGGCGGAGATCCGCCGGATCGTGCTGCTCGGTTGCGGCACGTCGCTCCACGCCGGGCAGGTCGGTGAGCAGGCGTTCGGCGAGCTCGCGGGCATCTCCGCCTCGGCGCAGCAGGCGGCCGAGTTCCGTTACCGCAACCCCCTCGTCGACCCCGACGACCTGGTGGTCGCGATTTCCCAGTCCGGCGAGACCGCCGACACCCTCGCCGCCGTCCGCGAAGCCCGTGAGAAAGGCGCCCTCGTCCTCGGTCTGGTCAACGTCGTCGGTTCGACCATCGCCCGTGAAACCGGCCGGGGCGTCTACCTGCATGCGGGGCCGGAGATATCGGTGGCCTCGACCAAGGCCTTCACCTGCCAGGTCGCCGTCCTGCTGCTCATGGCCCTGCGCCTCGGGCGGGGGCGGCGGCTCTCCCGCGAACGCGGCGCAGTCTTGGCCGCCGACCTGGCCCGGCTGCCCGAACTCGTGGGCGCGGTGCTCGCGCGGGAGGCGGAGATCGCCGCGGTCGCGGAACGGTTCGCGGAGCAGGAGCATGCCTTCTACCTCGGTCGCGGCCCGATGCAGGCCGTCGCCCTCGAAGGCGCCCTCAAACTCAAGGAAATATCCTACGTCCACGCCGAAGGTTACCACGCCGCCGAGCTGAAGCACGGGCCGATCGCCTTGCTGACGCCGGGGACGCCCGTCGTCGTGCTCGCGAATCGCTCGCCGATCCGCGACAAGGTGCTGGGCAACGCCGAGGAGTGCCGCGCCCGCGGCGCCTGCGTCATCGCCGTGATGACCGAGGGCGACGACGCGGCGGGGGCCGACGCGGTGCTGCGGATCCCGGACTGCGACCCGCTGGTCGCGACGATCCCGGCGACGGTGGCGCTGCAACTGCTGGCCTACCATGTCGCGCGGCGACGCGGTTGTCCTATCGACCAACCGCGCAACCTGGCGAAGTCGGTGACGGTCGAGTAAGGGGTTGTATTCAGGTAATCAACCTCAGGGGCTGACCCTTGCGGCGGTGTCGTTGTCGGCATCTCCTATTCTCGCTATGACGACCCCAGCGAAACGCACCTGTCCCTGCTGCCGTAAACCGAAGTCTCTCGCGAGTTTCCCGTCCCTGCAGCCGGGCGGTCTCTTGCACCCGTACTGCCGGCCCTGCCTCACGACCCGGGTGCGCCGGAGCGGCCGCGCCCGCGAACAGGCGGCGACCGCGGCGACCAAGGTCTGCGCGCTCTGCGCCCAACGCCTCCCGCTCGACACCTTCCACTGGATCAAGTCCAGCCGGACCTACCACAGCTACTGCCGGGGATGCCATTCGGTCTACATGGCCGAACGCTACCGCCGCCGGCGTCGGACGATGCTGGCCCAAAAGTGACCAACCGGTGTCCCGGTGATCAGAAAGTGTCTCGCTGGTGGCTGGACGGGGACTTGAACCCCGAACCAATTGATTAAGAGTCAACTGCTCTACCATTGAGCTATCCAGCCGACAGCGAGACAGGGATAAGTGCAAGTTGGTCGCTCCTTTTCAAGCGCAAAGAAAGACAAAGATTTCCCGCGTGAGGGAGGGGAAAGTCGGACGTTCGGGGTGGCCGGACCGGGACTCGAACCCGGAACCAATTGATTAAAAGTCAACTGCTCTACCATTGAGCTATCTGGCCTGCCGAACGCAAAGATTACGACACGCCCGACCGCACGGGTAAAGGAAAATTGACCTCAGCGATGGCCGCGCTGGCGGACGGCCTCGAAGAGGCAGACCCCGGCGGAGACCGAGACGTTGAGGCAGGGCACCTGTCCGAGCATCGGGATGCGGAGCAGGAAATCGCAGGTCTCGGCCGTCAGGTGGCGGATGCCGTCGCCCTCGGCGCCGAGCACGATCGCCAGGGGGCCGGTGAGCTTGGCCGCATAAAGGGACTGGCTCGCCTTATGGTCGGAAGTGCCGGCCAGCCAGACGCCGGCGTCCTTCAGTTTTACCAGCGCGTTGCGGAGGTTGTTGGCCTGGACGATCGGCAACGACTCCGCGGCGCCGACGGCGACCTTGCGGACCGTGTCGGTGACCGGGGCGGAATTCTTGCGCGTGATCACCACGAAGGCGCAACCGGCGCATTCCGCGTTACGCAGGCAAGCGCCGAGGTTGTGCGGGTCCTGGACGCCGTCGAGGACGAGGATCAACGGGTCCTTGACGTCCTTGAGCAGGGCAGGGATGTCCGCTTCGTCGAAGAGGCGGATGGGCCGATGCAGGTCGGCGTGGCGCGGGGCGCGATCGTTGCTCCGGGCCATGCGGGTCTTACTTGCGGGCGAGGCGGCCCTGGGCGTGCAGCGCTTCGGCGATCTGGATCGCGTTGAGCGCGGCGCCCTTCCAGAGCTGGTCGCCGGAGACCCAGAGGGAGAGACCGTTGTCGAAGAGGGTGTCTTTGCGCAGGCGGCCGACGCCGCATTTCTCCTTGCCGGCATAGTCGAGCGGCATCGGGTACTTCTTGTTGGCGGGATCGTCGCAGAGTTCGGCGCCGGCGAAGGCGCTGATGGCCTTGCGGGCGACGGCGAGGTCGACCGGGCGTTCGAATTCGGCGCTGATGGCGATCGAGTGGGCGCGGAAGACCGGGACGCGGACGCAGG
>JACCEB011041960.1_pt1 | contig 14178 bp, 10 predicted proteins | sample 7454761 | NCBI WGS metagenome assembly JACCEB01 (sample SAMN15323454, study PRJNA562643) | freshwater metagenome | isolation source: river surface water | place: USA:Blue River Watershed | collected 2017-08-18 | reverse complement strand
CATTGTCGAAACTGGCGCCGGACTTGGCCAGGGCGTCGATGTGGGGCGTGGTGATGCCGTCGTGGCCGCCGTTCATGCTCAGATCGTTGATCCCCATGTCGTCGGCCAGGATCACGATGATGTTGGGAGGGCGCTTTCCTGCCGGCTGCCCGGGTTGTGCGGGGCCCGCCTGCCAGGGCGTGGGCTGGTAAGGGCCCCGCGGGTTGACGATGTCGGTGTACCAGCCCAGGGAGTACTGGAGGATCGTTAGGCGGTTGGCCCAGGCAAGCCCGCCCAGGACCGCCAGGGTCAGAGCCGTCCACAACAGGATGCGTTTGAATTTCATTTTTTCTTTGTCATGGGCCCGCACTGCGCGCGAGGCTCCTTGCCTATTCGATTTTCATACCCCTGCTAAGCGACTCCGGGCGGTCGCTCCACGACCTCAGGCGCCCAGAGAGATGGTGCCCTCGCGCAACTCGCGCCGCAATATCTTGCCAACCGGACTCTTGGGAAGCTCTTGAAGGAACTCTACCTCTGACGGCACCTTGTATCCGGTGAGGTTGCTTCGGCAGTGCGCAATGAGCTCTGCTGCTTGGAGGGCAGGGTCGGTGCGGGCAACGAAAAGTTTGACCCGTTCTCCCGAGTGCGGATGCGGCACTCCGACGGCCGCCGCCTCACGTACACCGGGGTGCAGCATGGCCACCTCCTCGACCTCATTGGGGTAGACGTTGAAGCCGGACACCAGGATCATGTCCTTCAGGCGGTCCACGATACGGATGAATCCGCGATCGTCCATCACCGCCACGTCGCCGGTGCGCAGGAAGCCATCGTCCGTCATCACCCGTGCGGTGTCCTGAGGCCGTTGCCAGTAACCGGCCATGACCTGGGGCCCGCGCACGCACAACTCGCCCGCTTGCCCCAAAGGCAGCGGCCGCCCCGCTTCGTCCCGGATCGAAACCTCGGTAGACGGCATCGGCAGGCCGATGGAGCCGTTGTGCGCACCGAGGTCCAGCGGATTGCAGGTCACGGTGGGCGAGCACTCGGTCAGCCCGTAGCCCTCGACGAGTGGCTTGCCGGTCAGCTGCTGCCAGCGCTGCGCCACCGCCTGCTGAATGGCTGCGCCGCCGCCAATGGCAAAGCGCAACCGGCTGAAATCCAGCCGGGCAAAGTCGGGATGCAAGGTCAGGTCGTTGAACAGCGTGTTGACCGCTGGCATTCCTGTGAATCGGTACCGGGCCAGCACCTTGATGAACCCGGCGGTATCGCGTGGATCGGAGACCAGCACATTGGTGCCACCCATGCCGATGAAGGACAGGCAGCTACCGAGGGCAAACACGTGATAGAGCGGAATCGCAGTGATGCTCACCAAGGCCTCGTCGGGCTCGAGGAAGGGGTCGCTCCAGACCTTGCCTTGGCGGGCGTTGGCCAGGATGTTGCGGTGCGTGAGCATCGCGCCCTTGGAGACGCCGGTGGTGCCGCCGGTGTATTGCAGAAACGCCACATCATTCGGCCTCACAGGCACCGGGTCGAGGGTGTGCAGGCTGCCACGGTGCAAAGCCTGGCGCAGGCTCACATGGCCCGGTAGCTTGTATGGGCGGACCATCTTGCGCACCCGGCGGATCACGAAGTGGGCGAGGTGGCGTTTCCAGGCAGGCAGCATGTCGGCCAGTCCGGTCACCACCACATGCCGAACCTGTGTGCTGGAAATGACCTGTTCCAGAACATGGGCGAACAAGTCCACCACCACCATCGCGGTGGCGCCGCTGTCATTGAGCTGGTGTGCGAGCTCGCGCGGGGTGTACATCGGGTTCACATTGACCACCACGTAACCGGCCCTGAGAAGCGCGAACAGGCAGACCGGGTACTGCAGCAGGTTGGGCATCATCAGTGCGACCCGGCTGCCGGGGGGCAGGGCGATCTCTTTTTGGAGCCAGGCTGCGAGGTCGCGGGTCAGCCCCTCGAGCTCGGCATAGTCCAAGGCCGCACCGGTGGTGCCGCTGATGAACGCAGGCCGACGTGGGTAGCGTGCGACGGCCTCCAGGAAGTAGTCGCCAATGGAGGCCAGATCGTCCAGCGGGATGTCCGCCGGCACGCCGGGCGGGTAGCTCTGAATCCAGGGTCTTTCCATGCGGGTCCGATGCTTGCTCCGGCTTTCGATACACCAGTGTACTGAAGGGGCTGCTCCCGTCTGCCGCCTCGCCTGCTTGGCTGGGTCCAGACAAACCCTAGGCGGCTTGCCTGGCTTTGGCTTGCCTGGCTTTGAATTGCGGCGCTCGAACGTGGCAGTGCCCGCTCATGCGGCACCAGAGCCGCGGGGCAGGGGATTTTGATCAGGTAGAATGCCGCCATCCGCGGGAATAGCTCAGTTGGTAGAGCGCAACCTTGCCAAGGTTGAGGTCGCGAGTTCGAGTCTCGTTTCCCGCTCCAGTTCATACAAAAGGGAGTCCTTTCGGACTCCCTTTTTGCTTTCTGGTGGCCCCCCGGATCGGGCCGAGGCCTTGGGCCATACTCTTCTTTCTTTTCCTGTGTACCTTGGAGTTCCAGATGAAGCTGTCCCTTTTCATGGTCCTGGTGGCCGGCCTGTTACCCATTCTTTGCGCTGGAATCGCCAAGTCCAGGCTCAGCGAGTACGACAACCACCACCCGCGCGCATGGTTCCGTGGCCTCACCGGCTGGCGTGCGCGTGCGGATGCGGCGCAGAGCAACAGCCTAGAGGCCTTTCCCTTCTTCGCCGTCGGTGTACTGGCAGCCTGGCATTCGGGCGTGGATGGCTTTTGGGTCGACCAGATCGCCAGCGCCTTCGTGATCGTTCGGCTGGCCTACATCGCCTGCTACATCGCCGACCGCGCCGGCTTGCGCTCCCTGGTATGGATGGTCGGTCACGGCCTGATCGTTTCCCTGTATATCCTGGCCCTGCGGGCCTGATCCGGGGCCACCAGGGCCTTGCCCGGCGCTGTTCCGATTGCAGGCGGCAGCCAGCGCCCGAGGCCGGGCGATGCACAATAGGGCCTGTCGCCCCGGTGGTGAAATCGGTAGACACAGCGGACTTAAAATCCGCCGCTTGCTGAAAGGCGGCGTGCCGGTTCAAGTCCGGCCCGGGGCACCAAGATAGCCCGATGGCGTGCTGGACAACCGTCCGTTCATCAGTTTCCGGTCTGCAGTTTTTCGTCCGTTCATGGCGGCCGACCCAACATGTCGCAATTAAACGCCCCCTTCGAGATTCACCTGCACGGCGAGGTTCCTCTGCGCGCCGACGTGAGCTACGCGCAGCTGCAGGAGGCGCTGAAGCCCTTGTGGCAGTACGCCGGTGCGCGGTCGCTTGCGGACGCCGCCGAGAGCGCCTACGAGGAGGAGCCGGGCATTCGCTTCGACGCGCCCCAGCACCTGCTGACCCTGTGCTGGACGGTCCCAGGCGACCAAGACTTCCGCCAGGCCGTTGACGACATGTGCATGGGTCTCAACGAACTGGCCGAGCAGGGCGCGGCGCTGGAGGTCTCTTTCCACGACACCGAGTTCGACGAGGAAGAGGCCCAGCCTGAGGAAGAGGCGCGCGACGACTACCTCATGGTCTTTGTCGGCCCCACGCCTGCAGCCATCATGCAAGTTCAGCGCGACCTGCTCGTCGAGGACGTGGTGCACCTGATGGAGCGCCACTTTGACGGTGCCGAACTCGGCGGCGTGGTAGCCGAGGTCGACAAGCTTTTTAGCCAGCGCTTTGACGCCCTGGTCAGCTCGCTCGAGCTGGGCAAACCCCCGCGCGGCTCAGGGGGCGGAAGTGGTGGAGGCGGTGGCGGAGGCGGTCATGGCGGCGGCCGCCGGCCTCGACACCTGCACTGATGAACGCTTCCTCTGCACTCAACCCCGGCGTGCGCAAGCGCGAGGTGCTCGGCTGGGCGATGTACGACTTCGCCAATTCGGGCTACACCACCGTGGTCATCACCGCGGTGTTTGCGGCCTACTTCGTGGGCGGTGTGGCCGAGAAGGCGCCCTGGGCCACCTTTGCCTGGACCGCGGCGCTCAGTGTCTCCTATGCCCTGGTCATGCTGACCATGCCCACGCTGGGCGCCTGGGCCGACCTGCGCGCGGCCAAGAAGCGGCTCTTGATGGTCGTTACCGCCGGTTGCGTGGTCAGCACCGCCGCCTTGTCCCTGGCGGGGCCGGGCACGGTGGCCCTGGCGTTGGCTCTTATCGTCGTGTCCAACACCTTTTACTCCTGGGGCGAGTCGATCACGGCTGCATTTCTGCCCGAGCTGGCGCGGCCCCAAGCCATGGGCCGGGTCAGCGGCTGGGGCTGGGGCCTGGGGTACTTGGGCGGCATGCTCACGCTCGGCATCTGCCTCGCCTATGTGCTGTGGGCCCAGGGGCAGGGAATTCCAGCCAGCCAATTCGTACCAGTGACCATGCTCGTCACCGCAGTGATGTATGGCCTGCCCGCCCTGGTGACCTTCGCTTTGCTCAAGGAGCACGCCCAGCCCCGCGCCCATGCGGTCGAGCCGCAGGGCTTGCGGGCCTCCTGGCAACAATTGCGGCGCACCTTCGCCCAGGCACGCCACTATCGCGACTTCATGTGGCTCATGGCTTGCGCCGTCTGCTACCAGGGCGGTGTGGCGGTGGCCATTTCGCTGGCGGCGATCTACGCAGAGCAGGTGATCGGTTTCCAGCCGCAAGAGACCATGGTGCTGATCTTTGCTCTCAACGCCGCCGCCATGGCTGGCGCCCTGGCCTGGGGCCACCTGCAAGACCGCATCGGGCACAAGCTGGCCCTTGGCCTGACCTTGGTGGCCTGGGTGGCAGCCTGCGTGATCGCGGCGCTGTCCACCACCAAGGGCGACTTCTGGTGGGCGGCGACCATCGCCGGAATTTGCATGGGCTCGAGCCAGTCGGCCGGACGCGCCATGGCCGGCCTCTTGGCCCCTCCCAAGCAACTGGGCGAGTTCTTTGGCCTGTGGACGGTAGCGATTCGGCTCGCGTCCATCATTGGCCCCCTGAGCTACGGCGCGATCACCTGGATGACAGGTGGCAACCAGCGGGTGGCCATCCTGTCGACCACGGCCTTATTCCTGGCCGGCCTGTTGCTGCTGACCCGCGTCAACGTGACGCGAGGCCGCGAGGCGGCTCTGAACACCCCCTGAGGGAATCGCCGCGGGAAGCCGGACCACCTGTTCTTGCTCGGCCCGGCGCGAAGCCGAATCGACGGCGACCAGCAGCTCGAACATGCCGCAGTCTGTTCTGAGCAAATCGCCGACTTGGCTTTGCGAGGATCCCGCAGAAGGTGCCCCACCCGCCACGGGGATGTGTGCGCCGCCGGGTACACGGCCCAGTTGGGAAAAATAGGACGCCGGAATTTGCGGTACCGCGGTGAAGTGATGGGGCGCCCGCGAGTCGAAGTGAAGGGCGCCACCCCGAACCGGGACCACCTCGACACAGCGTTGGCGTGGCGCCCTCTGGCTTGCCACGGTGCTGGAGCTCGGAGCGCTGGGCTGGCCTGAACCCGGGTCTGTCCTCGCGACTTGGGTGGCGTCTGCGAGAGGGGTTGGGCGACGGGTCTGGCTCGTGTTGGAAACTGGGTACATGGCGCGAGGTCCCTGAAGTGAACGGGCCGCCAGCGTAGTCGAGGCCTGTCGTTGGCGTTGCCGGTTTCAGTGGCTCGGTCAGTTGTCTCTCAGAGACCATTCATACAGCGAATGGGCACGCCCGCCTGTTGCCCGCGCCTGCGCGGCCGGCAGCGAGCGGCCCTCCTGTCGCGATCGCCTTATTCCTGGCCGGGTGTGTTGCCAGACACTGGCGCAGACGAGGAAGCAGAAGCAGAAGCAGAAGCAGCGAGAGAGGGCGCTCCGGCTGCTGCCTCATGCTGCCTCAGCGCCGCTCGGCGCCGCGCTTCCCGCTTGCGCAGCCTCGCTGCGCGCTTGCGGCTGCTCTCCTCGGGCGCTTTACCGCCGCTGGCAACTTCGACATCCTCGTGGCCTTCCCGCACCTCGACGAAATAGTTCTTGATGTAAACCGTATAGGTCTTCATCGCTGCCCGGCTTCGGGACGATCCGCTATCTTTGGGGACTTGGATATTGACCGGGGAATAGCCTTGGGCCTCGAGCGCCACCCCATCCAAGAAGGGCTGCCGAGAGTTCCACTTGATCCAAGGCCTGCCGGCAGCGGAGGACACCAGGTCGCCGTCGGGTCCGATCCTCACCACCCGGGTTTGGTCACCGACCGTGATCTTGATGGACAAATCCGGTGGAAAGTCGTGGGGCGTCACGAAGGAAGTTCGCAGGGTGCGCTTGGGCGCGTCACGCCCTTGCAGCGCCTGAGACGCACCCGGTGTGATGGGCTCGGCGGGGTGGGCCTGGGAGGGCACGGCGTCCTCCACCGCCAAAGGCGCGGACCGACCGGCTGTCGGAGATCCCAGGATCGGAACGGTGGCACGATGCAAGACAACAGCGCTACCGGGTTGACTGCTCGATTCGCTCGCCAAGCCGGCGGCCCGTCGTTTTTGCTCCCTTTGGCGGCTTCGCGCGGAGCGGGCGCGGCTGCTGCGCTCCTCGTCGGCCGCAGGTGCCGTGCTGGCGCTTGAGCTTGAGCTTGACCTGACCCAATGTGTCGGCGGGTCGTCGTCCCTCACCCCGTCTTCGTCCGGGCTCATCTCTCCTTCATCGGCGAAGAGTTTCAGGTAGCCGTAGACCGGTTCCGCCTGCGCGTCATGTCGCGGGTGCCCAGGGGCGGTCAGGGGGATAGGGAGAAAACCCTGCGCAACGAATTGCGCAGCGAATACCTTGTCCTGGGCAGTGGGCCGATAGGGCGCGGCGGCGTGACGGCCAGACCGGCTGTCTTGCCCACTCGGCCCTCGTCCCGACATCAACTCCAGGACTTGGTCTCCGACCATCAGGTCAGCACGCAGCCCCGGAGGGCAGTCCGGCGGTACGACGAAGGCATGTCTGAGCTGATTCTCCTTGATGGGTTCGCCTGGTGCATCGGCATATTCAACCCTCAGGCCAAACTCCAGGGCTTGGGCTCGCCGGCCTCGCAAAGTACGGTCGGTGCTAGAGGGGCCACCCTCTCGAACCAGGACCAGTTGTCTTCCGGGAAGCTCGATTCTTGGGACCCGCGCAATCGCGGAGTCAACCTCGATGACATGACGGCCACGGGAAAACATTTCCGGGCCGAGCTGCTGAGCGCTGGCCGAAGGCCTAGCGACTGCGCCCGCGTGTGCGCTCGCAGAGGCAGAGGCAGAAGCAGAGGAAGAGGAAGAGGAAGAGGAAGGCAGCGTTGTCGCTGTTGAGGTGGCGGGGCGCGTCGCCTGAGGGGGCTTGGAGAGTCCTTGCATGAAGTGGCAATCCTGAAGTGGAGAGAGGCGCCACCTTAAGCCGGCGCTTCGCTCTTTGGGCAAGCCCAAGGCGCTTCGGTCAGCGCCTGCTCAGTCACTGCTGCTTCAGCAAATTGTCCCTCTTAGGGGATCCACCGTTTGGCCGCTGCCCTCAGCGCGTCGAGCATGGCCGGTGAACCCGAGCAGCGCAGGTGCATCGCCCCCGTGTCGGTGCGGGACTGCATCAGGCCCGCTTCGCCCAGGAGCCGCTGTGTGTGTCGCGCCACCGGCTCGCCAGTTTCAAGCACGCGCACCTGAGGGCCGGCGATTCGCTGCACCGCTTCCATGGCGAAGGCGTAGTGGGTGCAGCCCAGTACCAGGGTGTCGATTTGGCCCTCGTGCCAGCCCAGGGGCCCCAGTGCGCCGATGTATTGCGCCAGCAGGGCGTCGCTACGCCGGCTGTCACCGGCCTCGATGGCCGCGGCCAAACCGTCGCAGGGCTGCAGCACGAAATCGGCTTGGCCTTGGCCCTGGCCCTCCAGCGAAGCTTTGAGTAGCGAGAATTTTTCGCTCGACAGCGTCCCGCGCGTGGCTAGCACCCCGACGCGTTGGGTGCGCGAAAGCGCCGCAGCCGGTTTGAGGGCAGGCTCGACACCGACGATCGGCAGGCCGGGCCATTGCGCACGCAGTTGGGCGATCGCGGCGGCCGTGGCGGTGTTGCAGGCCACCACCAGTGCCTTGATGTGAAGGCGCTCGACCAGCTCGCGTGTGAGCGCCTGGGCCCGCTCCACCACGAAGACCTCTTCGCGCTCGCCATAAGGGGCATGCGCGGTGTCGGCGTAGTAGACGTAGTCCTCGTTCGGCATCAGGGCGCGCAGGGCGCGCAGGATGCTCAGGCCGCCGATGCCGCTGTCGAACACACCGATGGGCGCCCCAAGCTGGGCGGGCATCGTCGCCCGGGAGGTGCTCACGGCCCCTGACGTCCTCAGGCCGTGGTGACCGCGATATTCTTGAACTCGCCCGTGGCGATGCGCTTGCTCCACTCGGCTGGGCCGGTGATGTGCGCGCTGGTGCCGCCGGAATCGACGGCCACCGTGACTGGCATGTCGACCACGTCGAACTCGTAGATGGCTTCCATACCCAGGTCGGCGAAGCCGACCACCTGGGCGTGCTTGATGGCCTTCGAGACCAGGTACGCCGCGCCGCCCACCGCCATCAGGTAAGCACTCTTGTGCTTCTTGATCGCTTCGATCGCCACCGGCCCGCGTTCGGCCTTGCCGATCATGGCGATGAGGCCGGTCTGGGCCAGCATCATTTCGGTGAAGCCGTCCATGCGGGTGGAGGTGGTCGGGCCGGCTGGGCCCACCGCTTCGTCACGCACCGGATCCACCGGGCCCACGTAGTAGATGACCCGGTTGGTGAAGTCCACCGGCAGCTTTTCGCCCTTGGCCAGCATGTCCTGGATGCGCTTGTGCGCGGCGTCGCGACCGGTGAGCATCTTGCCGTTCAGAAGCAGCGTGTCACCCGGCTTCCAACTGGCTACTTCTGCCGGGGTGAGCGTGTTGAGGTCGACGCGCTTGCTCTTTTTGGTGTCGGGGGTCCACTGTACGTCGGGCCACAGGTCGAGGCTGGGCGGGTCGAGGTAGACCGGGCCCGAGCCGTCGAGCACGAAGTGGGCGTGACGGGTTGCGGCGCAGTTGGGGATCATGGCGACCGGCTTGCTGGCCGCATGTGTCGGGTACATCTTGATCTTCACATCAAGCACGGTGGTCAAACCGCCCAGGCCCTGCGCGCCGATGCCCAGCGCGTTCACCTTTTCGTACAGTTCCAGGCGCAGCGCCTCGACCTGGGAGATCTTTTCGCCCTTGGAGGATTTCTCGAGCAGCTGGTACATGTCCAGGTCGTCCATCAGGGACTCCTTGGCCATGAGTACTGCCTTCTCGGCGGTGCCGCCGATGCCGATGCCCAGCATGCCCGGCGGGCACCAGCCGGCGCCCATGGTGGGCACAGTCTTGAGCACCCAGTCGACCACGCTGTCGCTCGGGTTGAGCATGTACATCTTGCTCTTGTTCTCGCTGCCGCCGCCCTTGGCGGCGACGGTCACATCGACCTTGTTGCCGGGGACCAGCTCAGTGAAGATGACCGCGGGGGTGTTGTCCTGCGTGTTCTTGCGGGCGAACTGCGGGTCAGCCACCACGCTGGCTCGCAACATGTTGTCCGGGTGGTTATAGCCACGGCGCACGCCTTCGTTGATGGCGTCCTCGAGGCTGCCAGTGAAGCCCTCAAGCCGCACGTCCATGCCGATCTTGATAAAGACATTGACGATGCCGGTGTCTTGGCAAATCGGACGGTGACCCACCGCGCTCATCTTGCTGTTGGTCAGGATCTGGGCGATCGCGTCCTTGGCGGCCGGGCTTTGTTCACGCTGGTAGGCGCGGGCCAGGTGGGCGATGTAGTCGGCGGGGTGGTAGTAGCTGATGTACTGGAGCGCCGCGGCGACGGATTCGATCAGGTCGGCTTGCTGGATGCGGGTGGTCATGGGGCAGTGGGTAGGTGAGGCGTGGCGATTATCTCAGCCGCGAGGTCCCCTCGGCGTCGCGCCGCCACCGCTGCTTCGCCATGCCCCCAGCGTCCCTGATGTCCGGCCTCTCCCGTCGCTGGCTCATCTGGTGAGCCTTCGAGGCCGCAGCCCCCTGATGCTATTCAGCTTGATAAGTAATTGGCGCACTATTTGCGTGGGAGGGGGCCTGCCAGAGGGCGCTTAGCTGCGCAGCAGTCTGGCCATTCAATTTGTGCTGTTTCGTTGCTGTGCTGGCAAGCTGTTTCAGCCTGTTGAAAAGAAAACCCGCCGTGAAACGAATGTCACGGCGGGTTTTCATACCCAATTACCCACATTCAACCCAATGCCCTGCTCATGAGACTATTGCCCAGCAGATTGGGGAGGCAACCGGTCCCGGGTGCGAAGGGCGCTGCCCGGAGGTATCCGGCAAGGGTGATGCCGGACCTTTGAAGGTCGCTCAGGCCTTGGAAATGAGGAAATCTTCTTTCTTCTTGCCGGTGGCCAGCAGGGGCTTCATCCACTTGGGTGCTTGGCCACGGCCGCTCCACAGTTCGCCGTTGGGGCCGCGGTACTTGGGGGCAGCGGTGGCGCCCTTGTCGGCGCGGGGTGCCCGGCCACGCTTGGCGCCGCCGGCGGATCGGCCACCACGGAGTTCGGCCATCACGTCGCTGCTGCTGTAACCCACAGAAGCCGCTTCGGACAGCCAGCGCGCGACCATGTCCTTGAGCTCGTTTTGCTTGCGCTTCTGGAATTTCTCACTGGCGCTGTCTGCCAGTTTCTTGAGAGTGGCCAGATCGATTTTGTCGAGGTCGATGTTTTCGATATTCATCTTTTTTCCTTATTTGTGGAACTACTTAGAGGATGACGTTCGTAGTTAGAGATTTCTTGCGATGGTTCTTCCGGAAATTCAACCCAGCCGAAAAGCTATTTGGAAGAGATGTTCTCCGGAAGTGCCCGCATTATCTAATAAATATCGACCTGCCGGGTTAATCGGGGATATCCATGTGTTTGCGGGAAATCCAGGGTGGGTGTATGCCCTGTGTTTTTTGGAGTTGCCATGGCCGAATTGGGGATCCAAGCAGAGGGTGAGCGGGAAGAAGTGGACAGTCTCGGGCGCGTGCAAGTGCCGCAAGCGCGCCTGTGGGGAGCGCAGACCCAGCGCGCGCTGGCGCATTTCGCGATTTCAAGTGAGCGGATGCCGCCCGAGTTTTTGACCGCATTGGCCCGGGTCAAGCGCGCCGCAGCACAGGTGCACCGGCGCACTGGTGGCTTGGAACATCGGGTGGCGGACGCGATCATGGCGGCGGCCGACGAGGTGATCGCCGGCCGCCACTGGGAGGAGTTTCCGCTGGCTGTCTGGCAGACCGGCTCGGCCACCCAGACCCATATGAACATGAACGAGGTGCTCGCCAACCGGGCCAGCGAGCTGCTGGGGGGCGGTCGTGGGCTCGGACGCCTGGTTCACCCGAACGACCATGTGAACAAGGGCCAATCATCCAACGACGTGATCCCCAGCGCCCTGCACATTGCGGCGCTCGATGGGCTGCAGCGCCGGCTGCTCCCGGCCCTGCACCAGCTGCGGACCTCTCTGGCGGCGCAGGCGGGGGCGTGGCGGCAGGTGGTCAAGATCGGCCGCACCCATCTGCAGGACGCCACGCCGCTGACCTTGGGGCAGGAGTTTTCCGGTTACGTCGCCCAGCTCGATCACGCCCTTCGCCACCTGCAGGCCAGCCTGCCGCACCTGCGGGAGCTCGCCGTCGGCGGCACCGCCGTCGGTACCGGCCTGAGCGCGCCGCCTGGCTTCGGCGAGCAGATGGCCTCTCAACTGGCCCAGGACAGTGGCTTTCCCCTGGGAAGCGCTCCCAACAAGTTCGCGGCTCTGGCGACGGTCGATGCGCTGGTGCAGGCGCACGCCGCGCTCCGGGGGCTAGCCGTTGCACTGGCGAAGATCGCCAATGACATCCGCTGGATGGCCAGCGGCCCGCGTTGCGGCCTGGGCGAGCTGCGCCTGCCGGAGAACGAGCCGGGCTCATCGATCATGCCGGGCAAGGTCAATCCCACCCAATGCGAGGCGGTCCTCATGATCTGCTGGCAGGTCATGGCCAACGACTTGGCGGTTGGCCTGGCAGGGGCGGCGGGCGGCAATTTCGAACTGAACACTGGCCAGCCGCTGGTGATCCAGGCCGTTCTGCAAAGCATTCGCCTGCTTGCGGACGGCATGGTGAGCCTCGACCTGCACTGCGTGCGTGGCATGGAGCCCGACCGGCAGCGGATCGCCGAACTGGTCTCACGTTCGCTGATGCTGGTGACCGCGCTCAGCCCTCACCTAGGCTATGACCGTTCCGCCGAGATCGCGCGGAAGGCGCATGCAGAAGGCAGCAGCCTGCGCGAGGCTGCCCTGGCGCTGGGTTACCTCAGCCCGCAGGAGTTCGACACCTGGGTACAGCCGGCGCGCATGGTCTGAGGCTGGCGGACTCCTTGGGCGCCTGTGTCTCAGTGCGCGTCGTCTTGATGCGAGGCCGACATGAGTCGGTCGGTGTAGGCAATGGCCATGGCCGACAGCAGGAAGGTGACATGAATCACGGTCTGCGCGATCAGTACCTTGTCGCTGTAGTTGCCGGCGTTGATGAAGGTCTTGAGCAGGTGAATCGAGCTGATGCCGATGATGGCGGTTGCCAGCTTGACCTTCAGGACCGAGGCGTTGACATGGCTGAGCCATTCAGGCTGGTCGGGATGGCCCTCAAGATTCATGCGTGAGACAAAGGTCTCATAGCCACCGACGATGACCATGATCAGCAGGTTGGAGATCATGACCACGTCGATCAGGTCCAGAACCACCAGCATGATCACCGTCTCGTTCAGCGAGGTCAGCGGGGCGTCTGATTTGTAGCCAATGCTGGTCACCAGCATTTGCAGCGCCTCTTTGTCGCCGAAGGCGGCCTCCAGCAAGTGCACCAGCTCGACCCAAAAATGAAAGACGTAGACCGCTTGCGCGGCGATCAACCCGATGTACAGCGGAAGTTGCAACCACCGGCTAGCAAAAATCACGCTGGGTAGGGCGCCAAGGGAAGGTTTCTTGTTCTGCATGTGGGGGGGCGGTAAAGACGGGGCGGTAGGAGCGATCCAGCGTGGGCGGCCGGCATTCTTGAGGTTTAGCGGAGGCCATTTTAGGCATGGCACAGGGTTACTCAGGGGCAGGTTTCCGCACCCCGCTGGCGTGCTGTGGATGACTCTCCAAGTCTCAAGAATCACGCCAAAAAGTCAGTACATTGTAAGTCCCCGGGTTGACAGTTCCGACCCGTTCGACACCACAACGGAGACATGCAATGAGTGCCATCGAGTCGATCCTGGTCGAAAACAGGGTCTTCCCCCCGCCCGCCGCCGCAGTCAGCGGCGCCCGCATCAGCGGCATGGCGGCCTACGAGGCGATGTGCCAGGCGGCCGAGAAAGACTTCGCAGGCTTCTGGGCCCAGTTGGCCCGGGACAACGTGGTCTGGACCAAGGACTTCACCCGTACCCTGGACGAGTCCAACGCTCCTTTCTACAAGTGGTTCGACGATGGCGAGCTCAACGCCTCGCACAACTGCCTGGACAAGCACATGGGCACGCCGGTCGAGAACAAGACCGCGATCATTTTTGAAGCCGACGACGGCGCAGTCACCCAGGTCACCTACAAGGAACTGCTGGCCCGCGTGAGCCAGTTCGCCAATGCGCTCAGAGCCCAGGGCGTCAACAAGGGTGACCGGGTCATCATCTACATGCCCATGACCATCGAGGGTGTGGTGGCCATGCAGGCCTGCGCCCGGATTGGCGCCACCCACTCGGTGGTGTTCGGCGGCTTCTCGGCCAAGGCCCTGCAAGAGCGCATCATCGATGCCGGCGCGGTGGCTGTGATCACCGCCAACTGCCAGATGCGTGGTGGCAAGGAACTTCCCCTGAAGACCATTGTCGACGAGGCCATTGGCTACGGCGGCTGCGATACGCTCAAAACTGTCCTTGTCTACAACCGCACCAAGACCCCGGTCAACATGGTGGCGGGCCGCGACAAGAGCTTCGAGGAGGTGCTGGCTGGCCAGTCCAGCGAGTGCGCGCCGGTGCCAGTGGGTGCCGAGCACCCGCTCTTCATCCTCTACACCTCGGGTTCGACCGGCAAGCCCAAGGGCGTGCAGCATTCCACCGGCGGCTACCTGCTGTGGGCCAAGCTCACGATGGACTGGACCTTCGACCTCCGGCCCCAGGACATCTTCTGGTGCACCGCCGACATCGGCTGGATCACCGGCCACACCTACATCGCCTACGGCCCCCTGGCCGCCGGCGCCACCCAGGTGGTGTTCGAGGGCGT
>JACCEB011481386.1_pt1 | contig 14196 bp, 4 predicted proteins | sample 7454761 | NCBI WGS metagenome assembly JACCEB01 (sample SAMN15323454, study PRJNA562643) | freshwater metagenome | isolation source: river surface water | place: USA:Blue River Watershed | collected 2017-08-18 | reverse complement strand
CTATTGTAAATTCTATTCAAGTAGTATTATGTTAGCTATTGAATAGAATTCTTTGCAAATATAGTAAAATTGACTTCTAAATGCGAAGCCCTTATTCAATGGAGGGGGGTAAAGGGGGGCATTCTCCCCCCCTAGCTGTTACCAAACCCAGGCATAGAGAGGGGAGCGAGGTAAGGGCGGACGCGGTCGTTATCCACCTCCTGGGCCTGGCACTTGACCTTCGTCTGGGGGCAAGTAGCGCGGGCACAAGGAGCACAAGGAGGGCACTTCGTGGGCTCGGGGCACTTGACCTCGGGGCAGCGAGGACGGGGGCAAGGAGGGCACTCACCCTTGGGGGCCTTGCACTTGCTGCAGTCCAGGATGACGGGCTGCTGCTTGGGGACGGACGACTTGAGGACGTAGTTGCTGAGGTCGGGAACGGGAGGGCACTCGGTCTTCAGCATGTAGTTGCTGAGTTCGGGGCACGACTTGCACGGGGGCACAGAAGACTTCAGGACATACAGACTCATATCGGGCATCTTTGCGGGAGGGCAAGGAGGGCAGATTGGACGAGAGGCGCCACATCCACACTTTGTCATAGACGCGTTGCAAGTCCCACAGACGGGTGTAGAGGAGTCGCCGGAGAAACCCTCACGGCGCATGAAGGGGCGCAGTATGTGGCCGGCCAGGAAACCGACAAGAAATATTAGCACGAGGTGTGTCGTTGTGACCTTCATTATCTAATAATTAAGGGGAGAGATTCCATACCACGCCCCTAATAGTACTATTAGGGTGGTGTTGTGCATAATAAATAGAATTAAAAGAACTCTTCTTGTAATTCTATTGTTTGACTATTAGGTATGTTGTGGGGCGCGCGTGGGCGTGCGTATTGCACCGAAGGCTTCTACGAGATAGAAAGGTATGTGGTCCCGCTAGGGACCACCAGACCCGTTTAACTCCGTAGGGGGTTTAGGGGGTTGCGCCCGTAGGGCCCAACGCGCTACGCGCGGAGATGGAATCTCCCCTACCGCCACCCCTGCCAATCGGCCGGCGGGCAGCCCACGAGGTAGCCGAACCCAGGGTCATAATTGGCCGAAACGCGGTGGCACACCATCTTTGCGTAGCCCTTGTAACTGAAGTCGGGACTTACTGTCACACCATCGGGCATACAGCCGTAGTCAGCGGGCTCCAGGCCGCGGGCCTTGATGGCGCTACAGATTTCACTACTGCGCTTCTTCCAGTCAAAGCGGGCCGCGTCCCCTGCACAGCGCTCCCCAGGCTGGCGCCCGTACTCGTCTGTAACATTTCCTGCTGAACCATCGGGTGCAACACCTGTGCCGTCACCAGCAATATTCAAGTTCAGGCCCGAATTGACCGCTGAAGAGTGCCCACGGTCCTCTGCACCGCGACTATTATAGTACGATGCCATAGCCCTCTCTTTGGCCGGTGCAGTGTAATCAATGCCGAGGTCAATGCTCCAGCTGAAGTTGTTTGCAAAGTTGTTTGTGTAATTGGAAAGGGCGTCCTCAATTTGCTTTGCTGTCTCGGGGTCGTCTGCATTTCCTCCACTTATGAGATTATTGAGCCACGATGGAAGTGTGCTCTCCTGCATAACTGTCGGTAACGAACCGGTCGCAGATGTAAGAGCCTTGAATGAATTGTCAATAGAAGACTTCATTATAATTACATCCTCAATCTTGATTTTCTTTGTGTCAATCTTATAGAGGAGGTCCGTGATATACGAATATGTCTTCTCAATCCACGCAATACGCCCCTTTGTGATATCGTCGGTAGCGCCAGTATTAATGAGTCGTGTGAGCTCGGCAAATATTTTTGTCTGGAACTCTTTTATCTCGGCGTAGGTCGCCTTGCGATCCACGGTTGCATAAGAACCCGAGAAGGAGGAAGAGGAAGATCCCATAGGACCTGCAGGGGCCGAGAAAGAGGAAGACGTTGATGAACCCGAGAAGGAGGAGGAGGAAGAACCCATAGGGCGCATAGACGCCGAAGAAGACGAGGACCCTACGAACCCTTCAGTTGTCTCCTGCTCCACTGCCCCCACGCCCGCAAAGCGCCGCCACGCTTGGCGCAAGTAGTCCAAGTTTGCTTCAATCTCGGCAATCTGGCGTCCCGTAATTGTAGGGCGGAGTCCAGGGTTGCGCTGGAGCACCATAGCCTCATTTGTGAGAACCTGCGTATCTCCTTTTAGGGTGGATAGAGGGAGCTGAATATTGGGGTCCGACTTTTCCTCCAGCTGGTCACCCTCAAAATTCAAGAATCCACGGAGGTCATCCAGCGTCTGCATTATACGAGCCTTTGTCGTAGGCTCTAGGGTCGGGTCCATTGCCGGTCGTGGGATTGTGTCTGGCATTCCACCATATGTTGCGATCGGAAGTGACCCAGGGGGCTCACTAGCCTGCGGACAGGGGATAGGATTTGCAAACGCCTCCTCTTCCTCTGGTTCCGATGTTGGCTCAGGCTCGGCTGTGGGCTCTGTCTTCGTATATATGTGGAGTCCCACTGTCGGGAACGCCTTATATGCGAAAAAGACAGCGAATAATATTAAGAAAAAGAGAATCGCCCCTTGCATATCTAACTGTTGGAGTGCTAGAAATTGGAGAAGCTTACCATTCCCGTACCTCGTACTTTGGCCGAGTGTATTCTGCCATTGCACCTCGCCGATGTGCGAGTTTTAATTCAAGTTCTCTATTCTTGTCTTTCGTTGGTGCGTTTGATGGACTATTAGTGTGTGGCGGGGGTATAAGCGGGGCGGCTAGGGCTGCAGCTTTCTCCTGCAGCTGCGGCTGCCCCGTTGCCGCCGTCGGCACATACCGCCGAATAAACTCTACGATAGCGGTTGCTATACGAACCACAAAGGCTGTTAGCCATTGTAGTATTGCGCTAGTAAAAGACGCTATGTCATACATACTATCTTTTGCTATTGATTCTCTAATAGTCCCTAGGCCGGGTATTTATGGATTAGCGTGTTGCAGCTTGTACGCCTTTCAGAACACGTGTAGCATCAGATTGGAACTCTGATAGCAGATTTACGAAGAAGTTTGCATTCGGGTCGTATGTAAAAATAGGCGCCTTGTCTTCTTCCTCGGCGACTGGTGGTGCCGTGGATTCTACATACTGAATAACCTGGGCCTGCTTTGCCTCCTCTGTTGCCTGCTGTGCTTCTTGCTTGGCTTGTGCAAGTTTGTTCTGGACAATAGTGTAATTGTATTGTACATTTGGTTTTGTTGTAGGAGTATCAGTTGATGTGGGAGAGGGCCCCGTGTATGTAGATGTTGGGCGCTTTGCTGCTGCTGCTGCTGCTGATGAGGATGCCTGAGATGGTGTTGTATAATAGGAATTGTATGTTTGTACGGATGATTCAGGAATAGTGACAAGCTCTGTCACAGGAAGGGGGGTTGTAGGCTGGCCAGTTAGGGTGATTGGTATGTCAAGTGCAGGAGCTTGTGTGGATAAGTTGCTGCCAGACGAGCCACTACCTGTTGATATATTGGATGGAACTATGCTGATAGGGTCAGCGAGTGTAGATGTTCCTGTTGCCGCCTCTGTGATTGCAGCTTGGACAGTTGTATTTACACAGTCCGTGGCATTGTAACACGTTGTTGGTGTTGTAGCAAATGGCTCACGTCTATTGCGGAATCCACTGATGCCTGTGATTGGGTCATAGAAGTTGTGAATGTAGAGTCCGTGGCCACTTGGTGTGATGATTTTACCTGCGCTGAACGACTGGTCTGGTTTGGGTCCGAAAACGAAGACGTATGTAGGGTCAAGTGTGTAGGAATCAGGGACGCTGACCTTGATAAGCTGGCGCTGACTCTTCGTTCCACACTTTCCTGGCTGGGACGCTGCATATATGACAAGGGAGGTGTCCTGTGTGGATTTTTGGACGTAGGATGGGAAGCACCAGTTGAGACCGAATTTCGTGGCGATCATAAGATCCTCCACTGTTGCTAAGCGAACTGATGCGTTGTCGGTTCCACGGAGGGCATAGAGAATTTCCAAAATGTTGGAGAAGCGGATTGGTCTGTTGTCGGCGTAACTCACAGGGAAGAGCTGTGAAGTGAGGCGAGATATGCGCCCTGTACTAATAGTAGGAGTGGGTGAAGGCGCAGGAGCAGGGGCCGATGCAGGTTGGGCTGGAGGCCGAGACGGTTCAGAGACACCAGGGATACCAGCTGTGAAAGAGCTTGAGCTTGCGAAGGTTTGGGGTTGTTCCAGAGGGGGTAGGTAGCTTGAACTGGCGATTTGCTTGCGCTCGGATGAAGAACTGCCAAATACTGTAGTGATAAGACTACTAGATGATGCAAATGGCGCGGCAGAGGAACTTGAGGATACAAGTTGTTTCACGGCTGAGCTACTGGAAGAACCAAATATGGGGGCAGCTGAGCTGCTGGAAGATGCAAGCTGTTTCTGCATAGCAACAGCTGAGCTACTTGACGACGCAAGCTGCTTCGCTGCTGATGAACTAGAGGAGCCAAATGGAGCAGCTGAGCTGCTGGAAGATGCAAGCTGTTTCTGCGTAGCAACAGCTGAGCTACTTGAGGACGCAAGCTGGCGCGCAGCTGATGAACTTGAAGACGCAAGCTGGCGCGCAGCTGATGAACTTGAAGACGCAAGCTGGCGCGCAGCTGATGAACTTGAAGACGCAAGCTGCTGCGCCGCTGAGCTACTTGAAGATGCAAGCTGCTGCGCCGCTGAGCTACTGGAAGACCCAATTGAAGTTGGTACATCTAACGCACTATAATATCCTGGACGATTCATTATAGACCACGTTTTATAGATTATTCCATTATACGTCTGAGAAAATGAATTTGTAGCACCTGTTGAATTTATACCTCCATGCGTCGGTTTGGGCCCATATAAGAGCATCTTAATTGCAGTACTGGTCGCTGGTAAGGGTATTGATGTATTTGTGTTTAGATCACTAACTGATGCATAAAATTTAACTGTGCTACCATCCATTGCTATAAAATTTGTATAGCCTGGATCTGGAACTAATGCTTTCTTGTTTATTTCAGTATTTGCTTCAGTAACTGTTGCAATACGAGTACCAATTGGGAAATATGCTAATATAAAATCAATAAATGGCTGATAACTTTGTGAAACAATAGTAGAAGTATTTACCAAATACAATTCATTATATGATGGGTTTGATGTATTATAAATTGGACGGCGTGTAATAGGGACTGCTGAGCTACTAGAAGATGCAAGCTGCTTTTGAGTAGTAGCAACTGAGCTACTTGACGACGCAAGCTGCTGCGCAGCTGAACTTGAAGATCCAAACGGTACAGTTGGTCTGGTATTCACAAAATTTGTCAATTGTAAGCCCATTAACTTATCTAATTGGTCCAAAAATTGTTCAGGGGCATTGTCCCAACCATTATTATATACTGCCCCATCTGTATGTAATCCAAAGGATCCATAATTTATTAAGCTATCTAGACTTTTCTTATAAATATTTGACCATTCTGCATTATATTTAACAACTTCAACATGTTTATTATTTATTACTATATAAGTTTTATTATCTAGTGTTTTTAAATTGCTATTTATATAATTAATAATACCTTTAGCTGATGTACTTGTACGATCATAATTTGCAGTTTTTACTGCAATATCAAGTTGTATTCTATAATCTGCATATTGTATTTGTGGTATGTTACTGATGCTACTTGAACTACTTGAGGAAGCAAATTGTATAGCTGAAAAACTAGAAGATGCAAATTGTTTAAGAGCCGATGAACTAGAGGACCCAAATGGAGCCGCTGCTGAACTGGAAGATGCAAACCTACGAGCGGATGAACTTGAAGATGCAAACCTACGAGCGGATGAACTTGAAGACCCAACGGGTATGTCATTTATACTATAAACGAATGTGGTTTCATCATATATAGCTACATTTATACCTAGAAATGCATTATTTAATGATGGATTTTTTATTTTAATAGTATTTGTTGTTGATGACAGACCTGCATTAATATTAAATTTTAAGGTGGAGTATATAGTTTGATTTAATGATGGTTTTGGACCATATAATACAAAATATACAAACTTTATTGTTTTACTATCGCCACTACCATTAATTGTTAAGTTTGTGGAATAATTTGTAATTTTATAGTCTGATAATGTATTTTTTGGAGTAGTACTATCGTAATTATAACCAGACACAGTATTTACATTATTTACAGATGGACTTGATATACCAGTAATAATAATAGGTATGCCGCTAGAGCTAGAAATTATATTTGATAAATTATTATTTGGCAATTTCATACTACTAAATTCAGCGTATGTTGGAAAGCGAGTACCAACAGGTAATTGAGAAAATATATCTGTTATTAAACCAAATAAGTTAGTAGTATTTGCAGCTGCTGCAGATAATATGTATATTTCATTGTTTGTGTATGCTGATTGTAGGCGTTCTAATACAACTGAAGCAGCTGAGCTACTTGACGACGCAAGCTGCCGCGCCGCTGAGCTACTGGACGACGCAAGCTGGCGCGCAGCTGAGCTACTGGATGATGCTATTACAGGTGCTAGTGAAGAGCTAGAAGATGCAAATGGAGCAAATGACGAACTAGAAGATGCAAACGCTTTGAAAGATGAACTAGAGGACCCTATTCCTGGTAACCCACCTGAGCTACTGGATGACGCAAGTTGGCGCGCAGCTGAGCTACTGGACGACGCAAGTTGCTGTGCTGCAGAGCTACTTGATGACCCCATAGTAGTAGGCAATATTGTTACAAGGAACGTACTGTCAGTAGGTAGAGCACCATCTACACCAAAATCACTTCCAATATACACATAGCCCGCGTGACGCACATATTTATTTGTACCATTTATACGTAGTGATATACAGTCAGATGTAACTGCACCACATGAATTACCTGTCATTATATCATATACACCCGCCAATAATCTTGATGGTGTTAATTTAAGTTTATAATCGGCAACACTTGTATCTGAATACAAATACAATATATTTGGTGAAAGTTCAGGTTGGCGAATTTCAAAACTAACGGTATTTGCTATACCTGTTACACCTGGCACTACATTTAATGTTAATACCTTATTATCTGTAGAATTTCTTAATAACACTGCTGCAAGATTTGCTGTAGACTCATAGCTCATAAACATATTTGGAAAGTTTTGCCCTTGTAACTTCAAACTTTTGTTTATATAACGGTTGTACAATTCAACCGGCGCACTTCTAGTACCACCACCAGAAATAATAGTTGCATAGAATGTGCTAGTAGGTGCTACATTTGCATCAGTTGCCAAAGTATGTTCATATAATTGTGTATCTGTATTATATCTGATATATCTATTTGTATTAGCTATTTTAAATGATATGCAGTTTGTATTTTGTGTAGTACAACTATTTCCTTGTACAATTTCAAATGTAGTTGGGGTTGAATCAAATACGAGCTTACCTGTACCATCTCTTGTTAAATATTGACTACTACCACCATCTATCCGAATAACTACTGTATTTTGTGCCCCTCCTGGTAATATTTTCAAATATGAAATACTAGCTGGATTATTTCCTACGATAGCATCCATAGTTGATGATATACCAAGAAACATAGAGAAAGTATTTCTACTACTACTATAACCAGAGCTAACAAAATATCCACTACGAGTACTTGCTTCAAGTTTAATAACAGAATTTAAATACAAATTATATAGTTCAAGTGATGAATTAGTAATAGCAGGTAATATTGTTACAATGAATGTACTGTCAACAGGTAGAGCACCATCAGCACCAAAGTCAGTTCCATAATACACATAGCCCGCGTGACGCACATATTTATTTGTACCATTTATACGTAGTGATATACAGTCAGATGTAACTGCACCACATGAATTACCTGTCATTATGTCATATACACCCGCCAATGTTCTTGTTGGTGTTAATTTAAGTTTATAATCGGCAACACTTGTATCTGAATACAAATACAATGTGTTTGATGCAAGTTCTGGCTGGCGAATTTCAAAACTAACAGTATTTGCTATACCTGTTACACCTGGTACTACATTTAATGTTAATACTTTATTACTTATAGAATTTGTCAGCAAAACTGTTGCAAGATTTATAGCAGAATCATAACTCATAAACATATTTGGAAAGTTTTGCCCTTGTAACTTCAAACTTTTGTTTATATAACGGTTGTACAATTCAACTGGCGCACTAACAGTACTGGCAACCATTGATGAACTTGACGACGCAAGTTGTTTCACTGCAGATGAACTTGACGATGCAAGCTGCTGTGCAGCTGAGCTACTTGACGACGCAAGTTGTTTCACTGCAGATGAACTTGACGACGCAACCGACGTCGGCGTCGTGTCATACATACTCCAGAAATTCGTATCCGTGTTGAAATACTCCGCAATATACTGCACTCCACCGACAGTTTTAATTCTGTCAGCAAATGCCGGCTTTTTACCATAGAGTAAAAATCCTTGCGCTGTAACACCATTTGTAATATTTTGATTCGCATCAAATGTAATCGCTGTTGATTCTTCAGTTAGGGATGTGCCATTTGCGGGTGCAATGCGCTTAAATGATTCCGTAGGACGGAAAACTGGCCAAGATGTAAAGTTCCACTTTGCAGTCTTCCCCCCTAAATCAAGTACAGATCGTAGAGCACGATTTACACCATATTCAGTTGCAACATTATTACCTGTACTTGCAACATTTGATACAGGATTTCCATTTATTGCTGCCCCATCCACGCGCCGCACAATAAAAGCCTCGTAATTTGTCGGCTCTGGGTCTCCACGATTCACTATATTCATATATGTATTATAAGGTCTAAATGTATATGTTGATGTTGCACGTTTGGCTCCCGTTGTTAATTTGGGGCCATATACAAAGAATGCAGAACGTCTAATATAATCAGTCCCACCCGCTGGATCCCTAAACATACCAGCAGTCACAGCGGGGTCCAATGGTAAATTACCACACCAACTGAATCCCTTATCTACACTAATAGTGAATGCTGATATAATTTGAGTGTCAGCGGCTGTATTTTCTGGGTCATCGTTAATAATATATCCAAATTCACAATAGTCCATACCAATTTTCTTATTTGGCGGCGGCCCCATATATTTACGAAGCTGACTAATTGTCGCCATACGGTACTTTCCAGTTGCACCAGATTCGTCCGCAATAGTAGTAATAAAATCAAGGGCTTCATTCTTTGTACGGCTAGCGCTACCTACAAATGATACAACGTAATCATTTGATAACGTACTATTACCAGTTGTATCAACTGGTATATAATTGCCTACTACAACCGAACTAAGTGCTGACATTGCCGTTCCACCCTTTTTCCAAATACGACCAGCTTTATCATAAAATTCAGCCGCAAATGTATATTTCACACCATTTAACTCAATAATACGTATATGGTCCCCATACTCAGGCTTTTTCCCAATTATTACCATTGCTTTTATATTAAGAAGTGATGTATGCGGAATTTCTGTAAATGTTGTTGTACCTGCTCCTGGAACTGGGACATTCGCAGTCATTTTAATTGGTATAAACGTTGTCCATCCGTTTGCAATATACGCGTCTCGTGTCCAGTTTCCACCAAGAGCCTTTACTAAACCAAGTGTTACATCTGTTCCCCAAGTTGCACCATATCCAGCGGCTATTGCATTAAATGTTGCATTTCTACCATCAACATTATTTTGAGGTATGGGTATATCAGTATCTGATACAGTATAGACTACATATGGTTCAACGTCATACGGTTGTCCATAATATGACCACTTATAATCATTTACAAACCCATAATGGTCTGCTGTACCTGTAGCCGGTTTAACTCCATATACATATGCAAACCCTGATACCGCCACAGTTTTATCTACAATAACACCACCATTAGAGGCTCCTGTATTAGTATATAATGCTATGCTACCCCATCTATCTGGACGTGAAGTACCATACCGTAACGCTGCAACAACAACATATTTATTCGTAACCGTTGGGTCCAGTTCAAACTCTACATTGTATATAAACCCTGCACCTATACCATCACCATTTTTAGCAACATATTCACGGACTTGTTCAAGTGTTGCAACTCTATATCCTTTACCTGCAAATTTGGTATCAATAACAGTTTGAATATCGTCTGTACGATTTTTGTCAGCACCTAATCTCACCACAAATACTTCCTTGTTATTTGTAAAATGGGACTGTGCTGGAGTTGCAGGGTCCACCATAAAACGATTAGGGGCTACTGTTGTGTTTGTGAGTAATGAAAGCTGGCGTGCAGCTGAGCTACTAGACGACGCAAGCTGCCGCACAGCAGATGAACTTGAGGATGCCACAGTAGTAGGCAATATTGTTACAAGGAATGTACTGTCAGCAGGAAACGCAGTATCCGCATTCAAGTCAGCTGCATAATACACATAGCCCGCGTGACGCACATATTTATTTCTACCATTAACACGTAGTGATATACAGTCTGATGTAATTGTACCACATGAATTACCTGTCATTATATCATATACACCCGCCAATGATCTTGATGTTGTTAATTTAAGTTTATAATCGGCAACACTTGTATCTGAATACAAATATAATGTGTTCCCTGAAAGTCCTGGCGTGGGACTAATTTCAAAACTAACAGTATTTGTTATACCTGTTACACCTGGTATTACATTTAATGTTAATACTTTATTACTTGCAGAATTTGTCAGCAAAACTGATGCAAGATTTTTAGGAGAATCATAACTCATAAACATATTTGGAAAGTTTTGCCCTTGTAACTTCACACGTTTGTTTATATAACGATTGTACAAATCAACTGGTGCTGGCGTCACCGTTGGCGTTACATTAGCAGTTGAACTAGTTGTACCACCCATTACCTTCTTACTAGCAATGTTTTTTGATTTTTAAACATACTTACCTCATATACTCACAAACATTGTAAGTATATGAAATATGGAGCTCTTTTATAGTCTAATCATTTTTCTAACTTGTTGCCACCTTAACACCCTTTACGACTCTGCTAAAGTCATATGCAAATTCACCAATTAGATTGGCAAAGAAGCCCGCCTTAGGGTCATAATATGCCGGCTCACCTGATTTAGCGGTTGTGCTGCCGCCGGGTTTTGCAACATACTGAACTGTTGTGACTCCACCTTGTTTCGCTTTGCTGCTTTCAGTGGCTGTACTTTTAGATACTAGTGCAGTCTGTGCCGTGGATTTTGCACCTGAGTCAGTAGAAGATTTCTTAGAAATTGTTGATGTGGTACCTGTAGAGGTTTTTGCAGAAGTGCTTGGTTCTGCTGTTGTTTCAGAACTGTCTTGACTTGTAGAGTAGTAGGATGAACTACTACCCTGGGCTTTCGGTGCTGTGTAGGCAGTTTGTAAAGCAGCAATTGTAGTCTGAGTTGGTATTACAACTTCTGTGGGCGGAACGGGCTGAAGTGTGGTTGTGGCTGTAACTAAGATGACGGGTGGTTGAGAAGGAGACTCTGAAATTAGGCCATCTGAGCTACTGCCGAATGGGGTTGTAGAGGAGACAGTTAGGGTAGGTAGGCTGACCTGTGTGGGGGGCTCAATTGTTGATGTGCCTGCGGTTGTCTGTTGGACGAGGGTCTGGACGGCCGGCACTGGGCAGTCGGCGACGTCGTAACACGTGCTTGATGTCGCAAAGGCTTCGTACATATTGCGGAATCCGCTTGTGCTTGTGACAGGTTCATAGAAATTCCCTATGCTGAGTTCTTCTCCCGCGGCCATAATAGTCTGCCCTTGCTCGGGCTTGCGGCCAAATACGAAGACGTACTGGGGAGGGGAATTGTCTTTGACCTGGACCTTGATCATCTGGCGACCACTGGACGCGCCACATTTCCCTGGCTGGGAGGCGGCGTAAATCTGAATTGTGGTGTCGCTTGAAGATTTCTGCACGTATGCGGGGTAACACCAGTTGAGACCGAAGCCGAGGGCCACATATACGTCTTCTAACGTTGCGAGGCGGGCATTTAGGGGTGAGAGGATGGACTGGATGTTGTTTTTTGAGATTGGGGCGCCGCTTGCATAGCTGACTGGGTAGATTTGAGATGATAGGGTTGGTATTGCTGGCATTTCCTGTAGTTCAGCTGTTAGTTGTGTATCTGAGGGTTGTTCATATACGAATGGTGTATAGGAACTTGACGAACCGCGGGGATTTATGGATGCATTATAAAGAGGTGCCATTGACAGGAAGGGGGGAGATGAACTGGACGAACCCATACCTGGTAGGCCGCCGAATAATTGGGCGGCTGAGCTACTTGACGACGCAAGCTGCTTTGCGGCTGAGCTACTTGACGATGCAAACTGCTTTGCGGCGGATGAACCAACAGCAGTAAGTGATAATTCATATGAACTCAAATATGCGTTTTCTACTACACTTGATCCTGACATTACTCTATCTCTATTTGGACCCACCCATGTAGTATATGATATACCATTATATGGTATGATGAATGAACGAACACCACCAGGAGGTGCATATAAACTGAACTCTGGTTTAGGGCCATATAACACTAAATTATATGAAGCTGCTGTTTTTGTATCTACTATAGTTGTACTTGATATTGCATTTTTGAAGTCGGTTATGTTTGCATATTGTTTATATGTACTACTCTCTTTACCTATTATATTTGTGGTTCGTGATGTTGTTAATATATTCATTGAATCTTCATATATTGTATCATTTGGTGATGCTAGGCGAGTACCAAGTGGGAAGTATGTGGCAACAAATTCAATGTAACTTGATAATGGTAATTGATTTCCTGGGCTAATCGTCACTACATACACTTCATTATAGTTCGGATTTGCTTTATTTAATATAGGTCTGCGAATAATAGGGGCCGCTGAGCTACTTGACGATGCAAACTGTTTCACAGCCGAGGAACTAGAGGATGCAAACTGTTTCACAGCCGATGAACTAGAGGACCCAAATGGAGCAGCTGAGCTACTTGAGGATGCAAACTGCCGAGCCGATGAACTAGAGGACCCAAATGGAGCAGCTGAGCTACTTGACGATGCAAACTGTTTCACAGCCGAGGAACTAGAGGACCCAAATGGAGCAGCTGAGCTACTTGAGGATGCAAACTGTTTCACAGCCGATGAACTAGAGGACCCAAATGGAGCAGCTGAGCTACTTGACGATGCAAACTGCCGAGCCAATGAACTAGAGGACCCAAATGGAGCAGCTGAGCTACTTGAGGATGCAAGCTGTTTCACAGCCGAGGAACTAGAGGAACCAATAGGGGCTGCTGAGCTACTTGAGGATGCAAGCTGTTTCACAGCCGAGGAACTAGAGGAACCAATAGGGGCTGCTGAGCTACTTGAGGATGCAAACTGTTTCACAGCCGAGGAACTAGAGGACCCAATAGGGGCTGCTGAGCTACTTGATGATGCAAGCTGTTTCACAGCCGAGGAACTAGAGGAACCAATAGGGGCTGCTGAGCTACTAGAGGACCCAAATGGACTCCATAATGAGCTACTTGAAGAGCCAATGCGAGCTGCTGAGCTACTTGAAGAACCAATACGAGCTGCAGAGCTACTAGAGGACCCAATAGGGGCTGCCGAGCTACTTGATGAGCCAATACGAGCCGCCGAGCTACTTGAGGAGCCAATACGAGCAGCAGATGAACTTGATGATGCCACTGTTATTGGTCTGTCATTTAAACTGTAATATTGGTCATTTGGAACTGGATTACTTGTAAGGATATTTGGATATATAGTTATAATTTGTTGTGTGTTATTTATTGTAATGTTATAAGTAACTTGTGTACGCATATCACGAATCTTCGTAAATGGATTTTCTACAAGTTCACTGTTATTTGTTGGCTTACGACCATATAATAGTATGTATATTCCATATCTAGAAGTAACAGATGATTCTGTCACTGGAGTTACATTATTATTTAACAAATTATTTGTCATTGACCCAGTATTAATTGTTGTTATATATAATCCATTTGTGTTTTTTGCTATACCTAAATTTGATAGAGAATTGTAAGTATAACGACCAGTCTTAGCATCATTTGCTGCATCATCTGGTGTTGCTAAACGTGTACCAGTTGGGAATTGAGTACTTACTATATTTTCTACTTCAGTTAGGGTTATTGTATTTAATTTTGTTTCAACTAAATATACTTCTGGTGTTGTGTATGGACTTGTTAAACGAACTAATT
>JACCEB010894908.1_pt1 | contig 14204 bp, 15 predicted proteins | sample 7454761 | NCBI WGS metagenome assembly JACCEB01 (sample SAMN15323454, study PRJNA562643) | freshwater metagenome | isolation source: river surface water | place: USA:Blue River Watershed | collected 2017-08-18 | reverse complement strand
CGTCGCCCCGGGGCTACGCTGGGAGACGGTCTGGGCCCAGTATTGGTTCAACCGACATCATTTCCTGCAGCCTCGGCCGGTGGCCTATGGTTTCGACGCGCCTTGGTCCGGGCACATCGTGGATCCGGCCATCCCGCCGGACACCTTGCCTTATCGGGAGCTATACATCGCCGACTCCAAGGGCCGCCCTAACTTCGGCCTCACCGACGACCTGGCCGGCCGCCTCCTCTCCCTCGCCAGCCGCATCAAGGGCGACCGGACTGACGACGGGCTGCGGCACGTCAACATCACCTGGCTCAAGAAACGCAAGATGTACAACGGCTGGGTCCTCTCCCGCTCGTCGGCGTACAAATAGGTCAGCGCTTGGCGATCAGGACGCCCAGTATCATGAGCAGGATGCCATTCGTCATGTGCTGGGCGAGCACGGCTTGCCTGATGGCGCTGCCATCAGGGTCGCCGGTCAGGCCATTGATGAGGACGAGGCCGCCGGCCAGGAAGACGAGCGTGCCGACTGCTTGCGAACCTGCGCGGCTATCGGGCTCTTCCTTGGGGCCGGCTGGCATCGGCGGTTGGGCCGAGGGGGGAGGGGAAGGCGGCGGGGTTGTCGGTTCGGGCGTCGGCGCGGGTTTCTTGGCTGCCATGACCAGCGTCCGAATGGTCTCCAGCTTCTCCCATTTCGGCATGCCGGTGGTCCAGTAATGGTCCGTCCAGAGGAGTTTCCCCGCTTCGAGGGCGGGCCTGAGCTCCCAGAGCTCGAAGTCTCCGAGGTGTTTGCCGCTTCTGGCTACTTTATGGATGCTCGCCATCGCGACAGCCTCGGGACATCTCGTCCGCCTGCAATCTACAACCGTGCCATTAAAGCTGTGGGCATCGCCTAGGTGCGGCTCGCGCGGACAAAGCGTGCCGCGGGTGGCACCCCCGGTTAATAGAGCCTGCCGGGCCGCCCAGGGCCGCTTAAAGACGGTAAGGCCGCCGGATGGAAACTCCGGCAAGTCCGGCGGATGTTCGCCGGTCCGGTCCGCGGCAAGTAATTCCTCAATACTTTTTGGAGAAGATTGGCTTGAGGCCCCGGGCGGCGATTCTTTGATGGATGCATGGATGCCCCCGCCCCTAAGTCCCCGCTTAACCTCACCTTGATCGTGGTCGTGGCCCTCGTGTTGCTCGCCGGGCTCGCCGGCCTTTACCTGGTCGGCAACCGAGGCGGCGAAAGACCGGGCGTCATCTCGCTGAGCAAGCCGCCCATGCCCCTCGTCGTGACCTGGCGCGAGACCCTTGGCTTCGGCAAGACGCAGGTCGCCGTGATCCATGGCAAGAACGAGGTGCCGCTCGACCTCATCATCGAGGTCACCCGCAGCGTCGATGGTAAGGTGCTGCGCCTGCAGCCCACGCTCGAGCCCAAGGGCCTGCTGGAAGTGGGCAGCCTGCAGCGTTCGGACGACAAGAACTTCGTGCCGGGTGACCGGATCACGATCCGCAACAACAACTACTCCGCCTACGAGGAGATTTGTCCGCGCTGAGCGTGGCGCAGGTCCGTTACACGTCGTATCGGTTTCGTCAGCCGCCTCTGATGAGCCCGGAGATGTTCGGGCACCTCAAGGCTTTGCCGGTCCGGGCGGGGTGCCTCCGCTATCACCCGTAGGACGGTTTCATAAGGACTTTCCCCGGTTGGTGCATCTTCTTCGGCGCACTGGTCCTCGTGGCCGCGTGCGTCCGCTGTTTTGGCAGCGGTGAAATCAAGACCCTGGCCTTCCTGATCCCCTTCAACTTCTGGTTCATGTTCGCCGGCATGTCCGGGGCCCTTTTCTCGATGTTCAGCTGGTGCGGCTACTACCTGGATTGCCGGGCTTATTTCAACGAATATTCCCGTCATCTCAACGAAGCCAAGGATTATGACGAGCTATGTCGGCTGCGGCGGGGGCGGCACCCCGAGTTACCCGTGGATTTCTTTACCTAAGGCGAGCCGGCCCCGGCCTTCTTATCCGGAGCAAATAAGCCGAGGGCCGGGAACCCGAGGAATCCTGGAGGCAGCTTGGCGTCTCAGCGGGTCCTGAGCGCGTGGACCTCTGTCGGGACGAGGTCCAGGCTGCATCGCATCGACCACGACATCGAGGCCGTCGGCCTGGCGCCCCGTCAGCCCGGTCATGCCTCAAGCATCGGGGTCGCCTGCACTCAGGACGCGTTCCATGACGGCCCTCCCGCCCCTGGGGGCGTTGCTGCTTGCGCGTCCCCGAACCTTTCTCCAATAAATTCTTATGAAGGTGCGTGATAAGGAGGGCTTCTATGCCCTGCTCGGCGTGGAGCCTGATGCGGACCAAGCCGCGATCGACGCCGCCTACGAGAAGGCGCTGCATGCGGCCGGAGGTCCCGGAATGGATACGATCCGGCGGGCCGCCGAGCAGGCCTACGGCGTCATTGGCCGGCCGGCCTTTCGTGCGGTCTATGACCCGGATTGGGCTACCCGGCCCGCGTTGCCGGGCCTTGCTTCGGCGCAGCCAAGCGCTCAGCCGACCCAGCCCGCGGAAGCCGACCAAACCGATGAATCAGCCGTCGTTCCCCTCGCTGGTCCGGACCGGCCTCGGGTGGCTAATACTCCGGCGCGCGTCTGGATGAGATCCGAAGGCGATGCGGACCCATGGCCCACCTGGCGCGATCAGTCGCCGTGGAACGATCCGTCCCCGTTGCAATTAGCCCGAGATCCCAAGGGATATTATCGGGAGCTGGGCGTCTCCGTGGATGCCGATTTTGAGGAAATCGTCCGGGCTTACCGTAAACGTTTATGGTCGGTTTGGTCGACCGTACCCGGGTCGGATGAGCGTGCGGCCTTGCGTTGCGCGTTTGACGTGCTCAGCGATGCTCTCCGCCGCGCGGCCTATGACCCCGTGTGGGTCTCCGTTCTGGCCCAATCGCATGCTCGCAGGGCTACCGCGGCCGCGCACCAAGCTGGTCTTTTCCCCCTCCGCCCAGTCGGCCCATATCCATCGCCGCTCGATCAGGCTCCGTCCCGGAAGTCGTCCGGCTGCCTCGGCGTCGTCCTCCTATTCGCCGGCCTGTTCCTGCTTTTCAGGTGAAGCCCGAAACCGCCGACGGCGAGCCGGAGGCCGATGGAGAGCATCGCCACAAGGCCATGCATGGCTCGGTCCAGCTCGCCTCTTTCAGGCGTTGGCGCACGCGGAACGCCAGGCAGGAGCACCCCTGATGGCCCCAAGCCCCCGTCCGAAATCCGTGATCAGCCGCGACGCTCCAACATCCACAGCAGGCCGAGGACGATCAGGACGATCGTGACCAGGCAGCTGCAGCAGGGGCCGACCTTGTCGACGCGCGCCTTGTTCCTGCGCCGGAACGATTCGAGGTCCTCCCTTTCGCGCACGTGGTGGGCGGGGTGTAGGGGCGGCAGGGACGAACAGGGCTTAGGCGATGTCGGGACAGTCCGGACCTAAGCTAACCGGCCCGACGAGACGGAAGCCTTTGATCTCCTCGGCGGAGAGGGAGAGCTGTTCGCACATCTGCTCGAAGAGGAATTTAAGGGCGGTTTTGTCGGTGAAGTCGTTCGGGACTTTACCCATGTTGAGGCGACGTCGTGCGGAGAACACCGCGGAGAAGACCTCGGCCGGTTCCTTGGCGGAACCGGTCAGCTTGGCCCAGAAGCCCTGGGGTTTCATGGCGCAAGTGAACTCGGTGTACTCCAGGCAGAAGGCGAAGATCGGGCGGGCGGAACGATAATGCGGATTCCGGGACTTCCGGTAGAACAAGCTCGCGGCGTAAAGGTACTCCAGCGGGAACTGCGTGGCCGACTTCTTCAGCGCCAGTTCGTTCATCTGTTGGACGGTGAAGGGCCGATGCTCGAAGACCAGGAAGTACTCCTCGTTCGCGAGGATGCATCCGCGAGGGTCGTCGTCGCGCATCCGGCTTGAGAAAGCGACCGGGAGGGTGGGGTTGCTGATGAGGCTGATGAGCTCGTGGGGCATGTGGCACGCTAGGCCGCGTCCTCCGCCGGGTCAAATCCCGCCGCGCCGCTATTTTACAACTTTATTCTAAAAAGCGCGTTGACGGGCGGCCGGCCCGGGGATGGGATGGGGCATGCGTTACCTTGCCCTCCTGCTCGCCCTCGGCGCCACCCTGTCCCTCGGGGCCTCCTCCCCCGCCTGCGAGCATCACGAGCCGTCGGCCTACATGCCTTCCAAGTGCCCGTTCGTGAATGCGAACACCGGCTTTGAATGCCTGGGTTTCGTGATGATGAACGGGCTCTCGATGGCGGGCGACAAGTACAAGTGCTCGCGGGGCCATCAGTGGATCGTCACGCGCCGCTGAGATGAGCGCGTCGGATCGCGGGTGCGGCTGCCTCGTCCTTCTGGGTGTCTTCGCCGTCATCGCGGCGATCAGCAAATGCAACGATAAGCACTCCGACGCCCCCAAGCTCAGCCAACCGGCGACCGGCTACGTCGCCCCGCGCCGCCCCGAGGTGGCGCGGGTCTCCGAGCCTTTCGGCAAACTCCAATCGGGAGGCTTCGGCCGGACGGAATCGGCCTTGGAGATGACCAACAAGCTGCCGCATCCGGCCTATGTGAAGGTGCAGGATTCCTCCGGCATGACCCGCGCGACCGTCTACCTCCGTGCCGGGGAATCCTATGAACTCGGGGTCGATCCCGGTCGATATCGGCTCAAGTACGTCAGCGGCCCGGGGGACGAGTGGCGGGGTACGGAGCATTACTTCGGGTCTCGGTCCAGTTTCCGGGCCGCCGACACGAGTTACATCGGCTCGAACCAGCGTCTTTCGGTGACTTTCTTCCAGACTTATGGCCGGAGCGGGAGCGGGGGCGGGGGCATGCAGAAGATCGATGAGGACGAGTTCTGAACCATCCGCTCGCCCGGCTTGATCGCCCCAATCCCCCGTGATTCCTGGCCTTGTCCGGACGTCGCGCGCTCTTAACTTCCCTGCCTATGGCCAAGGTTTCCTATACCGTCTATTCCTTCCGACCGCCGTCGCTGATGGATCGTTCCCATTTCGAGGCGCTCAAAGCCTTACCCGTCAAGGCCGGCCGCCTGCGCTATCACCCCTACGATGGTTTTTTCCAGACCTTCCCGATCTGGTCCGTGCTGTTCGCCGCCGCGGCGATCGGGAGTCTGGTCAGCTATTGGCAGCGCGACAGGGAGTGGGGAATGTGGCTCCTCATCTTCCTGGGCGTTTCCATCTTCACCGGTGGACTCTTCTCGATGATCAGCTGGGTGGCTTACTACGTCGAATGCTACTTTTACTTCAGGGAATACTCGGAGGACCTGAACAAGGCCCAGGACTATCAGGACCTGTGCCAGCTCCGGCGAGGTAAACACGGCTGAAAAGCCGTCTCGGGGTCGGGCGGAGCGGCGGGGAAAGCGCTTGCCAGGCGCTTCTCGGGTTCGACATCATCGTCTTCAGCCAGGCTCCATGGATTGGAAAAAACTTCGAGATTATCCTTTCGTCGTCACCCTTTTTGGAGCGCTTGCCCTCGGTTTCTTGGTCCGCCTCATCACGGACGAGCAGGCTCCGCGGTCTCGCCCTCGGTCCTCGTTTGAAAGCACTGTGCCGGCCCCGGTGGTCACCCGCCCGCAGTCCTCGTTCGAAAGTACCGTGCCCGCCCCGGTGATTACCCGTCCGCCCGACCCGGTGACGCCACCGGTTGCGGCACCGGTGTCGGTCGTCGCCGCTCCCACCCCTGTCGCTCCTTCGGTTTCCCCCGCGCCTATCTCCTACGCCGCGACCCCTCGGGCGACCAATTCCGGACGTGGCCGGGGTTACACCACCTACAGCTTCACCTTGGACGGCACGACCTACGTCCTCGATGGCCAAGGGTCCTTCGACCATCTTTGCGAGATGAAGCGCCAGGCCAACGTGCACGACGCGGACATCACCCGTCTACGCGCCCTTTGCCAGGCTTTGTCGGCCGAGATCGACAGCAACCAGGCGCAGCTTCGCCTCATGCGGGCGACCTTGGACCGCAGCGACGAGTTCTCGGTCGACCGATACAACGCCCAAGTCGGCCTTTCCAACCAGGTGGTCGAACGCTATCGCGTCCAGCAGGCGTCCCTCAACAGTTACGTGGATCAGCACAACGCCATCGTCGAGGCGATGCACGTCTACGCCCGGCAGCATCAGCGCTGACCCGACCCTAGAGTTCGTCGGCGGGGACTACGACGGCTTGGCCCGCGTCGCGCGCCTGTCCGGCGAACTGAGCCAAGGAGGCCGCGAGATCCTCGCCGAAGAGTTCCGCCCATTCGGCGCGCAGCGCGGACGGCGCGTACAGGATGGTTTTCTTGCCGAGCATGGCATGAAGGCTTCCGTTGGCCTCGATCCGCAGTTGGGTCTGCGCGAGGAGCCTGCGCCAGATCGTGCTGAGCGCCGGCGGGGACGCCTTGGGCAGTCCCTCCCAGTCCTTGGCCAGCTTGGCGATGCCGCGGATCAGGGCCATCCAATCCCCGGCGGCCTCGGCGCCCTCTTGGTGGCGCGCCGCCGCCAGCCGGAGCCGGTCGAGGTCATGACCCGACTCGCGAAGCAATTCGATCGTCTGCTCCCCGCAGCTTTCGAGACCACAGGTCAACAACGCCAACGTCGGCAAAGTCGTCTGGACGTCGGCCCGTGCCAAGGTGTCGGTGTAGGCGAGGGAAGGGGGCGGACTATGCTTGCTTGGCGTCCGGGAGGGTCCGTTTGGGTTCAATCGGCGGCGTAGAGCCCGCCGCAGCGTCGTCGTATCGACCGAGGTGCCCTGGAAGACCGCGGCCAGGGTCCGGATCTCCCCGCGGGTCGCGCTTGCCTCCATGGTCGGCAGCGTCTGGAGGAATTCCGTCAAGTCCACGTCGACGAGCTTGAGCAAGCCAAGCAGCAGATGGTCGGGCAGGAGCTTCTCGGCCTGGAGGTGGCGGGCCTCGAGGTTCGTCAGCTGGAGCGCCAGAGCCAAGGCATGCGAGGTCGGCATGTCAGTCGCGCTGGAGTAAGGCCGGCAGGAGCACCAGGATTAGCCCCAGCAGTCCCACGAAACCATAGGCGAACCAAAGACCCCCGGCCTGCGAACGGGCCTCGGTCGCCCGCGCCTGCAGCCAGGCGATGGCTTCGCCCTGCGTAGGCACCGGCGGGTCTAGGCGGCCCAAAGTCTCGGCGGCCACCTCGAGGAGCCGAGCCCGCTTTCGCAAGGCTGCGGGGTTGAGGCTATGCCTAAGTTCCTCCGCGGCCTCGGTAAGGAAAGCGGCGGCCAAGGTCGGGTGGCGGCTGAGGGCGGACTCGAAGGCGTCCTTGCGGCGGCCCGACCTGAACAGCGCGATCAGCTTCGCCTCGCCGATGAGGGCCTGGGCCTCCAGGAGGGGGTCGGATTCCGGGCTCATTGGATATTGGCTCCGATGCCTCGGCGGAATTCCTGTTGGTCGTCGTCATTGGGCATCAAGCTCCAGAGCTGCTGGACCACCGAACGCAGCGCGGGGACGTCTCCCTGCTGGATCGCCTGTTGGCCCAGCCCCAGCAGGCGCTCCGCCCGTTGGCGATCGGACATGACCTCGATCTTGCTCCCGAGGTATTTGAGGCTGCCGATCCAGAAGCCGGGTTGGTTTTGGATCGCCGTGTAATGGGCTCCCTTGAGCTTCTGGGTGAGTTCGATCGCGGCTTCGGTGCGGCGTTGCGCGATGACCGGTTCGCCCTCGCCGATCAGCCTGCGCAGGGTGTCGGCGGCCGGGCCGTCGACCTCCCCCGTGTCCAATACCTTCTGGCACCAGCCCATCCACTCGCGCAGTTCCTTCTCCGCCTGTGGCCACCGGGCGGAATCCTCGATGCCGTCGACCGCCAGCCGCAGTTCGAGCAGCCGCTGGTCGAACTTCTCCAGGGCCCCCTCGTCGGCGGCGGCCCGCTCCAGGAGCGTCTCCAGGGAGGGGATCAGCTCATCCTCGATCTTGGCCACCAGCACGGGGTCGGGCTCCGCGGCCTTCGCGAGCAGATAGCCGAAGCGGCGCGTCTCCTCCTCGAACTGCCCGCGCATCGCGCGCAGGTCGGTGCGGTGCTTGCGCAGGTCGAGCTTATGCTCGAATTCGTCGTTCAGCGCGGGGATGAACACCAGCAGCTTGATGTTGCGGTTCTCGTCGATGCGGACCTCGACCTCCACGTCGCTGCCCTTCGGCAGGTCGCGCTTGGCCTTCGTGCCCGGGATGGTCATGTCGCCGACATAGCGGTTGCGGTCCGCCTTCCCCTGGTCGCCCTCGACGAGGGCGATCTTGATGCTCGTAGCCGAATCGCCGGCCTTCAGCGCTTCGGTCGTCTTGAAGGTACGCGCCCGCTTGCGGATCGGCAGGGTCTGCCCCTTCTCGAACAGCAGCTCCAACGAATTGTCCGAGAGGCCGATCGAGAGGTTGTTGATCAGGGGCTGTCCTTGGGAGACCGCTCCGACCGTGTAGCTGAAGGTCTGGGGCGAGCAGGTCTGGAGCGCGCCATTGGGGTCGCGCAGTTCGATCGTGAAGGTGTTGCGGCGGCCGACCACGGCCCGGACCTGGGTGATGAACGCCCCGTCCTTCTTGAGCGGGATCGCAGAGCTCTGCCAGTTAGACTCCTTCTCGAGCAACCGGATCGTCCACCCGGCGAAGGACATCTCCTCGACGCCGGAAACGCGTCCGCCCACGACGGGCTCGGGTTCCGCCCCCATGGCCTCGTATTTGAGGTTGATCGCGAATTGACCCTTGGTCGCCTTGGGGGCGTCGCCGGCGATCTTCTGCGTCCCGGCGAAGATGGCGGCGCCGGTGGCCACGACCGTCATGGGGTCGACGCTATGGTCGAGGCGGATGCCGATCCGTTCGCGCAGCCGCGCGCGGAAATACTCGGCCTTGGTCGGACCTCCGACCAGGATCATCCGTTCGACCGCCTCGGGCCGGAGGCCCTTTTCGGTCAGCACCTTCAGGCAGATGTCGATCGAGCGGTCGATGATCGGGGTGGCCACGTGGATGAGTTCCTCCCGGGTGATCGTGATGCCGGCTTCGGCGCCGTCGATGGTGTCGGCGTTGTCCGGCGATTTGAGCAGGCTGAAGGCCACCTCGGCGGTGGCCGTCTGCGAGAGCTGCACCTTGGCCTCTTCCGTCGCCTTCTTCAGCTTGAAGATGTTCGCCGTCGATTCCTCGGGCTTGTCCGCGAAGCGCAGCCACCCGGCGGAATCGGGGTAGGCCGCATGGATCTTCGGGAGCACCAACTGTTCCAGGACGGCCCAGTCGATGTCGGAGCCACCCAGGAAGTTGTCCCCGCCGTGATGGATGACCGCGACGGCGCCGTCCTGGGCCTTGATGAGCGCGGCGTCGAACGTCCCTCCGCCGAAGTCGTAGACCAGCCAATAGGCTTTCGTATCGTTGGCCTGGAAGCCATAGGCGAGCGCGGCGGCGACCGGCTCCTGCAGGAGGGCCGCCTGGGCGAAGCCGGCCAGTTCGGCCGCCTTCATCGTCGCGGAGCACTGGTGGGCTTCGAAGGCCGCGGGCACGGTGATGACCGCGGCCTTGGGCAGCTCCCCGGTCACGCGTTCGGCGTCTTGGCGCAGCGAACGCAACACCTCCGCGGACAGTTCCTCGGGGAGCTTCGTCAATTTGGCGTCCGCAAAGCGGTACGTATTGGTCGTACCCATCATCCGCTTGAACTCGATCTGGGTGTTCTCCCGTCCGCTGGCGCCCATCTTGTTCTTGGCCATCTGTCCGACGACCACCCCGCCTTGCCGGTCGAAGTGCACGGCGGAAGGGGTGATGTCGTTGTCGGTCTGGTTCTTGAGGATGCGCGCCCGGACGCCCTCCAGCAGGGCGATGGCGCTATTGGTCGTGCCGAGGTCGATGCCGAAGTCGAAGGTCTGTCTGCTCATGCGGTTCAGGCGTTGGGGGTGGAAAGGGGGGATTTGGTCACGACCTCGCTCGGCTGCACGAGCACCACCTCCGGGGCGACGTGGGGGAAGCCATGCCGCCATTGGACCGCCGGTTTGATCGTTTCCACGATGAGTTCGGATTGGACGTCGGCGGAGGGCTCGGTGGCGACGACCACGATGTCGCGGTAGTGCCCGAGGCTGAGGTTGGTGCCGGTGCGGTCGATCACCTCGACGCCGGCCTGTTTCAGGGCGGATTCCATCACCTCGAGGGCGCGGTGCATCCGGCGGTCGACCGGTTCGCCCTCGGCATCTTTTTCGAGGGATTGGCGGGCGCGCCAGAGCCCGACCCCGAGCTCCCCCATGACCTTGGCCAAGGCCAGGATGCGCTCGGTCGGCGGCGGGAAGGTGCCCGGGGCGCCGGCCTGCCCGCCACCTTGGGCCGGCTTTTCGACCTGCACCAGCTTTAGGGAGGCTGCGTTGAGCAGGAATAGCTCGTTGCTCACGAGCAGTACTCCGGGGCGTTGGGGTGGGGTGGTGGTCATGGTCTGTAGAAAAATCCGGCGCAGCCGCCGAGGAGGCCGCCCAGGATGGCCCCGGCGACGTGCTGCCCGACGAGTCCGCCGAGAAGGGCGCCGCCGGCGGCGAACTTCAGACCCCGCAGGAGGCACTCCTCGGTGCTGTTCAGGTAGGTGCCGGCGTAGGGCCCATGCTTCTCCTCCCGGGCGATGTCGTAGTTCTGGCGCAAGGTTGCGCGGCCGATGAGGAGGTTATCTCGGGTCTCGGCCGTCGCGAACGTCAGCACGAAGTCGCAGATCAACAGGGCGGCGCCGTAGTCCTTGAGCTTGTTGTTCAGCTCCACCGAGATGTCCCGGAAGACGAAGGCCAGCCGTTGGCGGGCTTTCTCGGCCGAAGCGGCCGGAGCGGGCCCTTGCTTGAGGGCTTCAATCTCCGCGAGGAAAGCCCGGCCCTGCGCGAGCAGGGCGGCGACGGGGTCACGTCCGCTGGCCTTAGCCTTGAGGTCGCCCACGGTCGCCTTGTGCAGCTTGTCGAGCCGTCCGAGGAAGTCGCGGATCGGCCCCTCGACCTCCGCCGCCGTCCGTTTCTTGGCGAGGAGCTCGGTCGCGGTCTGCAGGTCCTTCTTCACCCGGTCGAGTTCCTCGCCCGTGACCATGGGCAGGAGGGCCTTCAGGATCTCCAACGAGACCACGAAGTCATCGTGCTCATTGGCGCATTCGACCGCGTAGCCCCGTAGCCGGCGGCTGCAGGCGTTGGCGACGTCGGCGGCCCGGACCTTGCCGCCCTGGAACATGTCGAGCTTGGTGAAGGTTCCGATCAGGCGTTCCATCGGTTCCCGCCAGAGTCGGCGGGGGTCCCCCGTGGGCGGTTGCCGGCTGAAGTCCTGGAGCGCCTCGAGGTCGGCCCGGAGCAGTTCCTGCAAGGCCCCCGCGAGTTCGTCGCCCGCCAGCTTGTCGGCGCAGAACGCCACCGTCTTGCAGGCGTAGCAGTTCGCGTCGTGCAGCGCCAGGGCGGCCAGGGCCGCCTGTCGGCCGACCGCGCGGGGCAGCGCGACCTGCACGACCGTCGCCGCCCGGACGTTCAGGCGGGGATCGTCCAAGGCACGGAGCCGGCTGCGGAGGAAATCCTCGATCGGCAGGGAGTCGGCCATCGCGGCCAGGTTGTTGGCCGCCTCGATCCAGGCGGCCCCGATCGCCTCCGGCCGCGCCGCGTCCCGCGCCTTCTGGAGGAAGGCCGTGGTCTTCTCGGTCGCCTCCAGGAAAGCGACCAGGCCCAAGTTATGCCGCGCGATCGGTCCCCACGTCGCGTGCGGGCACATCTGCTGCCAGATGGCGATGGGCTCGCGCTGGTTGCCGGCGGCGATCGCCTCCAGCGCCGCGTCGGGTTGGCCAAGTTCGAGCGGCCAGAACCAGAGGCACTCGTCCGCGAGCCGCTTGACCGGATCCTTCACGCGCTCGATCGCCTGGCGGACCGCGCCCTCGTCGGGGCGTTCGCCGGCGAAGCCGTGCTCGGGGAACTGGTCCATCTCGACCATGATCTTCAGCGTCGCGAGCCGCTGGTTGAGCGCCCGCGCGCCCTCGTCGATCCGGGCGCCGGACAACCGGAAGGGGTTGGCGCGCAGCGCGTCCCGCTGGGCGGCCGCGCGGACGGCTTCGTCAAGATGGTCGGGGGCGGTCGGCAAGGCGGTAAATGCTCTTATTGAGAAAAGTTAATGTAATCACCCAAGCAAGCCCTTGCGCCAGAGGATGACGCGGGGCTCGAACCGGTCCCGGAGGGCTGGGTCCAGCAGGAAGGCCTCCTCCATGGTGTCGGCCGCTTGGGCCAGGCGATGCTGCGCCGCGAGCGCCTTGGCCTCGGCCGCAAGTCCCGCGGCGCGGGCCTGCTCGCGGTGGTCGGCGGGGCTCGCCGCCGTCGGCGCCTTCCCGTCCGGGCTCCCGGGGGTGGGTTTCCAGCCGGAAAGGGCGGCCAGGAGTTCGCCGGCCGATTGGTAGCGCTCGTGGAGGGGCACCGCCAGGCAACGCAGCACGATCGCGTCCAAGGCCTCGTCGGCATCGGGATGGATCGCGGACGGCGGCCGTGGTCGGCGTTGGAAGGATTTCGGATGCCAACCCCAGTCGCCCGCGGGTCGGTAGGGGAGTTCATCGGTCAGCAAGCGGTAGAGGGTCACTCCCAAGGCCCAGATGTCCGAGGCGGGCGAGTCGGCCGCGACCTCGCCCAAGGCCTCCGGCGGCTTGTAGGCCAGCGTCCCCGCCGCCGTGGCCAGCAAAGTCAGGCGGTTCGCCTGCTTCGCCAGGCCGAAATCGCTGAGGCGAGCGCGCAGGCCATCGTTTTCGTAACCTACCAGGATGTTCTGCGGCTTGATGTCACGGTGCACCACGGGTGGCGTCTGCGAATGGGCGCAATGGAGGCCCTGGCAGATCTGGCGGATCAGGTCGACCGCCGTCCGCGCGCGCATCGGGGCGCTGCCCGTCGCATGCCAAAGGTCCTCCAGGGTGCCCCCCGGCACGTATTCCATGGTGAAATAACCGCGCTCCACGCCGCGATGGCTGAAGGTATTGGCGTCGAAGACGCGGACGATGTTGGGGTGGCCGAGCTGCGACAGCAGGATGGCCTCGGCCAGCATCCGATGGATCGTCTCCTCCGTCATCCCGGGTTGCTTGAGCACCTTCATCGCCTGCCGCCCGAGGAAGCGATGGCGCACCCGGTAGACTTCCGCGAAGGCCCCCTCGCCGATCAGCTTCTCGACCTCGAGGGTCCCGCCGATCTGGTGTCCGTCTGGAAGCAAGGCCATGGAACTTGGGCGGTGCGTGGGTGGGGCCGGGCGGAGGGCGAAAGGTCCGTCAATCTGGCCTTCGGGGAGGGGGCGACAACAAGGAAAAGCCCGTTCGCCCCGGCCCGTCCCGGTGGACTCCGGAGGCCGACGCGTAAGTCGCTAATGCGCAAGGTCTTATATTTTAGTATAAAGGTTTAAGCAATCCTTACCCCGTCCCAAGGCCTCTTTTGAAGAAACTTCTGGAAAAAAGCCCCCGAATCCGTGAGTCTGCGCCATGCCCCTGTGCTTCGAGCTTTCCCCGCCCAAGCTAGCCCAATCCCTCGATTGGTATTGGCAGTTCGGCGTCCAGCGGATCAAGGACCATCCCGACCATGCGCTGCCCCGGGGCAGTTGGCTCGATTCGCTCTACGCCGTCGCGAACGCGCGCCGCCCCGCGGCCGGGGAACGGAAGACCTTGGCGGTCTGGGGCCCCTCGCAATCGGGCAAGTCCACCTTGCTCGCTTCCTACCTCGACGCCGAGCTGAAGCCGGGCCCGAAGGGCGAGCATAGCACGCTGCTCACCTGGGATGAGGCGGAGCCCGTGACCTTCCTCTACCGGGGCAAGCCCGGGGTGATTTCCCTGAATCCCTTCGCTGCCGGGGCGGACGCCTCCGGTTGCGTAACGCGATACGTGGAAGCAAGTTACGTGAAGAACAACCGGTATCCGGTGCGGTTGCGCTTCAACTCGCTTTCGCACGTCATGCATGCCCTGGCTTGCGGCTACTTGTCCGAGTGCAGGTCCGCGACCAACGACGGCGCCAACGTCTATTGGGACCGGGAACGTATCTCCAAGGAATTTCTCAAGAAGCCCGATCGGCTCGCGCCCGGGGCCAATCGCGCCGCCTACGAGCTGCTGCGGGAGATCCTCGACGTCGTCGGCATGTTCATCAAGAGCGGCGAGGCCCGTTATGCGGCCTTGGGCACCAACTGGGAAGGTCTGCGGCGCGACCTGCTCGACAGTTCGGACCTGGTGCAGTCGGAGGAAGCCGCCATCCATTTCGCCTCCACGATCTTCTGGGACGGCTCCCCCACGCTCT
>JACCEB011705260.1_pt1 | contig 14210 bp, 11 predicted proteins | sample 7454761 | NCBI WGS metagenome assembly JACCEB01 (sample SAMN15323454, study PRJNA562643) | freshwater metagenome | isolation source: river surface water | place: USA:Blue River Watershed | collected 2017-08-18 | reverse complement strand
GGATTGAGGCGCGGGCCGACGGCGGACTCGTTGACCATGCCGGCGCGGGCGGCTTTCCACCACGTGTCGTATTCGGCGGCGAGCCGCTTGACGACGTCGGGGTGCTGGGCGGCGACGTCCGTCTGTTGGCCGGGATCGGCGACGAGGTCGTAGAGCTCCCACGCGGGTTGCGTGCCGCCGCGGAGCGAGATGAGCTGCCAGCGCGGAGTGCGGAGGGAGCAGTTGGTGAACTTGGCCAGATCGGGATCGGAGAAACGCGGCCAGCGGCCGACGTGGGTGACGAGCGTGCGCTCGGGCCAGGCGGCCTGCGGGTTGGCGAAGAGCGGGACGAGGCTGCGGCCCTCGATCTGGCGCGTGAGAGCGGGTGTGAGTTTGGAGCCGGCGAGCTCGGCGAGGGTGGGAAAGAAGTCGATGTGGGCCGTGAGGGCGGGAACGTCGGCGGGCTTGAGGCGTGCGGGCCAGTGCCAGAGCGAGATGGCGCGCGTGCCGCCGACCCAGGGGCTGCCTTTCTGGCCGCGCATGCCGGCGTTGAAAACGCGGACACCGTTGGTGCCGCCGTTGTCGTTCATGAAGATGACGAGCGTGTCGCGCTCGGCGCCCCAGGCGCGGAGCCGGTCCATGAGGCGGCCGACGTTGTCGTCGATGTTGGCGATCATGCCGTAGAACTTCGCGGTGTTGGCGTCGGGGACCTTGCCGGCGTAGCGGGCTTCGTCCTCGGGGCGGACCTGGAGCGGTCCGTGTGGGGCGTTGGTGGGGATGTAGGCGAAGAAGGGCTTTTTGCCGCGGACCCCGTCGATCCAAGTGAGGGCCTGCTGGAAAAAGACGTCGGTGCAGTAGCCGCGGGTTTTGACGAACTTTCCGTTGTGGCGGATGGCAGGATCGAAATAGGTGTTGCCCGGGGCGTCGCCGCAGGAGCCGGGATAGACTTGGCCGATGCCGCCGCCGCCGTGGATGAAGACCTCGTCGAAGCCGCGACGCTGCGGCTGGTAGGCGTCCTCGTCGCCGAGGTGCCACTTGCCGAAGATGCCGGTCGTGTAGCCGGCATCGCGGAGGACCTGCGCCAGCGTGGTGGCATCGAGGGTGAGGCGTTCGCGCTCGAAGATGGTGTGCGTGATGCCGTTCTTGAATTCGTGGCGGCCGGTGAAGAGGGCGCTGCGGGTGGGGGAGCAGGTGGGGCTGACGTGGAAATCCGTGAAGCGGACGCCGCCGGCGTGGAGTCGGTCGAGATTCGGCGTCTTGAGGACCGGATTACCGTGGGCGGAGAGATCGCCGTAGCCCTGGTCGTCGGTGAGGATGAAGACGATGTTGGGCGGCGTGGCGGAGGCGGCGAGGGCCGCGAGCGGGGCGAAGCAGAGCAGGGCGACGACGAGGCGGAGCAGGGGCATGGGTGGGACGATTTCGAAAGGGTGGGGCGAGGGGCAATGCCGGAGTTGGTCGGCGACAACCGCGGGGGAGCGGTGGACAAACGGGGCGGGGGGACGTTGAGTATCCGCACCCCACATGGCCATGCGTTTTCCGACCACGTTGTATGCGTCCGTCTTCCTGATCTGCTCCAGCCTCCCGCTCGTTGCGGCCGATGCGGCGCGACCGGCGGAGGCGGCTTATGAAACCGGGCGGCGGACGCGGGACGGGATCGGGAAGTATTATTTCGGGCGCGAGATCGCGCAGGTGATGGGGCACCAGGGGGCGGGCTGGCTGGAGCGACCGGAGCGCGAGGAGGAGGAGCGCACGGATCTGCTGGTGGAGGCCTTGGAGCTGAAGCCCGGGCAGGCGGTGGCGGATGTCGGCGCGGGGAGCGGATATTTCTCGTGGCGGATGGCGCGGAAGGTCGGGGAAAAAGGCACGGTCTACGCGGTGGACATCCAGCAGGAGTTTCTCGACCTGCTGATGGCGAACATGCGGCGGCGGAACGTGGGCGGAATCGTGAAGCCGGTGTTGGGCACGGTGCAGGATCCGAAGCTGCCGGCGGCGTCGTGCGACGTGATCCTGCTGGTCGATGTGTATCACGAGTTCGACCATCCCTTCGAGATGGCGCAGGCGATGGTGCGGGCGCTGAAGCCGGGCGGCAGGCTCGTGCTGGTGGAGTATCGCGGCGAGGATCCGGCGGTGCCGATCAAGCCGTTGCACAAAATGACGGAGGCGCAGCTCCGGAAGGAGATGGCGGTGCACCCGGGCGTGGAGTTCGAGCGCAACATCGGGACGCTGCCGCGGCAGCACATCGTGGTTTTCCGGCGGAAGTGACGGGGGAAGACGGGGGACGGGACGGAGGCGGGAATTCGGAGGCCAGGAAACCAGGAGCGAGAGCGGGGGTGGAAGGATCGGCTCTGGATTTCCGGCTCCCGGCAGGGGCGGGCGGAAAATCGAAGTGACATCGGGAAAGTGAAACCGCAGCGTCCGCGGCTCTGTGACGCTCCTCGCTTTCCACGCTGTCGTGATCACCCTCGGCATCCTGAGCATGGGCTTTCAGCTGCTCGCGTCGCGCCTGCTGAATCCGCATTTCGGCTCCGCGATCGATGTGTGGTCGTGGTTGATCTCGACGTTTCTCGCGGCGTTCAGCGCGGGGGCGATGCTGGGCGGGTGGATCAGCGCGCTGGACCGGCCGCGCCGCAGCGGCTGGCAGATCGCGATGGCGGTGCTGGCGGTCGCGGCCCTCGGGTTTACGGCGATGTTAGGCAAGACGGTGATCGGCGCGCTGGAGTCGAGCCTGGAGCCGGGGCAGGTGCCGATCGTGCTCTCGTGCGTGCTGGTGTTTTTCTTCCCGGTGCTGGCGCTGTCTTCGTTCACGCCGCAGTGCGTGCAATACATCGCCGCGAACGGCGTGCCGCCGGGGCGGGCTTCGGGCGTGGTCTATGGGGTGAGCACGCTCGGGAATATTCTCGGCGTGTTGCTGACGGCGTTTGTGCTGATCCCGCGCGCGCCGGTCTCGACGCTGCTCATCACGTGGATGGTGGTGGCGCTCGTGGGCCTGGCGGCCCTGCTTTCCCTGCTTCTGCGTCAGTCCCGTTCATGAAACTCCCCAAGCTTTTCCTCTGGTGCGTCGCGGTGGCGGCGTCGGGCCCCGCGAGCGTGCGTGCGGCCGATTTCGTCGAGCAATACGACACGATCTACAACAGCCTGACGGTCGAGCGGCGGGGCAACCTCGTGGAGCTGCGGGCGCGGGCGCGCGGCACGGAGGCGCTGGAGTCCGCGGTGGACCTGAGCGATCCGCTGAAGCTCGTGGTGCACTACACGCGTTCGCTCTACGGGGCGCTCTACCTCCATCCGCAGCCGAAGCGCGTGCTGATGGTCGGCCTCGGCGGCGCGGGTTTCCACCGGCTGTTTGCGGCGGCGTATCCGGACGCGCTGCTGCACACCGTCGAGCTCGACGCCAAGGTGCTAGAGCTCTGCGAGACGAAGATGGGCTTCAAGCCGACGGCGAAGACGCCGGTCACGATCCAGGACGGGCGGATGTTCGTGAAACGAAACCGCGAGCAGTGGGACTGGATCATCCTCGATGCGTTTCGCGGCGGGTTCGTGCCGCCGCACCTGAAGACGGAGGAGTTCTACAAGGAGTGCGCGGCGCGGCTTTCGGACAAGGGCGTGTTCGTGAGCAATCTCCATGCGACGAGCCAGCTGTATTACTCGGACCTGAAGACGATCCAGAAGGTGTTCGCTCAGGTGGTGCTCTTCGAGACCGTGGGGCGCGGCAACGTGATTGCCTGCGCGGTGAAGTATGCGTCCCCGGCGATCACGGATCCGGCGAAGTGGCCGGGCGTGGAAGCGGTGACGCTGCCGGTCTTCAAGGGGCGGCTGGACATGAAGGAAGTGCGTGAGGAGCACGTGCCGTTTCCGGTGAACCGCATGGCGGCGGCGCGGGTGCTGACGGATGACTTTGCGCCGGTGGAGTTCCTCGACGCGCTGAAGAACAACAACTCGGACCGCCGTTGAGCGGCGGGCCGACGGGCCGACGGGCAGGCGGGGATGGCGGCAGGCGCGCGGCCCCGGCGGGCGCGAAAGAGTTCGTAATTTCGCGGCGGTCTGGAATTCCTGCGCGTTCCCAGATGCCTGACCGAACCGAAACGTCGATTCGTGAGCGACTGCATGCCGCTGCGCCGGAAGGGGGCGCGCCCCGCGGTCGGCGCCGGCGGTGGCTGGAGCGCTCGCTGGTGGGGGCGGCGATGGCGGTCGTCATCTGGTTTCTCCACTGGACGGTGGCGGCCAACAACGGCTTCGAGGACTGGGGCGATCTCGACTATTTCAAGCTGCTGGTGCGCGGATGGAAGAAGGGCGAGCTGAGCCTGGACAAGGCGCCCGCGCCGGAGCTGCTGGCGCTGCAGGACCCCTACGATCCGAATCAGAACGGGCCCTACAAACTCGGCGACGCGTCGCTGTATAAGGGGAAATATTACATCTACTTCGGCGCCGCGCCGGCGCTCACGCTGATGCTGCCGTATGGGCTGATCACCGGGCGGGAGATGACGATGGGGTATGCGGCGTATGTGTTCATCTGCACGGCGTTCCTGGTGGCGAGCGGGCTCTGGCTGGCGATCCGGCGGCGGTATTTTCCGGGCAGCGGGCTGTGGATCGCGCCGCTCGGCGTGCTCGCCCTCGGCTTCGGGACGCACCTGCTCGCGCTGGCCCAGCGGCCGATGATCTGGGAGCTGCCGATCTCGGCGGGCATCGCGTTCACGCTGCTGGGCGTGACGGCGACCTACTGGGCGATCCATGGGCGGCGGCCGCTGCTGGCGATGGCGTTGGCGGGCCTGGCGATCGGCCTCGCGGTGGGTTCACGGCCGACGTGCCTGCTGGCCAGTGCGGCGCTCGCGGTGCCGGTGCTGGCGGCGTGGCTGGGGCGGGATCCGGCGCGGGTGTGGTGGCGGATGGGACTGGCGGCGGCGATTCCGCTCGGGTTGTGCGGGCTGGCGCTGATGTGGCACAATTACGCGCGTTTCGAGAATCCGCTCGAGTGGGGGCAGAACTACCAGCTGTCGGGCGCGTATGAGGGCAAGCTCACGCACTTCAGCATCCGCTTCCTGCTGCACAATCTCTCGGTGTATCTTTTCCAGCTGCTGCGCTGGAGCGCGGAGTTCCCCTTCGCGTTGGCGGTGGGGATCGAGATCGACCACATCCCGGGCTACTTCGGCACCGAGGAAGTCGCGGGGTTGATGGTCACGTTTCCGTTCTTCTGGTTCCTGCTCGCGCTGCCGCTGGTCTGGTGGCGGCGGGGCGCGGCGGAACGGACGGGCCTGACGCTGGCGCTGGCGTGCCTTGCCGGCTACATCGTGCCGGTCGGCGGGCTGGTGATGTGCTACTTCTCGACCACGACGCGGTATCAGGCGGACTTTGCGCTCGGGCTCGCGGTGTTTGCGCTGGTGGGCCTGCTGGCGATCGAGCGCTGGGCACAGGAGCGGCGGAAGGCGGCGCTGGGGGTCGGGCTGCCGATCCTGACCGGCGGGATGGTCGCCGTCACGATGGCGATCGGCGTGATGATGAGTTTCGATTACCACGGCCGCTCGCTGCGGATCACGTCGCCCAAGGTCTGGTCGGACCTGGCGAGCCGTTCGTATGCCGCCGTGGGCTCGATCGGACTCTGGCTCGAACGGGTCGAGGGACCAAAGGAACTCAAGGTGCGGTTCACGGCGCGGCCGACGGGGACGGTGGAGACTTTCTGGACCTCGGCCGACCGGAAGACCGGCGAGCGGATCGTCGTGCAGCACATCGGCGAGCGGTTGATCCGTTTCGGTTATGCGCGCGGCGACGGCGAGATCGCGTGGGGCCGTGACCTGAAGTGGGACCACAACCATACGCACACCGTGAGCGTGCAGCTGCCGTCGCTCTACGCGGACCGCGCGGAAGGCGTGTGGGAGACGCTGCAGGCGCCGCGGGCGTTTCGCATGCGGACGTGCGTGGCGGTGTGGTTCAGCGGCGGGCGGGCGCTCGGGTTGGTCGTGCCGCGGCTGCCGGCGGGCACGGTCGCCGGGGGCGCGGTGGGGAAGGATTTCACCGGGGAAGTGCGGAAGATGCGGACGCGGATTTTCCGGCCCGACGAGATCGATGCGGGGTTGGCGGACTATTGGGCGAAGCGCGGCGGCGTGCTGCGGATGCGGATCCTGTTTCCCGAGAAACTGCAGGAAAGCGGGGAGCCGATCTTCGCGACCGGCGCGCACTACCGCTCGAGCATCGTGTTCGTGGAGGAGAGCGGCGACGGCGGGATGAAATTCACGTTCGAGAACTACACGTTTCCGCGTGTGCATTCGCCGAGCTTCCGGCCGAATCCGGCCGGCCATGTGCTCGAGCTGGAGATGGCGTCATTCAACCCGGAGGCCTTCGGCGAGGAGGCGACGGGGGATGTGGTGATCCGGCTCGACGGCCGGGAGATGATGCGCACGCGGCAGGTCGCGTATCCGTCGCCGTGGGGGAACGAGGCGATCGGCGCGAATCCGTTCGGCACCACGTGCGCGCTGGAGTTCCGCGGCTGGATCCACGGCGCGGTCTGGCTGAATGCCGGCACGCCGCCGGCGCTGCGTTAACGCTTGGCGCCGCCAAGCGCGGCGGCGGCGGCTTCCTGGAAGGCCTGACGGACCGGGCTGGCGTCGCTGTTGGGGAAGTTGGCGCGCTGGACGAAGAGGAGATACGCGACGCCTTTTTCGGGATCGACCCACGCCTGCGTGCCCCAGGCGCCGCCGTGGCCGAAGGTGCCGGGTGAGAGCATGGCGGGCACGCCGGCGTGCGGTTTCAGCAGCAAGCACGTGCCCATGCTCCAGCCGTAGTTGAGGCCGCGACGGCCGTAGGTCTCGTTCTGGAAAAAGCCGGTGGGCATGTCGGCGGGCGTCTGCGGCGTGGTGAGGATCCTGTAGGCGGCTTCGCTGAAGAAGCGCCGGCCGGCGAACGTGCCGCGGTTGAGCAGGAGCTGGCAGAAGCGCGCGTAGTCGAGCGGCGTGGAGTAGAGACCGCCGTTGCCCTGCGGCGGACGCTCGGGGCTGCCGTCGTAGTCGGGACGCGCGGGCGTGAACGTGAGGGCGCCGGTGTCCTTGGCTTTCGAATACCCGAGCGCGGCGCGGGCCTTCTGGGCGGCGCTCGGGTGAAACGTGGTGTCCTTCATCCCGAGCGGTTCGAAGAGGCGGCGCTGCAGGAACACCTCGAACGGCAGCCCGCTCACGACCTCGACGATGCGGCCGGCGAGGTTGATGCCGGACTGGCAGTAGCGCCACTGCGTGCCGGGCTCGAACTGCATCTTGGCCCCGACCCACGCGGGGACGAGATCGGCGAGGGTGCGCGCGGCCTGCGTCTGCGCGGAGGTGGCTTCGCCGAGTCCGGAGGTGTGGGTGAGGATCTGGGCGATGGTGAGATTGGCCGGGCGGCCGGAAGGCGTTTTCAACGCGGCGAACTCCGGCACATGTTTCGCGACGGGGTCGTGGACGTTGAGCTTGCCCTCGTCGTGGAGCATGAGGACGGCCACGCCGGTGACGGGCTTGGACATCGACGCGATCCAGAAGAGGGAATCGGGCGCGATGGCGCGGCGCGCGGCGAGATCGGCGTAGCCGGTGCTCTCGAGGTGGAGCAGGCGGTCGCGGCCGGCCACGACGGTGACGGCGCCGGCGATTTCCTGTTGGGCGATCATGCGCTCCATCGCCGCGCCGACGCCCGGCAGCTGCGGGTCGGCGGTGGCGACGAGGGCGGCGGTGGCGAAGAGAAACGGGTGGAGCAGGGCGCGGAGGTGCATGGGGTGGGCTCGGTGTTAGGTGGCGGCGGCGGCGAGGTAAAGCCGGACGGCGTCGCACCGCCGGTGAAAAAACGGGACGGAAGGAGGACAAGGAATGCGCATTAGGCGGAGGCGTGGTCGCGGGTGAGCGGCGCTTCATCCCGCGGCGCATCGGGGTGGTGGCGTTGACCCCTCGGGCGGGCGGGACGAAAATCGCGGACGGAAAGCCAAGCGTTGCGATCATGAAAACCTCGGGTGCCTCGGTTCTGTCGCGTCGTGAATTCCTGCGGGCCGGTGCGGCCGCGGTCGGGGTGGCGCCGCTGATCGCGCCCGGCTCGCTCTTCGGCCGGAACCGGCCGGGCAACCGGATCACGCTCGGGATCATCGGCTGCGGCAACCAGAGCACGGTGGATCTGCCCGAGTGGCTGAGGCACGAGGACTGCCAGATCGTGGCGGTGTGCGACGTGAACCGCGCGAGCCGCGGCTACAAGGCGGAGACGCAGCTGCTCGGACGGGAGCCGCAGCGGGCGTTCATCGAACAGGCCTACGCGGCGCGCCGGACGAGCGGGACGTTCAAGGGCGTGGACATGTATTCGGATTTCCGCGACGTGCTGGCGCGGGAGGACATCGATGCCGTCGCGATCATCACGCCGGATCACTGGCACGCGGTGCAGGCGGTGCTGGCGGCGCGGGCGGGCAAGGACATCTATTGCCAGAAGCCGCTGACGCTCACGGTGCGCGAAGGCCGGGAGATGATCGAGGCGGTGCGCCGCCACCGGCGGATCCTGCAGACGGGCAGCCAGTATCGCTCGCACCCGATCATCCGGCAGGCGTGCGAGCTCGTGCGGAACGGGCGGATCGGGCAACTCGAGCGGATCGAGACCTACGTGGCGGAGAACAATTTCCATGGCCCGGGCCCGGGCTGGAAAGAGATGCCGGTGCCGGAGGGGCTCGATTACGAGGCGTGGCTCGGGCCGGCGCCGGCGGCGCCTTATCACGCGGACCGTTGCCTGTATCGATTCCGTTTCATCCGCGACTACTCGGGCGGGCAGACGACGAACTTCGGCTGTCATTCCAACGACGTGGCGCAATGGGCGATGGGCACGGACCACACGGGCCCGGTGGAGGTCGAGGACCTCGGCGCGGAGTTTCCGGCCCCCGGCGACCTGTTCACGACGGCAACGAAGGTGGCGTTTCGGGCGCGGTATGCGAACGGGGTGGTGTTGGAGTGCCGCACGGACAAGCGCTCGTTCGGCGCGACCTTTCACGGCAGCAAAGGCTGGCTGCGGGTGAATGCCAAAGGCATCGAGTCCGAACCGGCGGCGCTGGCGAAACTGCAGTTGGAGCCGGGCGACGTGCGGCTGCCGGTGAGTGTGAATCACTATCGGAACTTCCTCGATTGCGTGAAAACGCGGGAGGAGCCGGTCGAACCGGTGGAGGTCGGTCACCGCACGGCGACGCTGTGCCACCTCGGCAACATCGCGATGGAGCTGCACCGCAAGCTCCGGTGGGATCCGCAGCAGGAGCAGATCATCGGCGATGCCGAGGCGGCGCGGAAGCTGGCGCGGCCCCGCCGGGCGCGGTGGAGCTACGGCTTGAGCTCCGGGGCCTGAGCCCGGGCGACCATGACCTGCGACCGACCGGGCAGTGATCGCCGATTCACGGGCTCCGCGTCGTTTTCGGCTAAAGTCGCCGGGCCGATGTGCCGAGTTTTCCGGAGATGAAGCTCCTAGTGGCACTCACGATCTACGCCTGTCTGGTGCTGGCGCTTGGGTTCGTGCTGGCGCGCACGGCGCCGCTGGACCTCTGCCCGGACGATCCCGACGACGAGGAAGGCTGAGGCGGAAGTTTGGGATGGCGGTGCGGCGCTTTCGCGCAAGCGTGGCGACGTGGCGGTCCTCCCAACTCTCAAACTCAAGCCGAATGCCCGGTCCCGCGTGCTGCAGGGCCATCCGTGGGTCTTCGGCAACGAAGTCGAACGGCTGCTGCCGGCCGAGCACGACGGCGAAGTGGTGGAGTGCCGTGACCGCACGGGGCGGTTGATCGGGTCGGGCATCTACAATTCGAAATCGCAGATCGTGTGGCGGCGGCTGAGTCGCGACCGCGTGGCGCTCGATGCGGATTATCTGCGCGCGGCGCTGGAGCGGGCGCTCGCCCGGCGCGCGGCGGGCACGGCGCGGCGGCTGGTATGGAGCGAGTCGGACGATTTGCCGGGCGTGGTGGTCGACCAATACGGCGACGCGCTCGTGGTGCAGATCCAATCCCTGGCGATGGAGAAACGCGCGGCCCTGCTGGGCGATCTGCTCGCGAATCTGGTGCAGCCGGCCGAGGTGATTTTCCGCAACGACGCGCCGATCCGCCGCCTCGAAGGGCTGCCGGCCGAAGTGCACACGCGCTCGGGCAAGGCGTGGGAGCCGCGCTGGGTGCGGATCGAGGGCTTCGACTACTGGCTCGACCTGCAGGGCGGACAGAAGACGGGATTTTATCTCGACCAGCGTTTCCAGCATGGCGCGGTGGCGAAGTTCTGCGGTGGGGCGCGGGTGCTGGATGCGTTCTGCAATCAGGGCGCCTTTGCGTTGCACGCGGCGCGCGCGGGCGCCCGCGAAGTCCTCGGGCTGGACAGCGCGGAGGAGGCGGTGGCGGCGGCGAAAAAAAATGCGTTGCGCAACGGCGTGGCGGCGGAGTTCCAGGTGGCGAATGTCTTCGACTGGTTCAACGCGCCGGACCGTGCGGTGGAGCCGCTGTGGGACGTGATCGTGCTCGATCCGCCGCCGTTTGCGAAATCGAAGAGCGCGCTCGAGGGCGCGCTGCGCGGCTACAAGGAGATCAATCTGCGCGCGATGCAGCGGCTGGTGCCGGGCGGGCTGCTCGCCACCTACACGTGTTCGCACCACATGCAGGATGCCGAACTGCGGCAGGTGCTGGCGGCGGCGGCGACCGATGCGCGGCGGAAGGTGCGCGTGGTCGAGTGGGCGCACCAGCCGGCGGATCATCCGGTGCTCGTGACGATGCCGGAAAGCGAATACCTCCGCGGTTATATCGTGCGTGTGGAGTGAGGCGGCGACCGACGGGGAAAAACTGAGTCGAACGGAGGCGCGGCGGCAGGCATCTGTTTCCTCCACGCCGGCGGTCCGGCGTCCGGCAGGTCAGCGCATGGTCTTGTCGAGTTCGCGGCGCATGGCGCGGATCTCGTCGAGCTGCTTCTGCAGCGAGGCTTTTTCCTCCTTCGTTTTCGCGGTCTTCATCGCCTCGAGGATGTCTTTCTCGGCTTCCATGAGGGAGACGCGCTCGCTGGCGACGCCTTTCCGAAATTGCGTGGAATCGCCGCCGAAAATCGAGAGCGGGCGGGCGATCTTCGCGTCGTTGAGGGCACCGTCCAATTCCGAAGTCTTCGTGTGCTTCCGTTCGCGGGCGATGTCCTGCTCCTGCTTGGCGATCTGGACGTCGAGCTCGGTGATGCGCTCCCTGCGCACTTCGACCTTGGGCAGAACGGTCGCCTGTTCCTTGGCGGCGGAGGCGTTGGCGGCGGCGGGAGTCGCGGCTTTGGCGGGCGGCGATTCGGATTTCGCGGCAGTCTCGGATTTCTTTTCGCCGGGCGCGGCGGCTTTGGCGGGCTCGGACTTCTTCGCATCCTCGGCGAGGCGGGCGCGGAGGGCTTCGCGGGCGCTGGATTTCGGCGCGTCCTCGGCGGCGGCAAGCGGGAGCGAGACGGCCAGCAGCAGAGCGGCGAAGGGGCGCGGGTTCATGCCGGAGACGATGCGCGCGCGGCCGGGTCGCGCAAAAGAAAAGGCCGGGCGCGAAGGCCCGGCCTGGAAGGGTGTTGGGTGGATGGGAGGTTCGGTGGTGGGAGAGGCGTTTTATGCCCCGACGAGTCGCGGGATAAATCCGCTCCCACCGCGATTGCCCGATCAGAGGCCCTTGATCTTGCCGCCGTAGATCGCGCTGGCGCCGAGTTCCTCTTCGATGCGGAGGAGCTGGTTGTATTTCGCGACGCGGTCGGTGCGGCAGAGGGAGCCGGTTTTGATCTGGCCGGCGTTGGTCGCGACGGCGATGTCGGCGATCGTGACGTCCTCGGTTTCGCCCGAACGGTGCGAGATGACGGCGGTGTAGTTGGCCTCCTTGGCCATCTCGACGGCGTCGAAGGTCTCGGTGAGGGAGCCGATCTGGTTCACCTTCACGAGAATCGAGTTGGCGGTGCCGGTCTCGATGCCGCGCTTGAGGAACTCGGTGTTGGTGACGAAGAGGTCGTCGCCGACGAGCTGCACGCGGTCGCCGATGGCGTCGGTGAGCTTCTTCCACGTCTCCCAGTCGCCTTCGGCGCAGCCGTCCTCGATGGAGATGATGGGATACTTCGAGGTGAGCTGCTTGTAGAACTCGACCATGTCGTCACCGGAGAGGACGCGGCCGTCGGACTTCTTGAAGACGTATTGTTTCTTCTCCTTCACGTAGAACTCGGAGGAGGCGACATCGAGGGCGAGGTGGATGTTCTTGCCGAGCTTGTAGCCGGCGTTCTTCACCGCGAGGGCGATGGCGTCGAGCGCGGCCTCGGTGGATTCGAGCTTCGGGGCGAAGCCGCCCTCGTCGCCGACGGCGGTGGCGAGGCCCTTTTCCTTCAGGACCTTCTTGAGCGAGTGGAAGATCTCGCAGCCGGCGCGGAGGCCCTCGGAGAAGGTCTTGGCGCCCGTGGGCATGATCATGAATTCCTGGAAGTCGATCGGGGCATCGGAGTGCGCGCCGCCGTTCATGATGTTCATCATCGGCACGGGGAGGACCTTGGCGTTGGGTCCGCCGAGATACTTGTAGAGGGGCTGGCCGAGGGCGGCGGCGGCGGCGTGTGCGGTGGCGAGGGAGACGCCGAGGATGGCGTTGGCGCCGAGTTTGCCCTTGGTGGCGGTGCCATCGAGCTTGAGCATCGCGCGGTCGATGCCGACCTGATCGAGCGCGTCGGCGCCGATGAGGGCGGGGGCGATCTTGGCCTTCACGTTTGCCACGGCCTTCTGGGTGCCCTTGCCGAGGTAGCGGGCCTTGTCGCCGTCGCGGAGCTCGATCGCTTCATGCTCGCCGGTCGAGGCGCCGGAGGGAACGGCGGCGCGGCCGAGGTGGCCGGAAGCCAGGCGCACGTCGACCTCGACGGTCGGATTGCCGCGCGAGTCGATGATTTCGCGCGCGGTGATGGCGGTGATGGTGGTGTTCATGAGGAAGTGGCGGAAGAAAGGTGATGGGTGCCGAGCGAATCCAAAAGGACGAGGGTGCAGAAAAAGGCCGGGCTGCGGCGAGGGGAAGGGAAAAGTGGGTGCGGGGATTGGCGGGGGCTGGGCGCGGATTGCCGCCGCCGCGGGGAGCGCGGGATTTCCCGGGTGCGATCACGCCGCGGGAACGGCGGAGGGGCGCGGCGGTGTCCCGACGAAGCCGGACCTGGCGTTACCAGGGGGCCCGGGACTGGCCGATCCGGTGGAAGAAACGGCGGATCGGACCGATCTGCCGCGGGCGGGCGGAGGCGGGAATCTGCTCGTGGTGGCCGCGGTCGAGGGCGGTCTTGGCCACGGAGACGCCGTCGTAGTTGCGCGTGCCGACGATTTCCTGGCTGAGCAGATTGGCCGGCACCTGGTCGAGGTGGCCCTCGTGCGCGGCGGCGTGGAGCGGCGTGTCGCCGTTATCGTTGCGGACGAGCAGCAGGTCGCGCGTGAGCTGCGCGACGGGAATCTTGTCGAGTTGGCCGGTCTCGGCGGCGGCGTGGATCGCCGTGAAGCCGGTCTTGCTGCGCACGATGAGGTGATCGTGAGTCAGAAGGGCCGGAGGAATCTGGCCGAGATGGCCGGAGATCGCAGCCGCGTGGAAAATGGTGTCGCCCGCGCTGGTGGTCTCGAGGAGCGCCGCGGGAGTGAGCAAGGCGGCGGGGATCTGGCTGAGGTGGCCGTTGAAGGCGGCGACGTGCAGGACGGTTTCGCCGCCGAGGTTCTTCTGGCCGAGGTTGGCGGGGGTGAGGAACGCGGTCGGGACGCGGTCGATCGTGCCGTTCTCCGCGGCCTCGTGCAGGAGGGTGTTGCCGACATCGGTGCGGCGCAGGACGACGTCGGTGGTGAGAAATGCGGACGGGATCTGATCGAGTGAACCCTTGGCGGCGGCGCAGTGCAGGACGGTCACGCCGGCGTTGCTGCGGAGGCCGAGGAGTTCCTCGGTCATGAATGCGTCGGGCACCTGGCTGAGATGGCCGCCGATCGCGGCGTGGTGCAGGGGCGTGTAGCCGGCGTCGTTTTTGAGTTGGATGGTCGTCGCGTCGAGCACGCCGTCGGGCAGGTCGCGTAGCAGGCCGTGTTTGGCGGCGGCGTGCAGGGGTGTATTGCCGGCAGCGTTGCGGGCGGTGAAGCGGGCGCGGGTGAGGCTGCCGGGCAGGAGCCGGGACAGCCCTCCTTCGCGTATCGCGGCGAGCAGCTCGAAGTCTTCCGTCACCCGGCGAAAGAACGAATGCGCGCGCGAGGACGCAACCCATTCCCTTGCGTAGTATCACGGACCGGACCGTGTTTCAGTT
>JACCEB010597938.1_pt1 | contig 14226 bp, 13 predicted proteins | sample 7454761 | NCBI WGS metagenome assembly JACCEB01 (sample SAMN15323454, study PRJNA562643) | freshwater metagenome | isolation source: river surface water | place: USA:Blue River Watershed | collected 2017-08-18 | reverse complement strand
GACAAGATTTTTGACATCTTCGCAACTATTGAAGTGTGGCTTAAAGATAAAACTAAATATGAGCCTGTTGATATTTTGCGTAAATTTGATATCCCATGTGCGCCAGTTCTATCGATGAAAGAGATTGCTGAGTCGCCTGATCTGCGTGCGAGTGGTTCGATTGTTGAAGTTGATCACAAAGTGCGTGGTAAGTATTTGACCATTGGTAGCCCAATCAAGTTTTCTGAGTTGAAGGTAGAAGTAAAGCCATCACCAGTCTTGGGTGAACATACCGATGAGGTCTTGGCTGATTTGGGTTATTCCAAAGAGCAAATTGCAAACCTGCATGCTGCCAAAGCAGTTTAATTTCTAATGATGCATTTGAATGGCGCCTGCGGGCGCCATTTTATTTTTCTGCTATCAATAGAGCTGAAAGTAAGGCCCAGTCAGTAATTACTGCCTTGCATCATTTTGGGGAATTAGTCTTCAATTAGACCCAAAAACAGCACTGGTAAAATGGCTTTCGTCAAATTTTCATACTTTTCTTAGGACTTATTTATGGCAAAAGCACTTGAGGGGATCAAGATCCTCGACTTCACCCATGTTCAATCTGGGCCCACTTGTACACAGCTATTAGCCTGGTTTGGCGCAGATGTGATTAAGGTGGAACGTTCGGGCGAGGGTGATGCAACCCGTAACCAACTTCAAGATATTCCAGATGCGGATAGTTTGTATTTCACGATGCTTAATCACAATAAGCGCTCGATTACGGTCAACACCAAAACTCCAGAAGGTAAAGATATTCTGGAGCGCTTAATCAAGCAATGTGATGTACTGGTTGAGAACTTCGCACCAGGTGCTTTGGATCGCATGGGCTTTACATGGGAGCATATTCAGTCCTTGAACCCACGCATGATCATGGCTTCTATTAAAGGATTTGGTCCAGGTCCCTATGAAGACTGTAAGGTTTATGAAAACGTTGCACAGTGTGCGGGCGGCTCAGCTTCAACCACTGGATTTGATGATGGCCCACCAATGGTAACTGGTGCACAGATTGGTGACAGCGGTACAGGTCTACACCTCGCTTTGGGTATTGTGACCGCCTTATATCACCGGACTCATTCTGGCAGAGGTCAGAAAGTCGATGCAGCGATGCAAGACGCAGTATTAAATTTATGCCGTGTAAAACTACGCGATCAACAGCGCTTAGATCGCAATGGCACGATGCAAGAGTATCCTCAGTTCCCTAATGGCAAATTTGGCGATGCGGTACCTCGTGCTGGAAATGCATCGGGTGGTGGACAGCCTGGTTGGATTCTGAAATGCAAGGGTTGGGAAAGTGATCCGAATTCCTATATCTACGTGGTGGTGCAAGCGGCTGTCTGGGAAGCAATTTGCAAGGTGATTGGTCGTGAAGATTGGATTAGCGATAAAGATTACGCATCACCAATGGCACGCCTACCGCGTTTAATGGGTATCTTTGCTGAGATTGAGAAATGGACGATGACGCAAACGAAATTTGAGGTGATGGATATCCTCAATAAATATGATGTGCCCTGCGGCCCCATCCTTTCCATGAAGGAAATCGCTGAAGAACCTGCTCTGCGTGCAACTGGAACGGTTGTAGAAGTGGATCATCCGATTCGTGGCAAGTATCTAACTGTTGGGAACCCTATTAAGCTATCGGACAGCCCTACAGACGTAACCCGTTCACCATTATTGGGAGAGCATACCGATGAGATCTTGCAGGAATTAGGCTTTAATGTCGATGAATTGATTGATTTACGTCACAAGAAAGTAATCTAGTATGCGCGTTGCATTGATTGGTAGCCAAGATTTTGGTAAAGCAGCGCTTGAGGCCTTTTTGGCCAGGGGCGATGAGATTGTTGCAGTTTTTTGCCCACCCGATAATCCGAAGGCAACGAAGCCAGAGATCTTAAAAGAAACCGCATTAGCTCGTGGTCTAAATATGTTGCAATTTGCGAGCTTAAAAGGCCCTGAAGCAGCACAGGCAATGCGCGATAGCCGTGCGGATATTTGTGTGATGGCGTACGTACTGCAATTTGTACCTCAGGATTTGGTCAAGATCCCACGCTTTGGCACCATTCAGTATCACCCCTCCTTATTACCAAAATACCGTGGTCCCAGTGCAATTGGATGGTCGATTGCGCTTGGTGAGACCAAGACTGGCTTGACTATTTTTCGCCCATCTGATGGTTTGGATGAGGGTGAAATCATTTTGCAAAAAGAGGCTCCAATCGGTCCAGATGACACCTTAGGACAGGTTTATTTCAATCATCTTTTCCCTCTAGGAATTCAGGCATTGTTAGAGGCTGCTGATTTAGTTGCAGCCGGTAAGCATCAGGAGATTGTGCAAGATGAGTCGCAGGCTAACTACGAAGGTTGGTTCGATCAAGCGGCAGCGCGTATTCATTGGTCCAATCACATCAGCCAAATTTACAACTTGATACGTGCTTGTAATCCCGCCCCCGGTGCTTGGACGGCTTTCAATGGCGAGAAGGTGCAAATCTATGATGTGCGCAAGCACATTACCCCCACCTTTGGCTCAGTAAAGGGTAAGCCAGGCGAGATCGTCGAGATCACAGCAGATTCTTTTAGGGTTGCATGCCACGGTGGGCAAATTGAAGTTCTAAAAGCAAAGACCGGAAAAGGTAGTAAGGTCTCTGGTGCAGAACTGAGTGCCTCACTGGGATTACAGCTTGGTCAAGTTTTTGACGCTTAGCTCACTATACTTCGAGGTTATCAATCAGGCGCGTTTTGCCTATTTTGGCAGCAGCTAAGATTACTAACTCTTTTTTCACGAGGAGATCTTCGGAACTTGGCACAAGGAGATCGGAGCGCTTGCGGATCGCAATGTAATCAGGAACCCACCCTCGGGCTTTAAGTGTTTGAATGGTCTTTTGTTCCAACTCCAGCAATTGCTTTATTAGTGCATCACTTGAGCTAGGCCGATGCAGCAACCCCAGTATTTGTAAACGCAGATTTTGAAGAGCAATTTGCAATTGAGGTGCTTCTACTCGCTCCTCTTGACTCAAATAACCATTGCGCGAAGATAGAGCTAAACCATCATCAGCGCGAATGGTTTCACCGGCAACGATATCGACTGGTAGCGCAAACTGCTGAGCCATTTGCCGAATGATCATGAGCTGTTGATAATCTTTTTTACCGAAGACTGCCACTTTGGGCTGGACACAGGAAAAAAGTTTTAGAACAACTGTGCAAACCCCCTTAAAAAACCCTGGACGAAATTCGCCCTCTAGGATGTCGCCTAATTGCTTCGGTGGGTCGACTCGGTATTCTTGGGGCTCTGGGTAAAGTACGCTTTCGGTTGGGGCAAATAAAACATAAACCCCTTCCTTTTCCAGCTTTTCCGCATCAGCTTCGAGGGTGCGCGGGTATTTATCAAAATCTTCATTAGGACCAAACTGTAAGCGATTAACAAAGATACTCGCAATCACGGGGTCGCCGTGTTGACGAGCAATACGCATGAGCGAGAGATGGCCCTCGTGCAAATTGCCCATAGTGGGTACAAAGGAGGCACGATTTTGACCACGTAATTGATCGCGCAGCTCTTGTATATCGCTAACAATCTTCATGCGCTGGGGGTATAAGCTAAACGTACATAGATCGGTGCATACGGCTCAGCCTGAGTGATTTCAATCAGTGCCTCACGCGACAGTTCTAACATGGCAATAAAGTTGACCACGATGACTGCAATACCGTTGCCGGATTGAATCGCGTCTTCAAAGAGTTCGCTAAATTCAACGAAACGGGTATTTTGTAAGCGACGTAAGATACGGGTCATAAAATCACGTACCGATAATTGCTCACGGGTAATGGTATGGTGTTGATTGAGTTTGGCACGGTGCAGTACATCGCGCCAAGCCATTTGCAAGTCTTCTAAATTGACCTCAGGCCATGTAATCGCCACGGTAGTATCAACATAACCATGCGCTATCTGGAAATCACGACCCAACTGCGGCATGCGATCGAGTTCTTGGGCAGCCAATTTCATTTTTTCATATTCGAGCAAGCGACGGACCAGTTCAGCGCGCGGATCTTCAACTTCCTCATCGCTGTCAGCCTTCTTCATCGGTAACAGCATGCGTGATTTGATTTCTATGAGCATCGCAGCCATGAGCAAGTACTCCGCGGCGAGCTCTAGATTATGATGCCGAATTTGGTCGATATAGCTAAGGTATTGCTGAGTGACCTGGGCCATGGGAATATCGAGCACATTAAAGTTTTGCTTACGAATTAAATAAAGTAAGAGATCAAGGGGACCCTCAAAAGCCTCTAGAAAAACCTCCAAGGCATCGGGCGGGATATATAAGTCTGTTGGCAGCTGAAATAAGGGCTCACCATACAGTTTGGCAAACGCAGGGCTTAGGCCATCAATCTTTTCTTCGGACGACCCCACAGGCAGAGACTCGAGCTCTTCAGTCATTGCTATAAACGTAGGAGCGTTGTTTGATGCGGGCCAAATGTGTGCGTTTTACTTCCTCTGGATTTTGCGGAGACTTGTCCCACAAGAGCGCCCGACCTTCGCGCTGAGCTTGCTCGAGATGGGGATTTTGAGCCTTGAGTTGCTCTAAAAATTGAGTGGCTTGAGATTTATATTTCTTCATAAAATCAATGACTTAGATAATAAAACAGATTAGGCTACCCCTCATTATTAACGATTTTAGAATGGCGCCTTAGAGATTGAGTTTCAGGAGCTCGTCGAGTTGTGTTTGTTCAACGCGCGTCATTAAATGTTTGTAGGCTTGAATGGGTGAACTACTCTTTAGGGAAGTATTAATATCCTGCCATTGCATTGCCGGAATCGCCAAGAACACTTCGACTTGGCTCACTAAATTAGGCAGCACTGGTTTGAGATACAGGCTTAAGCGTCTAAAGGATTCTAGGATGATGCTACAAACCTCATGCAATTGTGTAGTGCGTGCAGGATCTTTTGCTAGATCCCAGGGCTTGTTCTCATCGACAAAGCTATTAACTAGATCAGCTAATTCCATAATTTGCCGAATTGCTTTAGCGTACTCGCGCGACTCATAGAGCTCGGCAATACTAGTACTAGCATCAGCAATAGTTGTCAAAAGAGGATGGCTCATCGCCTGATCTAAAACTCGACCATCAAAACGCTTGACTAAAAAACCTGCGCTGCGGCTCGCAATATTAATGTACTTACCTAAAAGATCACTATTGACGCGTGCCACAAAATCCTGCAAATTGAGATCGAGATCTTCCATGCTTGCATTCAACTTGGTGGCAAAGTAATAGCGAAACCATTCAGGATTGAGTCCTGCCTCAATGACACTCTGAGCTGAGATCAGAGTGCCTCGAGATTTACTCATTTTCTCGCCATCGACCGTTAGAAAACCATGCGCAAAGATATTGGTAGGGGTGCGATAGCCAGAAAAGTGGAGGGTTGCTGGCCAGAACAAAGTATGGAAGTACAGAATATCTTTACCAATAAAGTGATATTGTTCGGTCGTACTGTCTGGCTTGACCCAATCATCAAAGTTAAACCCTTTGTCTTTGCAATACTTCAGAAAACTCGCGTAGTAGCCAATTGGGGCATCGAGCCAGACATAAAAATATTTGCCAGGCGCATCAGGAATCTCAAAACCAAAATAGGGTGCGTCCCGCGAGATATCCCAATCCCCCAGCTTACTATCGCCAGCGGTGCCTACCCATTCCTTCATTTTATTTTTTGCTTCGTTTTGCAGCGGCGTCTTTACTTGAGTCCACTCGCGTAAGAAAGACTCACAGCGCGGGTCAGAGAGCTTGAAAAAATAATGATCCGATACTTTGCGAACAGGTGTTGCACCACTGACTACAGAATAGGGATTTTTGAGATCAGTCGGCGCATAGGTCGCCCCGCATTTTTCGCAGGAGTCACCATATTGATCAGCGGCATTGCATTTTGGGCAATGACCTTTAATAAACCGGTCTGGCAAAAACATTCCTTTAACAGGATCGTAAGCTTGTTCAATCGCCCGTTTTTCGATTAAACCCGCATCACGTAGTTTGAGATAAATCTCACGCGAGAGCATTTCGTTCTCGGGGCTATCGGTGGTGTAGTAATGGTCAAAGGAGATTAAGAAGTTATCGAAGTCTCGCTTGTGTTCGTGCCAGACCTTGTTAATTAACTCTTTAGGACTGATGCCCTCCTTCTCAGCACGAAGCATGATAGGGGTGCCATGCGTATCATCTGCTCCTACATAGTGAACCTCATGGCCGCATAGCCTCTGAAAACGTACCCAAATATCGGTTTGTACGTATTCCACCAAATGACCAATATGGATTTGGCCATTGGCATACGGTAGGGCGGAGGTAACAAGAAGTTGACGCATATTTATTTTTATCGATTCAGCAACGATTTTAGTCTGCGGTTAAAGTGATGGGCGATAGTAATCAATTCAATGGTCAAAGCGGGCTCAAAACCAAGCTTGACCGCGTTGTGGAGACTGCGATGGTTGTAAGTGGGGAACAAACGATCAAAATGAGCAATGCCTCTGTGCCGGTGGTACATGAGGTGGAGATTATCGACGAGTTAGGCCGGCGCAAGCCCACGTTTATTCCTGGCGAGCGTTCATTAACCATTTATCTTGACAAGCGAGAGCTTGTGACCTTGATGACCTTGGGGTCCGCCCCTGAGGCCCTTGTCCTAGGCTATTTAAGGAACCAACGCTTGGTGGAGGCTCCAGAGGACATTGAGAGTATCCAGGTTGACTGGGAGACCGATTCTGCCGCAGTCAAAACGCGACGCAGTACCGTTGATATTGAGGCAATGACCAGTAAGAGGGTAGTTACCACGGGCTGTGGTCAGGGCACCATGTTTGGGGGTCTCATGGAGGATATGGCACAAATTCGTCTGCCTGAAGGCCCCAAGCTCCATCAAGCAGCCATCGTTGATCTTTTAGAGCAGATTCGGGCTCACGAGACCATTTACAAGAAGGCAGGCTCGGTCCACGCTTGTGCGGTGTTTGAGCGAGCTGGCGAAAAGGTTCGTTTGCTCCATTTGATTGAGGATGTGGGACGCCATAATGCGGTGGACTCGATTTCAGGACTTATGTGGTTGGCAAAACGCAAAGGCGAGGATCTCATCTTCTTTACCACTGGACGATTGACCTCTGAGATGGTGATTAAAGGGGCACAAATGGGAATCCCATTTCTGCTAACCCGTTCTGGGGTGACGCAAATGGGCTTGGAGTTGGCCCGCAAGACTCACCTTACCTTACTGTCGCGCTGTTCCGGCAAGCATTTTGAGATCTACAACGCTCCAGAACGTGTGGTTTTTCAGTCAAGCTAGGCCCTTTGGATCTGTGTTTGTGTCCAGCCGGGCGTGAAAGTCTTACAATCCCGCCATGACTATTAAATCTGATCACTGGATTCGGCGCATGGCAGAAGGGGGCATGATTAGTCCCTTCGAGCCCGGTCAGGTCCGCACCAATACCACTGGCCAAAAGATTGTCAGCTACGGCACATCGAGTTATGGCTATGACATTCGCTGTGCCAATGAGTTCAAGATCTTCACTAACATCAATAGCACCATCGTCGATCCCAAGCAATTTGATGAGAAGTCTTTTGTGGATTTCAAGGGTGATGTTTGCATCATTCCACCGAATTCATTTGCTTTGGCCCGAACAGTAGAGTATTTCAAGATTCCGCGCAATGTCTTAACGATTTGCGTGGGTAAGAGTACTTATGCACGTTGCGGCATTATCGTAAACGTTACGCCTTTCGAGCCCGAGTGGGAGGGTTATGTCACTCTCGAGTTCTCGAACACGACCCCATTGCCTGCAAAAATTTATGCGGGTGAGGGTTGCGCTCAAGTCCTCTTCTTTGAGAGCGATGAGGTTTGCGGTACCTCATACAAAGACCGTGGTGGTAAATACCAAGGTCAGCATGGCGTGACCTTACCAAAAACCTAGCCGATCCATCATGAAATTTCGTTTCCCGATCATCATTATTGATGAAGACTTTCGCTCTGAAAATATTTCTGGATCAGGGATTCGTGATCTAGCTGTTGCCATTGAAGGCGAGGGTATTGAGGTAATTGGCTTAACTAGTTATGGCGATCTGACATCTTTTGCTCAACAAGCTTCGCGGGCATCCTGTTTCATTCTCTCGATTGATGATGAAGAGTTTGATGCGGTGATTGATCCCAACGAGAGCGACCTCCCCGCCATTACTAATTTAAGATCCTTTGTGGTTGAAGTGCGTAAGCGTAATGAAGATATTCCCATCTTTTTATATGGCGAGACCCGGACATCGCGGCATATTCCTAACGATATTCTGCGTGAGTTACATGGCTTCATTCATATGAATGAAGACACCCCTGAGTTTGTCGCGCGACACATTATTCGTGAAGCTAAAGTCTACTTGGATTCCTTGGCACCCCCATTTTTTCGGGCGCTCACTCACTACGCTTCAGAGGGTTCGTATTCTTGGCATTGCCCTGGACACTCCGGCGGCGTTGCGTTTTTAAAAAGCCCAGTTGGTCGTATGTTCCATCAATTTTTTGGTGAAAACATGTTGCGTGCTGATGTGTGTAATGCCGTGGAAGAGCTTGGTCAGTTGCTGGATCATACGGGTCCAGTAGTGGCGAGCGAGCGCAATGCTGCCCGCATCTTTAGTGCCGATCATTTATTTTTTGTGACCAATGGCACATCCACGTCGAATAAGATTGTGTGGCATTCCACTGTTGCTCCAGGCGACGTAGTTTTGGTTGATCGTAATTGTCATAAATCAGTGATTCATTCGATCATGATGATGGGTGCCATCCCCGTATTCTTGATGCCGACCCGCAATCATTTGGGCATTATTGGCCCCATTCCACAGGAAGAGTTTGAGTGGGTCAATATCAAGAAGAAGATTGATGCCAATCCATTTATTAAGGACAAGAATGTCATCCCTCGCGTATTAACGATTACGCAGAGTACCTATGATGGTATTGTGTACAACGTTGAGATGATTAAGTCCATGCTTGATGGCAAGGTCGACAGTTTGCATTTTGATGAGGCTTGGTTACCACACGCTGCTTTCCATCCCTTTTATCAAGATATGCATGCCTTAGGTCAGAATCGCAAACGGACTAAGAAAAGTTTATTGTTCTCAACCCAATCAACTCATAAATTATTAGCAGGCCTCTCTCAGGCTTCTCAGGTATTGGTGCAGGATGCTGAGGAACGCAAGCTCGATCGCGATTGTTTTAATGAGGCCTACCTCATGCATACCTCGACGAGTCCACAGTACGCCATTATTGCCTCGTGCGATGTATCTGCGGCCATGATGGAATCCCCAGGCGGCACGACCTTGGTAGAAGAATCGATTGCTGAGGCATTGGATTTCCGCAGAGCGATGCGCAAGGTGGATGATGAGTTTGGTGCCGATTGGTGGTTTAAGGTTTGGGGTCCTGATCATTTAGCCGATGAGGGTATTGGAACTCGAGAAGATTGGATCTTGGAGCCAAACGCGTATTGGCATGACTTTGGTAATTTAGCCAAAGGCTTCAATATGCTCGACCCTATTAAGGCTACGGTTGTTACCCCCGGTTTGGACATCGAGGGTAATTTTGCAGAGATTGGGATACCAGCGAGTATCGTCACCAAGTATCTTGCTGAGCATGGTGTGATCGTGGAGAAGACTGGCCTGTATTCATTCTTCATAATGTTTACTATCGGTATTACGAAGGGCCGTTGGAACACCTTAGTAACTGAGTTACAACAGTTCAAGGATCACTTTGATAAGAACCAGCCTCTCTGGAAAGTATTGCCCGAGTTTGTGGCAAAACATCCGCGCTATGAACGCGTTGGTTTACAAGAGATCTCTGCGCAGATTCATTCTTTCTATAAGAGTCGTGATGTCGCGCGCATGACCACCGAGATGTATCTTTCCAATATGGAGCCTGCCATGATTCCCGCCGATGCATGGAGCAAGATGGCTCATAAAGAGATCGATCGAGTACCGATTGATGAGTTAGAGGGTCGTGTGACCGCTATGTTGGTGACCCCTTATCCACCAGGGATTCCACTATTAATTCCTGGGGAGCGTTTTAACAAAGCCATCGTTGATTACTTACGCTTTGCCCGTGACTTCAATCAGCAATTTCCTGGTTTTGAGACCGATATTCATGGTCTTGTGAAGAACGCCGAAGGAAACAATGGCTACTACGTCGACTGCGTTAGAACCTAAGAAAATTATTTTTTTAGGGCGGTACGAGCGCGCTTAACGGCGGTAATCACTTGTTTAGGGGCTGTGCCACCAAGATGATTACGAGCCTCTACTGAGCCCTTTGGCGTTAAAACTGTAAACACATCTTTCGTGACTAGGTTCGATTTGGGATTGAGCCCACATGCTTTAATCAGTTCAGTTAGACTCAGATCACTGAGGTCACAGTTCTTTTTGATACAGAGCTTTACAGCGTGAGCAACTGCCTCATGTGCATCCCGAAAGGGCATTCCTCTTTTAACTAAATAATCAGCAAGGTCGGTAGCGGTTGCAAAACCCTCCTTGGCAGCACTGAGCATCCCCTCTTTTTGAACGGCGATATGTGGCACGAGATCGGCAAAGATTTGTATAGTCTGCGCAACGGTATCAACCGCATCAAAGAGAGGCTCCTTATCTTCCTGGTTGTCTTTGTTATACGCCAACGGCTGACCCTTCATCAAGGTCAGTAGAGCAATCAAATCACCATTGACCCGGCCCGTTTTGCCACGAGCAAGTTCGGGTACATCGGGATTCTTCTTTTGCGGCATGATCGAGCTACCAGTGCAGAAGCGATCAGGCAAATCAATAAAGCCAAAGCGAGGACTTAACCACAGGATTAATTCTTCGGATAGACGTGAGACATGCATCATCACGATCGCTGCGGCTGCACAGAACTCAATTGCAAAATCCCGATCTGAAACTGCATCGAGGGAGTTTTGGCAAACACCATCAAACCCTAATGTTTTAGCAACCCGCTCACGATCGATGGGATAGCTGGTGCCGGCTAAGGCAGCAGCACCGAGGGGAAGTTGATTAACCCGCTGGCGGCAAGCATAAAGACGCTCAGCATCACGCGTGAACATTTCGTAGTAAGCCATCATATGATGGCCAAAAGTAACGGGTTGCGCTACCTGTAAATGTGTATGGCCCGGCATGATGGTGGCCGCATGCTTCTCCGCTTGATCAATCAAAGCGGTGCGTAGGAGTTTGAGATCAAGCAGAATGTGATCAATTTCAGTCCTGAGCCATAAACGAATATCAGTTGCGACTTGATCATTACGTGAGCGACCGGTATGCAAGCGTTTGCCCGCATCACCAATCAGTTTTGTGAGGCGCGCCTCAATATTGAGATGCACATCCTCAAGGGCTAGTTGCCAATTGAACTTACCTGCAATAATTTCTTTCTCAATTTGTGCCATACCCTTTTGAATAGCAATCCAATCGGATTTGGAGATGATTTTTTGGGCGGCCAACATCTCGGCGTGAGCAAGGGAGCCAGCAATATCCACCAGAGCTAAGCGCTGGTCAAAGCGTAGCGAGGAGGTGTAACGCTGCACCAGGGCATCGACGGGTTCGGCAAAGCGGCCAGACCATGCCTTGGACTTGTTGGCTAAAGAATTTTTAGTTGAGCTCATAAACACAGTATATTGTGTGCAGTAATGATTTATTTTAATTCTTAAGTCGTCCTTATGAGCCCAAAGCGTTTAATAATTGCCTCCCGCGAGAGTCGGCTTGCAATGTGGCAAGCCGAACATGTCCAAGATTGCCTGCGTAAGCTATATCCTGACTGTGATGTCAGTATTTTGGGAATGACCACGAAGGGCGATCAAATATTGGATCGTGCCCTATCCAAAGTAGGGGGTAAGGGCTTGTTTGTCAAAGAACTCGAAACCGCGCTAGAGGATGGCCGAGCTGATTTAGCTGTCCATTCACTCAAAGACGTTCCCATGGTAATGCCCGCTGGCTTTGATTTGTCCTGCGTCATGGTTCGTGAAGATGCAAGAGATGCCTTGGTATCCAATCACTATGCGAGTTTGGCTGAGTTGCCTGCTGGATCGGTAGTGGGTACTTCTAGTTTGCGCCGTGAGGCGATTATTCGGAGTAATTACCCAGAACTCAAGGTTGAACCCTTGCGTGGTAATTTGGATACCCGCATGGCAAAACTGGATCGTGGCGAGTATCAAGCGATTATCTTGGCAGCCGCTGGTTTAAAGCGTTTAGGAATGAGCTCACGAATAAAGGCATTGCTGCCCTATGATCCTCATACTCCTGCCGCAGGACAAGGTGCTTTAGGTATTGAAACCCTGAGAGCTCGCCCTGAAGTAAAAGTCTGGCTAGCACCATTAAATGATTTGCCAACGGCCTTAGCAGTCACCGCAGAACGCGCGGTCTCACGCAAACTCGGTGGCTCTTGTGAAGTGCCCTTAGCTGCTCATGCGCAATGGCAATCCCCAAAAGAAATGAGTTTACGTTCGTATGTGGCGAGTACCGATGGCCGTCAGATCTGCTTGGCGAATGGCGCGCGTGCAGTTAATTCATACGAAGAGGCTGAAGCCTTTGGTCTAGCGATTGCCGACGACCTCTTGGCAAAAGGCGCCGCTGCATTATTGCCTCAGTAGGCTTGATATGGCGAGCGACCCAGCCATTATTGTGACTCGACCCAGCGGTCAGGCAAGACGGTTAATCGAGTTCATACGTGAGGGTAGTCAAGCTCAATCCATTGCGGCCAATGTGATTGGCTTACCCTTACTCACCATTGTTCCAAAAAATGATCCGCAAATTATTTTGCAAATGACCGCAGCGCTGGCAAAAGCCAAGTTAGTCATTTTTGTCAGTCCCAATGCGATCGAATGTGCCATGCGTACGCTAACAGATAGCGAAATACTCTGGAGCAATCTTGTGACTGCGCAAACGCGTATTGGTGTAGTGGGCAGCAGTAGTCGAGATGCACTACTGCGACACGGAATTAACCGCAATGCTATTGTGATGCCAGCCCACACGCAGCAATCGGACTCCGAGGGTTTATGGCAAAGCTTACAAGCAGATATTCGTGATTGGCAAAAATATCCTGTTTTAATTCTGAAAGGTGAGGGTGGGCGCGAGTCTTTGATGGATCACCTGCAAACCGCAGGCGCACATGTGGAGGCTTTGTCGATCTATACCCGTATTCCTTTAGACGCTTCGAGCCCTCAATGGGAATTACTCAAAGGATTGGATGCAAAGCAAACTTTATGGTTACTCACCTCCTCAGAGGCGGTGCGCCATTTGGCTTCTGTTCATTCGATGCAACAGACGGTCTCCACAAATACTCTGGCCCAAAGCGATGCACTCTGCTCCCATCACAATATTGCCAAGGCAGCTAAAGAGATTGGTTTTAATCGAGTATCGGTATGCGATCCTGGGGATGAGTCTATTGCGCAAGCCGCTTTAGTTTGGCTTGCAGAGCAGGCAAGAAAATCTCCATCACCAGCAGCGGATGGCCGTTGAGTTGGTAAAGTGTTCGGCGTGCCCATACACGCTTAGGTAGATCCTTAAAGCGCCGTTGGCACACCTTCCATTCTGGATGATGATGATCAAGGCGAATAATTTCTCGAATTGGACGAAAGCGCCCGCGTAAATCCTTAGCAAATAAGACCGCACCCAGTGGTTTGTGACCTAATTTCAAAATACGATGATTACTGCCAATCGAGCTAGTAATCGGCAAGACACTGCGCGCTACAACAATGGGTTCACCTTGGTCATATAAAACAATTTCCCGAATGCGCGAGCGGTAAAGGGGGCGTCGAAAAAATAATCGCTCAGAGGGAACTAGATTTTGTTTGTAATCAGCCAGAATCTGTAATTCCAAATGACGATCATGTGCGTATTCAAGAGCCGTTTCTAATTTGCGGGTGAGCGAACCTGTATCAGAAAGCCAATCGTGCAAAGACAAAGGTGCACCCAAGGGTGCACCATTTGTCATGACCTTCCAAGTCGATGGAGAGCGAGACTTCCGCTGCAACATAGAAAACTAGAAATTAGTGTTTGCTATTCGCGTTCTGAAACGATCCCGAACGCGAACCTGAGCGCGGACTAAAACGCGCATTAGAGCCTGGACGAGCTTGACCAAATTTTGGTTTACTTCGCTTTGCTCCACCGCCACCAGGACGATGACTTGGCTTATGAAAGCTTGGCTTGTTTTGTGGTTCTAGACCAGCAATTTCTGCAGCAGCCATCGGTTGTTGTGTGAAG
>JACCEB010420899.1_pt1 | contig 14238 bp, 4 predicted proteins | sample 7454761 | NCBI WGS metagenome assembly JACCEB01 (sample SAMN15323454, study PRJNA562643) | freshwater metagenome | isolation source: river surface water | place: USA:Blue River Watershed | collected 2017-08-18 | reverse complement strand
GCAGCCTGGCCAGGGCCGCGCCGGCACGCCAGTAGGTGATGCTGGCGGCGATCAGAATGAAGGTAACGACACTCATGCCGAGCGAGAGCGACTGGCTGCCGAAGCGCTCGGTGCCCAGGTCACTGACAGCCCCCACCAGCAGGGGACCGAGGGTCAGGCCGAACAGATTGCCAAGGAAGAACACGAAAGCGGCACCCTGCGCCCGCTCTGCGGGAGCCAGGGTCCACTGGATGGCCGCAAGGCTGGGACCATGGCTGAACTGGTAGAGAAAGATGCTGCCGCCGAAGCAGACCACGGCCACTGCGTAGTCGCCGCTCCACAATCCCCCCAGCACCGTGCACAAGGCCAGCCCCAGCGCCAGGGCGGGCAGACGCCCCAGCCAGGCCACCTGGCGGCGCGCCAGCCTGTCGCCCAGCCAGCCCCCGAGCAGCAGCCCCGGCACGCCGCCAAGCAGGTTGATCAGCGCCGTCGCCAGCCCCGCCTCGCTCTGCCCGAGCTCGTACTGGCGCATGAAATACGAGGGCAGCCAGGTCGAAATGGAATGACTGACAAAGGACGTCAGCAGGGAACTCAGGGCCAGCAGGCGGTAGGCTGGCCGAGCCCACAGGCGCTGCACAGTCTGCAGCAAGGACCCGCCATCGCGCATCGACTCAGCTGCCTCGACGCCGGCGGGCTCCATGCCCCCGCGGGCGGGTTCGCGCACCGTCCAGTGCACCAGCAGCGCCAGCAGGACGCCTGGCAGGCCGGCCACGATGAAGGCTGTGCGCCAACCATAGACCTCGGCAACCAGCCCACCCAGTGCCAGACCAAGCACTGCACCGAAGGCCAGTCCCAGGGAGTAGACGGACAACGCCATGGCACGCTCGTGACGCGCGAAGTAGTCGGCAATCAGGGAATGGGCAGGCGGTGTGCCCCCTGCCTCGCCAATGCCGACCCCCATGCGGCAGACAAACAGCTGCAGAAAGTTCTGCGCCACGCCGCACAGCGCCGTCATCACACTCCAGAAGGCGAGCGCCACACTGATGATGCCGACACGGCTGCTGCGATCTGCCAGCCGCGCAATCGGCACGCCCAGGGTGGAATAGAACAGCGCGAAGGCCACACCCGAGAGCAGCCCGAGCTGGGTATCACTGAGCTGCAGTTCCGTGCGCAGATCCTCCAGCACGATGGCCAGAATCTGTCGATCCATGTAGCTGAAGGCATAGGTGAGCATCAGGACCAGCAGCACATACCAGCGATAGCGACGGGACGGGTCAGGTGTCACGCCGGGTGGCAGGGCTTGTCCACGGCTCACGGCAGCGTCCCCGCCAAGGCGTGACAGCGCCGCAGACAGGACAGCAGCTGCACCCGGTCCACGGGCTTGATGAGGACTTCGAAGCCCGCACTGCGCAGTGTCTGCAGGCGCTCGTCCACGGTATTGCCCGTGATGATGAGGATGCAGGCGCGCGGCATGTGCTCCTGCAGGTAGCGAGCGATGTCCAGGCCCGAGGTGTCCTCGTTGAGCATGTCGTCGAGCAGGGCCAGCGCAGGCACGCCGTCCTGTGCCAGACTCGCGCGCACCCCGGCGAAGCTCGAGGTGGCGGTGACCGTGCCGCCCCAGTCCTGCACCAGGCCGGTGAGTGCATCGACGATCTGCGCGTCATCATCCACGATCAGCACGCGCACGCCATTCAGCGCATTGGCCACCGGCTGCGCCATGGCCTCGCGCGGCCGCAGCGCAGGGCTGAGCACCGGCGCCTCGACGCTGGCCCGGGGTGCCGGCCCGGACAACGGAATCCTCAGCGTGAACGTGCTGCCCTGCCCGAGCTGCGACACCAGTGTCAGCTCGCAGCCCAGCAGGGCCGCGATGCGCTTGACGATGGCCAGACCCAGGCCACTGCCCTTGCCCTTGGTGCGGGCGCGGTTGTGCACCTGGTAATAGTCCATGAAGATGCGCGACTGCTCCTGCGGACTGATGCCGCAGCCGGTATCACTGACATGCAGCAGCAGGGCATCGCCGTCCACGTCGGTGCGAATGCGCACCTCGCCCTGGTCGGTGAACTTGATGGCGTTGACCACGATGTTCTGAATCAGCCGTTCCAGCAGCAGCACATCGGTCTCGATCTCCCAGGGAGCGCTCTCGCAGTGCAGGGCGATGCCCTTCTGCTGGGCCAGAGGCTGGGTGTTGCCGAGCACATCGCGCAGCACGGCATCGATGCTGCTGCGCTCCAGATTCGGTTCGACCACACCGGCATCGAACTTGGACAGGTCCAGCAGACTGTTGAACTGATCGTGCAGGATGCTGGTGGCCTCGTCGATCTTCTGCACCAGACCAATGGCGCGTTCCGAGCTGACCAGATGGCGCAGACTGCCCAGGAACAGGGTGATGGCGTGCAGTGGCTGACGCAGATCGTGGCTGGCCGCGGCCATGAAACGGTTCTTGTCGTCGATGGCATCGCGCGCCTCCTTCAGGGCGCGCTCGATCACCTGCTTCTGCTGCTCCAGCTGCAGGTTCTTTTCCATATTCTCGTCACGAATGTGAAAGGACTCCATGAACAGCGCCGAGATGCGCCGGCAGAACTGGATCAGCAAGATGATCAGGGCCAGCAGGGCGAAGGCTGTCTCGAAGTTGGGAGGATCGCGGAAGAACAGCAGGAACACGATGCCCTGCCCCAGATTCGAGATCAGCAGCGAAGGGATGTTGCGGGCGTGCATGGCGGAGTTGACGGTGGAGCCGATGGCGTACACGCAGGTCAGCAGGGTCACGGTGAACACCACCCGGTCGCTGGCGCCCAGACACACCAGCCAGAACCCGGTGCCCATGGCCGCCGTGCTCGCCGTCGAGGTGAAGTAGAACCACAGCTCGTTGCGGTACAGCGTGGACACGGACGGCTGCGCGAGGGACTTCTCGATGCGCTTGCAGGCCGCCATGCGCAGGAAGGCCGTGAGGATGCACAGGCCGATCCAGGCGATCACGTTCTGCGGCGGCACCTGATTCCACAGCGCGGCGATGTAGAGGACGCCGACCACCACCACCAGGTAGAGCGACAGATGGGACTGCGACACCCGCACGCGCTGCGACTCCAGCCGTTCGCTGTAGAAGATGCGGTCGAGCGTGGCCTGGCGCGAAAACCCGGCGATCGAATCCAGCAGGCCCATCGTGTTGTTCTCCTGGTTGGGAGCTTTCTACCGTAGCCATGCTCAGGGCGCAACACCATAGAGTGGCTGTGCGCCGCGGGCGGACAGCAGCACCAGGTCCTGGCGCCCATCGCCATCGACGTCACGCGTCTGCAGCACGACACCACGGGTGCCACCGCTCTGTGCGAGCACCTGCGCCTCGGCCGGCGTCAGCGGACTCACGAAGAAGCCGGGTTTGTAGCGGCCGCCGCCGCTCACGCTGACATAGCCGGTATTGCGATCCGTGCTCGCCTGTGCCCCGCTGTCAGCCATGGCCGCGTAGAAGGCGTTGTCGTGCACGAAGGGCAGAATCCGCTGCGTCAGTCCGTTGGCACAGCGCATGTGGAAGGCATAGTCCGGCGCGGTGAGTGCCCCACTGGGCGGCAGGAAACTGATGCTGCCACAGGCCCCTGTCGCGCCGCCCAGATTGTCGTAGGCCAGCACGCCCGAGAAGAACTCGTTGTTGCCCAGGGCGATCTCCACGGCACCGGTGTTGCGCAGACTGAAGCTGTAACCCGCCGCGCGCACCGCGGCAGTGAAGCCCACCAGATCCACTGGCGTGGGCGCAATCTCGATGGCCATGCCATTGGCCACCACCAGGCCACGGCCATCGCGCATGAAGGAGATGCCGGCGGGCATCGCGTTGGACACCAGGCGAATGCTCAGGGCAGACCCGATGTAGCGTTCGCCCGGCGCCAGGATGTTCAGCGCGCCGGTCAGCGGGTCCACCTCGATCTGCACGCCATTGCTGCTCAGCGCGTGCAGGGAAAGCCCGCCCAGCACGGCGGACAGATTCGCGGCCGAACCACCGGTCAGGAACTGCGACAGCGCCGCCAGCAGCGTCTCGGTGGCATTGACGCCACCTACCGTCACGCCGTCGGGGTTGGCCACCGCGTCCAGCACGGCGTTGAGATTCTCGCTCAGCTCGGCGGACACCCCGCGATTGGCCAGTTCGGTCTCGATCTGCGTGGTGTCGGCCTTGAGCCGCGAGGTCACCGCCACCGAGGCCGAGATGGCGAAGTCCAGCGCGGCGGGATTGCTGCGCAGCAGCTCCTTCACCTGCTCGGTGTTGGTCGGATCGACATTGCTGGCGAAGCTGCTGATGCCCGTCTGGATGGCCTTGGTGACCAGTTGTTCCGTTTGCGCGGCAAGCTCCGTGCTCAACTGGGCACCGGCCGAGGCCGCGGCATTGATCACCGCGCTGGTGGCCGCCACCAGTTGCACCAGCTGGTCCGGCGTGCTCGTGCTGCTGATCAGACTGGCTGAATTGTTGACCGTGTTCTGCGTCAGCGTCTGCACGGCGGCGCGTTGCGTCTCGGTGATGGCCTCGGTGCGCGTACTCAGCGCGCCGAGCACGGTGGCCACCCCCGTGAGCGAACCGACCACGCTGCTCTGCTGCAGCTGTGCCCCCTGTTGCTGGGCGGTGCTGCTCAGGCTCAGCGCCGTGCCGAGGGTATTGAGTGCGGTCAGGGCCTGCTCCACGCCGGCGCTGCCCTGCGGCAATGCGGCGACAGTCTGCTGCGCCATGGAAGAAGAATTGCCGAGCACGGTCGACAGCTGCTCCACGACGGCCTCAGACACCGGGGCGCCCGCCTGGATGCTGATCTGACTCAGGGCCTGGTCGATGTCGGCCACGGTGATGACGGGCGTCGGCGACGGCACGGGCGTCGGGCTGGCGCTCGGGCTCGGGCTCGGCGCTGGCGATGGACTGGGAGTCGGCGTCGGGGTTGGGGTCGGGGTTGGCGTCGCCACTGGCGTGGGTTCGGGGGCCGGTGTTGGTGTGGGCGTCGGCATCGGAGTCGGGACTGGCGTCGGGACAGGAGTCGGCGCCGGCGGCGGGCTGAGGAGCCCGTCGTAGTGCTGGCCCGCGAAGCCATAGCCCGAGGCGCCCGAGGAGCGCGTCAGCGTGAACTTCACGGCCTGGGGGCCCGTGGCATTGACCGGGCGGAACTGCAGGCGCAGCAGCAGGGTTTCGACGGCCGGGTGCGCCGGCCAGGGCGTGCCGGTGAAGGCGATCCAGGCCGCGTTGACGATCTGGTCCGTCACCGCGTCGTTGTCGTGATTGCCCGCGTCGCTCTGCAGCGCACTGCTGAGCAGCGCCTGGGCATGCACCTCGCTCACGCTGACCTGGCTGATCTGGCTGCTGGCATAGTGCAGGCGCAGGCCCAGCCCCGTCACGGCGCTGGCATCGCTCGCCTGGTAATACACGCTGGCCTGATACAGCCCCTCTGTCAGCGGCTCCACAGCCACTCGCACCTGCTGGGTCTGCGCCTGGACCTGCGCACCCAGCAGCAGCCCGAACACCAACGCGCCTGCCTTCCACACTCCGCGCATGTCAGCTCCTCAGTCGCCCTGACGGGCAACAAACTCAAAGCCGACGGCCACAGCGCTGTCGGTCAGGGTGAACGCGGTCTGCTCCAGGCCGGGCAGTGTGTCGTAGGCAATCGTGAACAGTTCCACCTGGCCCGTCTGTGCGCTCGGCCAGGCGCCGAGCAGGTCGGCCCAGGCGGCAGTGATGTACTGATCGGTGGCGGGGTCCTGATCCAGGTCATCCGCATCGGGCAGGATCTGCACGCCGAGACTGGCCTCGGCGAACAGGTTTTCGATGGCGGCGACCTGCACCTGCGCGCTGTTGTAGTGCACGCGGATGCCCAGCCCCGTGGTGCGGGCATTGCCCGTGGCGCTGTACAGCAGGCTGGCCGAATGGCTGCTTGCCGCTGCACTGCCGGTGCCATAGAGCAGTTGTACGGTCTGTTGCGGTGTCTGCGCCTGGGCCTGCCACAGGGGCAGACAGAGGGCGGCGAGCAGGAAAACGGACTTGTGCATGATGGTGTCCCCTCAGAGTGGTAGGAATCCGGCAAGATAGGCTTCGATCCGGGCGGCCGTGCTGCGCGTGGCGCCCTCCCCCACGGCGTCCGCTACCAGCACGTCACCGCGGAAGCCGAACAGGTAGCGCAGCACGAGCAGACCATCGGTCAGTGCGTCCACGCTGCCGTTGCGATCGACATCCAGGGCCGGGTCGAGCTGCTGCAGTCGCGCAGCGACAGCGGCCACCGTGGTATTGGTCGAACCGGCGGCAATGGCCTGGGCGATCAGGGCGTCACCGGTGAACCCGAACATGTCACGCACAAGCAGCAGGCCGTCGGAGAGCGCCTGCACGCTGCCATCGCCGTCCACGTCGAAGCGCTCCAGCACGGGGCTGAGCTCCACGCTGGGCAGTGTCAGGCGATACTGACTGGCATTGCCTGTGCGCGCGAAACCGATGCGCACGCTGTTGGCGGTGGTCGCGGCCGGCAGCGCCTTGAGCTCCAGATCGAAGAGCTTGACTGGCAGGCTGCCGGGCCACTGACTGCCGACATCGGCCCAGGCGATGGCGAGCCGCTTGTCCGTACTGGCGTCGTTGTCGGTGTTGCCCGTGTCATTGCCCAGACTGCTGTCGTAGCCCACCAGCGCCGTGCCGAGCACGTTCACGAAGCGCGCGCTCTCCACCACACTGGAATCCACGTGCACGCTCAGGCCCAGGCCGGTCAGGCCTTCTTCGGCGTCCGAGGTGGTGTAGTAGAACGAGAGCATGTTGCCCGAGCGCAGATAGAACACATCACTGCCGCCTCGGCTCACGATCTGTGCCGGCAGGGTGTTGTCCAGCGGATTGCCCCCGACCAGTACCTGCACGCCGCTGCCGAAGACATCAGGCACCACGCCCGCCAGATTGTTGTCCGCGAGGTTCAGAACCTGCAGACCGCTCAGATCCCCCAGAGCTGCCGGAATATTGCCGGCCAGCGCGTTGGCAGACAGATCGATGTGCGTCACCACGCCATCGGTGCAGGTGATGCCGTACCAGGTGCACTCCGTGCCGGGGTGGCCCAGCCAGCCGGCCTTGTTCGTCCACAGCGCGCCATTGGTGCTGTGGTAGAGCGTGAACAGCGCCTCGCGCTGGGCCTGGGGGAGCGGTGCATGGTTGGCGAAATACAGGCTGTAGTTGCCGGTCTCGCCGACGCGGGCCGGCATCACACTGAGGGTGTGCAGACCGGTGCCGAGGGCTTCGAAGACCACCACATCGGTGTCGCCGGCGTCGAGCTGCGGTTCGGTGATGGCCACGGGCAGCCAGCCGTCGAAGGCACTGGCGCGCAGACTGTGGCGCAGATCGATGTCGCCGGTGACGGAGATCCAGACCTTCTCGCCGGCCTGCAGGCCGATCATGTAGCGGTCGTTGACGCGGCCGTCATCGCCCAGCTGATTGCTGACGCAGTCCGCTGCCTGCAGACGGCCAGTCACGGCCGAGCCCGGCACCACCACGGTGGGATTGGCCACGCTGCAGCCGTCCTGGGGTTCGGCCAGCGCGGCGCTGAGAGCGAGCTCATACTCCCCGTCGAACGGGGCCACCGGGCGCGAGGCATAGGTGGAACTGAAGGTCTGGTACTGCCCCGCCGGCAAGGCGTACTGCAGGGTCACCGGCGTACCGGCGGCAGTGCTGCTGGAGGAGGCCAGCGCCAGCGTGCCGTCGGCACTGCGCAGACCGGTCATGGCCGCGTAGTCCGGCGAGCCCAGCGTGGCGGTGAAGGTCGTGGCCTGGGGCAGCGTGAGCTGGAAGCGGTCGATGAGGCGTTGCCCGTCCAGCACGCAGTCCTGGGCCAGTTCCAGCGTGCCGCTGAGTGACTGGCCCGGGCTGAGTGCGGGCGGCGTGCTGCAGGCCTCGGCATTGCCGAGCGCAGGCAGCGTCAGGGCATTGCCGCGCACATCCGCCTCGGTGAGCGTGTCCAGCGCGGCCAGGGCGGCCGGGAAGCTGCCCTCCAGCAGATTGTTCTGCACCCACAACGTCACCAGCTGCCCGGACTGGGCCAGCGCGGCGGGCACCTCGCCCGTGAACTGGTTGTTCTGCAATTGCAGGAAGCGCAGCGTGGTGCTGTTGCCCAGCTCGGCGGGAATCGCACCGTCCAGATTGTTGTAGGGCACGCGCAGGCCGGTCAGCTTGGGCGCGGCTCCAAACGCCGCCGGCAGCGGGCCACTCAGATCGTTCAGCCCCAGATTGAGACTGAGCAGCTCCGCCATGTCGGCCAGTTCGGGCGGTATCGGTCCGCTCAGATGATTGCTGTTGAGCGTCAGCGTGGTGAGCTTGTCCAGATTGCCGAAGCTGGCGGGAATGCTGCCACTGAGCAGGTTCACGCTGGCATTGAAGGTCACCAGATTGCTCAGATTGCCGAGTTCGGAGGGCAGCGGACCGGTGAGCTGGTTGAAGTTCAGTGCCAGCGTCGTCAGCGCCGTCGCCGAGCCCAGCGTCGCAGGGATGGTGCCGCTCAACTGGTTGAGCCCCAGATTCAAGGTCTGCATGGCCGTCAGATTGCCCAGACCTGGCGGAATGCTGCCGGTGAACTGATTGCTGGCCAGCTGCAGATGCTGCATCTGAACCAGCGTGCCCAGACTGTCCGGCAGCGTGCCACTGAGCCGATTGCCACTGAGGTTGAGCTGGCGCAGCTGGGGCAGGCTGCCGAAGATGTCCGGCAGCGGGCCGTGCAGTTCGTTGTGGGGCAGGGTCAGATTGCGCAGTTCACTCAGTTGCGCCAGTGCCTGCGGCAGCGTGCCGACCAGGCCGTTGCCGCGTGCGATGCCGCCGGTCACCGTCTGCATGTTCAGCGCGCTCACCCGCCCGTTGAGACAGGTCACACCATAGCGAGTGCACAGGGTGCCAGGCAGCACATTGGTCCACCCGGTGTTGTTGAGCCAGTGTGCGCCGTCAGTGGCCGCGTACAGCGCATCCAGCGCCTCTCGGTCCGCCGCACTCTCGGTGCTGAAGGGATTGTTGTTGACCTGCAGGTTGTCAATCTCGTCCAGGCCTTCAGGGACATAGCCGATCAGCTGGTTGTAGCCGAGGAACAACTCGCGCAGCTGGCTCAGGCCGGCCAGCGCCGCAGGAATCTCGCCACTGAGCTGGTTGCCGCCCAGATGCAGCGTCTCCAGCAGCGCCAGGTCGCCCAGCTCGGCGGGAATCGGGCCGCTGAACAGGTTGGCGGACAGCGACAGAGCCTTGAGTGTGTCCAGCTCGCCCAGCCAGGCGGGAAGCGGCCCGCTCAATTGATTGCCCCACAGATACAGATGCTGCAGCGAGGCCATGCCCGTCCACGCCTGCGGCAGATTGCCCGTGAGCTGGTTGTTGCTCAGATTCAGCTGGGTGAGTTCGGCCAGATCGCCCAGGGCCGCCGGCAGCGTGCCGGCCAGCTGATTCGCCTGCAGATTGATCTGAGTGACATGGCCATCGCTGCAGACCACGCCATGCCAGGTGCACTCGGACCCCGTCTCGCCGCCCCAGCCGGTACTGGTGGTCCAGCCTGCACCTTGAGTGCTGTCATACAGGGCCAGCAGGGCGGCGCGTTCGGCCGGATCGCTGAGGCCGAACAGATTGTTGTTGTAGTAGAACTGCGCGAGCCCCTTGTCGAGCAGGGCCTGAGGGACAAAACCACTGAGCCGGTTGTACTGCAGGTGCAACTGCGTCAAGGCTGGCAACGCGGCAAGAGCGGCGGGAATCGGGCCGCTGAGTTGATTGCCCCCCAGATGCAGCGTCTGCAGCTGGCTCAGGTTGGCGAGGGAGTCGGGAATCGGTCCGCTCAGCTGATTGCTGCCCAGCGCGATACCTTGCAGAGTCGTCAGCTCTCCCAGCCACTGCGGCAGGCTGCCTGTGAGCTGATTGCTGTGCAGGTAGAGTCCGCGGATGGCATCCAGCCCACTCCATTGTTCTGGGAAGCTGCCGGACAACTGATTCATCGCGAGGCTCAGCACCTGCAGATGGGCGAGATCCCCCAGTGCCGGCGGCAGCGTGCCGACCAGGGCGTTATTGTCCAGTTGCAGCTCCTGCACATGCCCGTCATTGCACACGACGCCATACCAGGTGCACTCCGTCCCTGCATCGCCCCCCCAGCCCGTCCTGCTGGTCCAGCCGGCACCGTTGGTGCTCTCGTACAGAGCGAGCAAGGCGGCACGCTCGGCAGGGTCGGTGAGATCGAACGGATTGTTGTTGTACTGGAACTGCGTCAGCGGCTTGTCCAGCAGCGCCTGCGGAACCGCCCCGCTGAAGCGGTTGTACTGCAGATGCAGATGCGTCAGCGCGGGCAGGTCCGCCAGGCTCGCCGGAATGGGGCCGCTGAACTGATTGCCAGACAAATACAGTGTCTGCAGCTGCTCTTTCTCCCCCATCCAGTCCGGCACCGGGCCGCTGAGCTGATTGGAGGAAAGTGCCAGATTGACGAGGATGTCCGCATAGGCCCATTCCTCGGGCAAGGGGCCGCTGAACTGATTGCTGTTCAGATGCAGATAGCGCAGGTCGTTCATGAAGCCGATGGCGGCCGGCAAGGGCCCGCTGAGGCTGTTGCTGCCAAGATTCAGCGTCTCCAGCCGATTGAGCACGCCGATCGCTTCGGGCAGGGGGCCCACCAGATTGTTGGCATTCAGCTGCAGCTGGGTGACCAGGCCACCGGCGTCGCAGCTCACGCCGAACCAGGTGCACTCCGTGCCCTGCGCGCCGCCCCAGCCAGTCTTGTTGGTCCAGTTGTCGCCGTTGGCAGCCGTGTAGAGCGACATCAGGGCGCTGTGCTGCTGGGCCGGATAGTTCTGGACGGTAAGGGTGTAATTGCCCGTCTCGCCAGGCGTGGACGCGGCGATATTGATCAGGTGAGTGGCAGCCGACGCGGAATGGAAGGCGTAATGACGGACGCTGTCTGCAGGCATCGGATCGACATAGCCCGTGAGCACCGGCGTGGCGGTCCCCACCGCCTCCCAGTGTTCGATGCGGTAGTCGAAATCCGCCTCGATGGTGACCTGGTGGTAGACGTTTGCTGGCGCAAAGAGCGAGTAGCCGTCGATATGGCGCGGAGTATCGCCGGCGACAATGTCCTCGCGCGGCCCGAGTTCACAATCCTGCGCCGAGATCGTGCCATGCGCGACGGAATTGCGCACCAGCGCGCTGGACACGATGAGCCCGCCCGTGCACGCCGCCTGCGGTGCCTCTGCAAGACTGAGCGTGAGCGAGTAGTCGCCCTCGGGTGGCGTCGTGGGGTTGGTCAGAAAGGACGTCACATAGACCGTGTAGGTGCCCGGTGGCAGAACGCTTTGCGAGCTGACGACGCCTGCCGTGTTGCGGCCGCGCTGGCCGATGAAGGTGCCGGGTACGCCGGGCGTGGTGCTCGGAAAGCGGATGCCCACCACACCACCATAGCCCAGAGTCTCCAGCGTCATATCCAGCACGGCGGGCTCCGCGAGGGTCAGCGCGTAGGTGTCGATCAGGCGATTGGGCGGCGACTGAAAACAGTCCCCCGTCGCGCTCAGACTGCCGGGAACAGTGTCGCCCACCGCGATGGCGGGCAGCGCCGTGCAGGCTGTCGGGTCGCCCACGGCCAGCGCCGCCGGTGCCGGCAGCACCAGCACCAGCCCCAGCGCCACGCTGAGCAGGAAATTGTTGAACACACTGACAGGAAACGCCTCTTGATGTGCGCGCACGTTGCAGGCCCTCTGATGGAATGAACGGAATAGTTCGATCGTTGGAGGGCACGTTAGGCGTTCGAGAACTGTTCAACAATTAGCCAGTTGGCTAAGGGCAGCAGGCCGGTACGGTGGGAGCCTGCTTGCAGGCGAACCCTGCTGCAGGCACACGCTTCAGAGCAACACGGGGGCGGAGGCCGGCGCGCCGGCTGCATCGAAGGCCTGCACCCGCAGCTGCAGGCGGCCGTCGTGCCGCAGCAGGTCGGAGCGCACGAAGTGCTGCCGGCTGGCAGACAACAGCTGCTGCGTTCCGCTGATCCGTACGTCGGTCCCGGTCAGCGGCAGCGTCAGCAGGAAAGGTGTGTCCCAGCGGTGATTGCCGGGGTTGGCATTGGCGAAGGCATAAGGGGAATACAGGCCCGAGCAGCAGACCTGGGTCAGCGCGACGCTGGCGTCGGCATGCTGCAACTGCACGCGCGCCGTGCAGGAGAAGTGCGGATCTCCGGTGTACCAGAACACCCGCTTGCCGGCGCACTGCGCGTGCAGGGTGTCGATCAGCCAGGCCAGGAAGCCGGGATAGGCCAGCAGGCTGTCCTCCTGCGCCGCCAGTACGCTCTCCTGCAGAACAGGCCAGGCGATGGGGGCCAGCGCGGACCCGGTGGCAAAGAAGACACACTCGCCTTGCTGCACCTCGGCGCTGCGCAGCCAGGCCTCGAATTCGGCACGTTGCGTGGCGCTCAGCAGCGCATCGGGCTCGCTGTGCGGCCTGTCGTTGCGGCGCTCCATGCGCGTGTCGAACAGGAAGAAGGGCTGACCCGCGCTGGTGAAATGCTGCCAGAGCTGGATCTGTTCATGGTCCCACTGGCGTTGATGCACCTGGTACAGCCAGGCCATGCGCCGGGCATACCACGGGTTCACCGGACTGCCGTCCTTCTGCAGGCGGCCATCCCAGTTGTCGTCAATTTCGTGATCGTCGATGGTGAAGTAGGTGGGCAGATGCGATAGCAGGCGGCGTGCCGCAGCACTGCCGAAGGCCTTGCGATAGGGCGTGCGGTATTTCTCGTACTCGACGCGGGGGTCGAACAGGCCGGCGCTGGCATCGGCGTAGATCTGGTCGCCGAGCAGCAGCAGATGGTCGACACCGCGCAGGGGCGCGTGGCCCGGCAGCACCTCTTCCAGCAGGTCGCTCGTCACCGCCAGGCCGGGCCAGGCATAGCCCGGCGCCACGTGGCGACACATGCCCAGGAAGATGGCGCTGCTGTTCTGCTCCTCGAAGGTGGAACCAGGATGCAGACAGGAGCCACTCAGGAACGACAGCACGACAAGGTCCTGTGGCACCTGCTGTTCCAGAAACGCCCGCTGGAACCAGGGCATCGCCGCCCAGTCCAGCAGCATGCCCCAGCGCTGCGGGGTCTGCACGGTCGGGTCATGGGGGTCCAGGGTCTTGCCCGGCGCGGGACGCGGCGGCAGCACGACCTTGTCACTCTCCTCAGGGTCGTATTCCAGGCGAATGCGCCGCTGCATGTCGGCCCGGGGATGAAATTGGTAGTCATGCAGCCAGAACTCGCGCTGCCAGGCCTGCGCAGCCACCACGTCGCCAGGCACCAGGTGCCGCAGACGCCGCAGTGACTCGCCCGGCGGCAATTCCTCGACATTGCTCAGTGCGATGCGCAGGCCGCTGGCAGGGTTGGCGGTGAAATCCTGCGCCTCGCACCACAGCCGCAGCGAGCCGAGGCCAGCGGCCGTGCGCCGGGGATGCGACAGGATCGGTCCGGCGAGCGGCCGGCCCGGGGGCGTGGAGTGGGCGTTGCCCTGACACCAGCGCTGGAAGCGCAGGCGCTCCTGCGCATGGTTGGCCACATGGGCATAGGTCTGCGGCAGCTGCTGCTGCGCCGCCGCCTCGAAGAAGGTGTGCAGGCGTGGACAGATGTCCCGCGCCACCTCACGACCGAAGATCATGTCCATGTGGCCATAGCCCTCCACCACGTCCACCCAGACCTCCTCTTCCAGATAGTCCTGTGGCTCCAGACGCAGATCCGGGCGCCAGTGGGTGTCGGCTTCGCGCACATGGCGCCGGTGCCGCACCAGCTGCTCCGCTGAATTGCGGGCCGTGGCCATGTCGAACACGGTGTTCTGATTGCCATGCAGGAAGAAGGTGGGGAAGTCCCAGTGGGTATTCAGGGCCTCGTGGCGCACATAGTCGTTGTCGCCCCGGTGCGCCGCCAGCAGCCCCCGGGTGATGGAGTAATAGACCTGCTGCAGCACGGCCACCGGCACCGCGCCGATCATGCCGCAGAACTCCTTGCGCGTGCGTTCCGTGACATTGGCCTTCACCCACTGCCGCCCCCAGAACACCGTATAGCGCGTGTAGATGGCCTTCTGGAAGGCCGGCCCCCGCTCGTCATCCTTCATCTGGGCGTCGGGCCACTGCGCCAGTTCGGCCTCGTTGAGGGAGGTGGACGCCAGCCGGTCATAGATCACTTCGGCGCCTTCCGAGCCCTTGTGGGGCCGTGGCTCCACCGTGTCGATCAGGTCGAGTTCCTTGAACAGCGCCCAGAGGTTTTCGCGCGCGCGGTTGGCCGCCGAGGCATACAGCCAGGGCGCCACCGCGTGCAG
>JACCEB010142427.1_pt1 | contig 14238 bp, 10 predicted proteins | sample 7454761 | NCBI WGS metagenome assembly JACCEB01 (sample SAMN15323454, study PRJNA562643) | freshwater metagenome | isolation source: river surface water | place: USA:Blue River Watershed | collected 2017-08-18 | reverse complement strand
TTGTTCAATGAAAAATAAGGATTATTAGAAAGTAAAGTTGAAGCAGTGCCGTGTATGTAAAGAGGTAAAGATGATGATGCGCCATATGCTACCAAATCAGGATTTGTAGAAACATCAAAATATACATAAGAACTAGTAACTCCACCTAAAGAATCAATTCTATATTGTCCAGAGAAATCATACACTGAAGATGTACCTACATAAAAATTATTAAGTTGTATAACATCTCCTGGTTTTAGAGAATTATTTAATATACTTGAATTTCCTTGAAATGGAACTTCTAATATATCACCAATAGTATACTGAATTGTTTGCGAAAAATCAATATTAAAGTTGAAATCTTTCCAAAGGAAAGCAGGATTCGGAAGTTGATAAGTTGTATTATAGTAAACTGGTAAATCTATATCACCAATTAATAATACTTCTGTAGTAGTTGTTGCATTTCCACCAGTCACAGAAGGCACAGTACTGTTAATAAAAATGTCTAACTTTTTATTCTGAGAAGCAAATTCGCTACCAATTATCATTATCTCCATAGTCTGTTTGAAATCTAAATCTCTATCAATCACTATAGTTAAATTATCATTATTAGGTAAAGTAACATCTACCTCATCATTATTCTCTACAATTAGTAAGAAGGTTTTATTCTGAGGAACATTTATATTTAACGGTATAATACCATCTATTGTATATAGACTTGTAGTCTTTATTGAGTTTATAGTATCATAAAAAGGTTCAATATTAAACAACTGTATTGAAGCTGGAGAACCCTGTGTAGTTACTGAAATACTAGTACTACTTTGAATTTGATTAGTAGAATATAATCTCAAAAGATTTTCTAAATTACCAATCTTAGCATTTATAGTATTAATGTCTGTTTGTGTGTAGAGTAACTGTTTAAGATTTAATATCTCATCTCTTACTCTACCCTGTTCTGCTATAATGTTTAAGAAGTTATCATTAGTAGCAGCCAATCTAGCCATAGCTTGATTAAATAGGTTCATTCCAAATAAGGAATTTATAGCCTCTGGATTATAAGTCTGTTGAGGATTATCATTCAATATATTGAAGTTCAAATTCAAACTAAAAGCATATGAAGTACCATCTTGTTGACCATTAGAGACTAACTTCTTATAAATTGGAAATCTAAGACCTATCTCTTCATCAATAGGATTATTATCAGGATGGTCTAAGAAAGAAATACCATATAAGTTAGTTTTGATTATTTGATTACCATTAGCATCTTGTTTTTGAACTGTATAATACCAAAGAATTGCATTAAATTCAAAATCAGTTGGTGGTTCATTGTTAATCTCAAGTGCATTAAACTGGTCAAAATTAGTTAAAACTCTATTAAAAATATTCATTTTAACATAGTGACTTGTGTTGAAGTCAAGACTAATACCATCAATTAGAGAACCATTAACAATAGGATTATTAATATCTCCAGAGACACCAAAATAAGCACCACTTCTTCTAAGTGAATCACCAGTCTCTGTTTCATAAGTAAAGTCAGGTGTATCAAATTGAGCAAAATATGAACCAGGATAATTCTGTGGAGAACTTACAATAGGAGAACTAAATAGTTCAGCTCCTAAAATCTCTGGTTGATATTGACTTGGTAATATAGGAAAAGTTAAATTTGGTTTGTAATTTACATCCACCAGAGTTCTAAATAGAATATCAGGTGTTTGACCAACATGGTCTGGGATATGTGCAAATACCTCTGTGTAATTTCTATTTGCCTCTTGAACATTACTCACACCAGATACTTCACCAATATACTGAACAAGTCTGTTATAAACTAACTCAGCTTGACCAGTAGTTTCAAATTCTTGACCAATATTAGTATTAATATCAACAACAATTTTCTGACCTTGTGTAGCACCAGCTGGTGTTATATAAAGAATATCTGTTTGAACTCCTTCAAAATATTGACTATTTAGCAATTCATTATTATAGAATCCATTTTGATAAATAGTAGAATTACTTACATTATAGATTTTAATTTTATCACCAACTCTAAAATTAGTATTACCTAAAAACTCAATCTCTAAATATCCAGCATAACCAGCAACTCCACTTTCATAATAAGAAAATGTATTCCAAGGAATAACTTCTCTTTCTTTCCAAAGATATTCTGGAAAATACTCATCATCATTTATATTGTTTCTTTGAAAGTCAGCTAAATTACTAAAATACTCATCATCTGGTGTAGCGGGTTCAAAATCCATCAACCCTAATTTCTTACACCACTTAAAAAATACTTTTTCAGTAGGAGTTTCAAGTGCATTAGTATCATAATAATATTTTGTGTTATTCAATCTACTCTCTCTTATGACCACTTCTTGATTAGCAACATAATTTCTAAGTGACTCAATGATTGAATCTGAAAAGGAACCAGGAGGTGTAGCATTTATTGATTTCTGAAAAGAATTATCAAAGTCAAAATAAATTTTGTTTGACATTGTACCTGCTGTTAAATTTCTTTTTGGAAAATTCAATAGAGCAAATTTTGAAAAGTACATTTTATAATTTGAGTTCTGATAAGCTGCAGAAATGTCCTCAGCTGCTCCAGGAAAGGCATAAAATGATGTGCCACTATTTTTCAGAAATTTATAAAGAGGTGTAGATGCCATTTATTCTTTAATTTAATTTTATATTGTATATATATTTATTTTTGTTTTCTGTTTGAATGAAAAAAGAAACAAACCAGTATTTAATACATAAAATGTAAAATGTTAGAAAACTTATTTTATATAGTCGGACTAGTAGTAATACTTACAATACTCAATCTCATATCAAAGTTCAAAAGTATATATTCTGTTAGAGAATGGGAACAAAAGTATAAAAAGGTAGTTGGTAAAATACCATTAAGAAGTGACTACAGAACTAAAACAGAATACAATTTATCAAGAAAAATTGGAATTTTATACCTATTTGAAATATCTTGGATTGTAATCGGTATTCTTACTTACAATTGGTATTTATTTTTAGGTCTTATAGTATTTTCCTTTATTTTAGGAATGATATTAAAACCATTTAGATATACATTTGTATTTAAGATTTTATCACTAATATTCTTGATTATAAGATTAATATTATACACCTACTTAGTGATTAATCACTTTCATCTACATATAGATACTTATGAAGTAATATTACAACATTTTAATAGCCTCTAAAGTTGCTCTCTCAGTGCCATTGATTATATAGTCATATAATCCAAAAGTGTTTGACTCACTTGGTACTTCATCAAAATACTTGATATCATTAAGCAACTCATCAATATCATTTCTAAACTTTAAATAAAATTCATAAATATCTGAATCATTAATAAGACCTTCAATTTTTACATCATCTGGTGACTTAATAAACTTTTCTTTGAAAGAATCATACTCACCACCGGACTTTTCTATGGTCTTTTCTATCATAGACTTTAACTCATCTTTTAACTCAGTGTATTTACTACTATCAACTTTGTTATCTTCAGCAGCAACTGCAGGTTTTTTAGCAGCGACATCTACTGTCTCATCAGCCTCTTTAATAAATTGTAGATATTTCTTAATCATATTAGTATATATTATTATTAGATATCAATTTTATGACCAAGTAGCATCAAATACACCATTATACCAAATTCCACCTTCCCAAAGTCCTGTTTCAAAAAGACCATTAGTCCAGATACCAGACTTCCAGTTCAGATTTCTAAATTTAGAAACAACTCTCAAGTTAGTTTCAGTAGGAACAGAGACAGATGAACCAAGTGTTGCTAAATTATAGTTGACATATATTATAGTTGTTTTTATTGTTTCACCTAAGAACACCGCAGTGTCTTCTTTTTGATATAAAACTTTATATACACCGGGTTGTAGGTTAGAACCAAAAACAGAGTAAGTTCCACCATATTGGTTATCAATCATATAAATGTTATCACCTATGTTAAATTTGAATATACCATTCAAAATAAATGTATTTTCTACTGTATCAATTCCAATAACTTGTATGTCTTCTAATATACCACCAAACCAAGTTCCAGTTCTAAAATCCATATTGTAAGCTATTCCACCATACCACTCACCAGATAACCACTGACCAGTTCTCCAGATAGAATATTTATGAACATCACTCACTGTTAGTTGCCCATTATCATCGGTATTTAGTTTTGAATAGAAACTTCCACTGACCCATTTACCAGCTTGCCAGTTTGCAGTTCTACTGTTGTATGCCTTGGTACCGAATCTTGAAAGACCATTTTTTTGTTCAAAAATACCATTATACCACATACCATTTTCAAAATCTCCACCATACCATCTACCATCTATCCAGTATGCTGGATCATTATCAGTGTTAAAAACACCATTATTCCAAGTTCCAAGAACCCAAATTCCCCCTTGAAAAATACCGTTGTTCCAAGTACCATCATTCCAAATACCTTTATACCACTCACCGTTGTTCCAAGTACCACCATACCATCTACCATTTATCCAAGTACCGTTATTCCAAGTACCATCATACCATCTACCTTCAAACCAAAGTGAATAATCAACACTTGTTGACTTCTCATCTACTTCAACAGTCAGATACTTATCAACGACAGGTAGTGAGTTCCAAGTACCACCATACCAATCTCCACTCATCCAAGTTCCAGAGTTCCAAGTACCACCAAACCATCTACCACACTCCCAAGTACCTTTATACCAAACTAAACTTGTACCATTTATACCAATAACTGCTCCAGATATTTCAGCTTCTAATATCCAAGGGAAACTTAGTGATATTATTTCTAAATCTAATCCATCAACTAATCTAAATCTATACTTATTAAAATCAACATCAATTAATCTATATTTATCACCAACTAAGTCTATATTTTCAAGAGTTAATTCTATAGATTGTTTAGCTCTTCTATTAGAACCAACATCTATCAGGTCAACCGGTGCATAATTAAAGAATGGATCTTGTTTTGTATAAGTAACAACACCTAAATCATTACCAACTAAAGGAATATTTCCATAGTCCACTTCAGTATAGAAGTCATACTCGCTTACTTTAGTAATTACATGATATCCAAAATATTGTTGATTCAATTCTTGTGATGAACCAACACCACCAGTAAATTTAAGAATAACACCATCACCTGTAACTAAATCATGTTTCTCAGAACAAGAAATATATAGCTTGTTGAGATAATTTGCTGTATTAAGTATAGGAACTTCATACTCTTTTGACAATCTTGTTATATTAAGTGAAAGTTCATTCTTATAATCAATATAAATTATAGCTGATAATTGCTGAACTGTGTCGGTATCAGACATTAAAATTTTAGCATAAGAATCAGTAGGTATCTTAAAGTTTAACTCATTCTGATATGATTGATAACTATATAAATTCTGGTCTTTCCAAGAGTGAGTTTTACTCTTAGTTCTTTGTATATTGTTTAACTGTTGTAAGTCTTCACTTATCTGCCAAAGTTTTCTTCTAGAAATAATATCTAATGTACCACCATTACCAATAACTGCATCTCCTAAAGTAAAGTTGAGTCTTTTATGAAACTCAATTATATATGAGTTATTTGTATTATCAATATACTTTTCTAATACTAATAATCTCTCAGTAGTGTAGGTAGAAGAGCCATATATATTCACATCTACAAAAGTGTTAACAAATATACTTTCCCACTCTAATTTAAAATCTGAACCAAATATAATCTTATTTCCAGTCATGCTCATACTACCACCAGAGTATGTCATACCATTGAAATCAATATAAACAGTTGATGCGGTCAAACTTCCAAGAGGAAGACCTTTATAAACCGGCATCGCTAAATACTCTTTTGTGGCATAAAACTTAGGATTTGGATCACCAGTATCATTAAGTCCTTGTAAATAATCAAGTAAATTATAAGTAGGAGAGTATCCAAAATTTAAGAATGCACTTGTATATTCCATAGTAGAATAAGTACCATTCAAATTGATATTAGTAGCTAAGTTATAATAACTAGTTAGATTATTAAATTGTGAACTTATTTCTAAAACATTTGAAGTAGTAGAAACCAATAAACCATCAGAATCTAAATAATTTAACTCATAAGCGTTTGATATAGGATGTGTATTAAATTTATTTTTCAATTCTACATCCGTTGTATATTTATTCAAATTTGAGTAGGAAATACTTTGAGTGCTTCCTATTAAATCATTTATTATGTTTTGATTGAACTCAGTAAACATATAGATAAACTTATTAGTTCCGAATGTTTCAATTCTATTAACAATAAAATCTCCAGTTACAACACTACTATCAAATCTAATCACATCACCTACTACTACCGGATAAGAAGTAGATACCTTTATAATCATTAAGTAATCATACAAGACTATACTTTCTACAAATGAAGGAGGCACTGATATCGCAGGCAATCCTTGCGAGTCATATCTACTTTGAGTAGCATAGACAATCATAGGTGCTAAACTAGACAACACAGAAGCAGATGAAGTCACTCTTTGAGAACCAATTACATAAGGAAGTAAAATATCTGAAGATATATTACTATATGAAAAAGTAGTTGACATCAAAACCTTTACAGACTCATCCAAAGGAGTATTTGTATAGTATGTAAAGGTTTTTTGAGCATCGGTCCAGTAAGTAATCCAATTAGTTTCTGAATAAGTTCCATTATTTGTTGATGTAAGTGGATGCTGAATTGGACTAAATGCTAAGTAGTCTCCAGAACCAGTAAATGAACTAACACTAAAAGTGAGTGAGTTTGGTAATCTATAATCACCAGCATCTGTAAAGAAATTTAATTTACTAGCAATATCATAATCAAGTACTAAAAGTTTAGATTTAAGTTTATCTAAATATGTAGAATCAAGAACACTAAAGGACTGTGGAATACTGTAAGTTGAATACTTTAATAATCCATCATTTCCAGCGACATAAAGTTCAACACCATCATAGTCAAATATTTCATTTGAATAGATGTCAAAGTCAAATGTTGCAAATGTAAGACCAATGGTTGTATTAGAAAAAGAACCAACAGTACCAAGATAAGGAAAGTTATTTATATCAAATTGAAATAATCCCTGTTGATTATTTTCACTATCACTACCAGTAAAATAAAAGTAATCTGTACCAGACTTTCTAGTAATATTTTTAATATCACCATAATCTCTATCAAAGTCAAAATAAATAAAACTGTGACCTGTCTGATTAGAAACACCATTTACATCATACGCGATTATGTGATTATTATCAGCCGCTATAAATACTAATTCCTTAGATGAATCTATAGACTGAGTAAAGAATGAGTAACTTAAACCCCAAGTATTAATTGTAGTTTTATATAAATCATTAATATTGTCAACTAATAAGTAAATATCATCATCAGTATCTACTTGTTTATAAACTCTTTTCTTATAAGCTACCCAACCTGCTATAGTTTCAGTCATTTCAATAAATACACCAGTATTTCCACCAATATAGAAAATACTATTAGATGTATAAATTACCTTATTGTAGTAATAGGAATCAAAGTCTGATATTTTTATTCTTTCCCAATGTGTACCACCATCTTTGGTTACTAAAATAGTATTTAAATCACCGACAGCAACACCTCTTAACTCATTGAAAAATGAAATAGATTTTAGATTTGTTATTACAATACCTCTTGGACAAAGACAATCAACAGTAATTCTTTTAATTTCAAAATCATGTTTTCTTACTCTTAATAACATTCCTTCATCACCACATATCCAGTAGTATATTGAAGTCTCAGTAATAGACCTCAAATTCACCTTATACTTATTTGGTATAACATTTGATTTTGTTTCTTGAGTGTTTAATATTATCCCAAACTCTCCAATTGCAATAGTTCTTTGAGGTATACTATATGTTACACCTTCAAAATTATAAGACTGTGTACCGTGTTTATAAACATCATAGTAATTAGTCTCAAATAAATTATTATAATCTACTCTATTTCTTAAAATCCAATTACTTCTTTCTTTAAACTCTATTGGTTGATTAAGTGATGTTGTTGGATAATAACCGTTTAACAATCTTGAAAGGTGAAATTCTTTATCTACATTAGTCTGACCTACTTTAACAGAAACACTAAATCTCACACACTGGTCATAATAATCTAAAATTGTAGTTTTTATCAATTCACCACCAGTAAATCTATAAATACCATTCTCTTCATTATAATATCTGTATTCAGTTGTAGCTCCTAAACTTTCTACAACTTCATAGTTTCCACTAAAGAAAACATTAGGATCTGATGTAGAAGGTAAAACAACATTTGTTGTTTGGTCTTTTACTAAAATTAAGTGACCCTCTAAAGGTCTAACACCATCAACCTTAAAATCAGGTCCAATTTGAGTAAAATCAATAGCAACTGTAGTTGCTAAATCTACAGTATAAAAGTTCTTGAATGAGTCCTTAAGAAGTCTATTAGGAGTAAAAAGATTCTTTAATGTAAGACCATATTCAGACAAATACTTTGTATAATAATCATAAGATGTATCAGAATCAATAGGAGCCGCGTGTTGAGGTGGTATATTAGTAACACTATATTGTGAACCAACTGTACTTATATACCAATTTCTAGCATCATATTTTCCTAAAATATCATATATATCAGATAAATCATTAACTGGTAGATAAGTAGCACCACTAAGACACTTGGAATAAAATCTAGTAGCTTGTAATTCTTGCTTAAGTAAGTCAAAATCAAATTTTGTTACTTTATCATCGGTCAAAGACCATCTATTATTTATACTATCAAATGACCACATCTTTTATTTGTTTACTTTTAGTTTCCATATTACTGTTCTACTTCCTATCACAACATCACTCTCAGATACTCTGACTTTTGACTTTCTAAGTATCTTTTTGATTTCCTGAACAAATTCTTTATATTGATAGATATCATCAATATATTCTGATATATCAATTGTAAATAATGTCTGTTCAGAGAATATAAGATCATAAATCAAATCATCCTTTTTTTTCACATCTAGTACTGATTTGAGATTATATATTAAAATAATGAGTCTCTTAAATATGGAAAAAGAGGGATAAAAAATACCAATATATAATTTAAAATTAATCATATTGATGAGTAGGCATAAAAGCGATATCAATCATCAAATTCAAGAAGGAATTCAAGAGTTTGAGTACAAGAAAAACCTTAGAAAAAAGAATTCTCTAACAAAAGAGGAATTTCAAAAATCAAATGTTCATCTAAGTGATAAACAGACTGAACTTTACAAAGGTATAAGAAATAACATATTAACAGTTGTTCACGGACCAGCCGGTACTTCAAAAACATACACAACTTGTTATACAGCTTTAGCCTTATTAGCAGATAAAAAAATTGAAAGAATTATCATCACAAAACCAATTCAAGAAAGTGGTGAAAATCTTGGAGCTCTTCCTGGTAATGTTGCTGAAAAGATAGATCCTTACAGACAATCATACTATACAACATTTTGTAAAATATTAGGTAAAGGAACTGTTGACTTTTTATTCTCTACAGAAGAAATAAGTTTTGAACCACTGGCTTATATGAGAGGTTCAACTTATGATAACTGTATAATGTTATTAGATGAGTGTCAGAACGCATCAATTAAACAATTAATGCTATGGGTCACTCGTTTAGGTAAAGACTCTAAGGCAGTGATGATGGGTGATACATCACAATATGATGTTAGAAAAAGAGATTCAGGTTATAATGACTTTATAAAAATGGTAGGAGGTATGAATGACCTTTGTTTATTTGAGTTTGATAACAATGATATTGTAAGAAATAAGTTCTTGGTAGAAATTGCTAATAGATATGATAAATATAGATCAGAACAAAAGGATATATAAAATTAAAACCCACTCAAATGAGTGGGTTTTTTATTAATTTTCATCATCATACTCTTCTGGTTCAGGTTCTCTTTCAACAGCACCATTACTTTGAATTAAGGTATAATCAAAACCATATCTAGTACTATTAGAGAATCTATTTTTATACTCATTATAATACTTAAATGTATCAAAGTATGGAAAATAAAAAATACCATCAGTATTTAGATTTACATACAAACTCATAGTAACAGGACGGCCTTCACCAATATCAAATAACATTTCAGTTTTAGCAGACTGTTCCCATTTTGTGATATAACCATTTTCTTTTGCCCAGTCTTTGAAGAAATTAACATCATGGTCATATATGTAGTATATCCTATCCATGAATTTAATCTTTTTATCTTCCTCTTTATGACTGTTTACTTCTTCCCATAAAAGAGCTCTTGCTCTTACTTTATCATCATCTGAAAAAAATACTAACATCTTTACTGAAGGATTATTAGCATATATTTTCATAAATTTATTTCTTTCTCTTTGTCTCATACAAGAGTTCCAAAGAGGACCAACTCTATTACCATTCAAACTATGGTAATTATCTTCCAAGTAATATTTAAGAATTTCTTCACCAGAAACAATTTTTAATTTTGAAGTATCTCTTGAGAAGAAAGACTTATAAAGATTAACAAACTTTTCAATTTCTTTATCATTTATAGAAAACTGATTAATTGTAAACTCAGTAAAAAACTTTCTAATAAATCTACCAATTTTAATTTTCATTCTTTGTTTATTCCAAACATCTTCTACCTTTTCAATTTTAGATACAGGTAAAAAAGATACAGAATCAATTTCTGAGTCAACACGTTTGATATAATTACCTTCAAATATCAAATGTGTACTATCACCATTCAAAAGAATTTGAGAAATTATAGACTCTCTAGCAGAAAATACTAAAAAATCAATCATTTCATCATTAAAAATAAGTCTCATATTATTTTAATATATAGTTTATGAAATTTTTATTAGAGTTTAATTCATTTTATAAAGAAGGTGACATTGTTCTTATAGAATATTGGTACAATGATATGATTACCCCTGTCAAAATTGTTGAGAAAGTTTCTAAAGTCTCTTACAAAGTTAGTCATAATGTTTCAAATTCTAAAATTTTTAATGCACCAGATGAAATTATAAAATCATCTGATATTATTGATATTACTCGTTAAACAACATTTCCCAATAGATACTCATAAAATACTCTATCACTATCACTTTCCATATCTAAAAACTGATCCTTTACTTTTTCAAGATCATCTTTAGTCAATTTACTTTCAAGTACTTTATCAATAATTGAGTCATAATAGTTTTGATTGTTTTTACTTAAACTATCAACACTTTTCACACTCTTACTAAATGGAACTAAATTACCATCACCAGAGTCAAAATATGACTTAGATTTACCACTTCTGCGAGACTTTTTGAATTTAGAATACTCTCTTTGACCAGGCCAATCTTCATCTTCATCATAGTATTTTTTACTACTAAAGCTACTGTTATCTTCATACCAATCATCGTGATAACCATAGTCTCTACTTCTCCAGTTTGTTGAAGAGTGATTTGATTTCCAATTCCAACCAGTATTACTATTATAGTTATAACTCTTGAACTCTTTCTTAGTCATATCTCTTTTTGTTGGAAGATTTTCCCAATCAACTAAAAGAAGAGCATTTGCTAAACTTTCAAGGTGTTTAATATCTTGAGTCTCATTTACAGTGTGTTCTTTATAGTATCCAACTGATAAATTTGTACACTCTGGGATAATATCAGTAAACTCAGCAGAGTCTGTGTAAACACCACCATCATCTTTTTTATATGATAAACCAGATAAGTTAAGTTGTTTAGCCAAAGAGTCAGCAAATTCATCAGAACAACATCTTGTTGAAGATTGATATGTAATTACAGAATCTGTACCTCTACGGTCAAATGAAATAATTCTATCATACTTACCTTTGAACTCTGTCATAGATTGAGAAGAAGCTAAACCAGAACCAATACAACCAACTTCTTCACCAATAAAGAAGTAGTATAGACCTGGGATATTATTTCTCATTAAGTGTAACATTACTGTGACACCAGCTTTATCATCAGCACCAAGTGTTGTTTTACCATCAGTTCCAATAATATTACCATTGAAGGTATGAACAACTTCGGTAGCCTCTCTACTTACTGTATCTAAGTGAGAAGCAAAAATAGTACGACTGTCACCAATCTTATAGAAATAGTTACCGTGTTTATCTTTTTGTATATCTTCAGGGAAAAGACCAGTCTGAATCATCATTTCAACCAACTGTTCTTCAGTACCATATGGATATGTCCGATTAGTCAATCGGAGGAATGTTTCTAAAATCAAATTCTCTTTATCCATCATATTCTTTTTATAATTATATACAAATATAGTAAAATTATCAAGAAAAAACAAACTTTTTGATATATAATTTATGCCATACAGTATAGATAAAAGTCTTTTAAGTGAGAATGTATTCAAAATAACAACAGAATCTGGTGCTAAATATATCATAGTTCTTCAAGAAACTGCTGAAGGATCTGGACTATGGACACTTTCTTTTTTATTAGAGCCAGAAAAAAGACCACTACCGTCTGAGGTTTTTAAGACAATGAGAATATTAGAAGAAAATCTTCTACAAATTTTAGATGAGAAAGGAATAACATCTATACTTGTCTACATAGCGGGTAAAGATAGAGAAGAAGTAGACCAAAAAACAAAAATATTCACAAGATGGATAGAGAGTCCATGGGAATATGTTATCGAGAGTGATCCAATTATCAGAATTCAAGGAAAGAGAAAAGAGATTCAAACTATGACTAACTTTATACACTTGAAAAAGAATTTGAATACTGAGACAAACATCAATAAAAGATTTTGTACAAATTGTGGAACTGAAAATAAGAACTACAAGTTTTGTCCAAACTGTGGAAATAATTTAGAACAAACATAAATTAATTCAATATATAACATAAGCTGTTCGCTAACTTATGTCGGGTATCTTTAGGATGCCATTGAGATTTAGAAATGAATCAAAGATATAGGTCAAAAAATAAAAAGAATAACTATGGCAAAAACAATTGCAAGTAGCAATTCCAAGCCAGGAGCTTGGATTGTATCTTCTCAAGATAAGGGAAGAAAATCAATCAAAAATGGGAAAGTCTTCTTAAATGACGGAGATGAGTTTGAAATAGAACTTTTTAACCCACTAACCGTTTCAGTTCTCGCTGATATTAAATTAAACGGTCAATCAATCTCAAAAACAGGATTAGTAGTAAAACCAGGTCAACGTGTTTACTTAGACTGCTTTATTGACGATAGAAAAAAATTCAAATTCTCAACTTACGAAATTGAAAACTCTGGAGAAGCTTTAGATGCAACTCAGAACAATGGAGTATTAGAAGTTTTCTTTTATAAAGAAGATGTTATTACTTTAGATAACTGGCAAAGAAAATTTGATAGAGTGATAGTTGAAAAATACTATCCTTATAATCCTTACCCGTGGTATAATCCATATAAAGTCTATTGTGGATCAGGAACAATTACATATGGTGGAACAACAGTGACTACAAACGGTAATTCTTTTACTATGGATGCTTCTAATGGATTAATTGGTGGATCACACACTACAAATGTTTACAACTCATCAAATAACATAAATTGTAGTAATACTTCTCAAGTTGATTTATCTAATCTAAATGTTGCTGGCTCTCTTTCAACAAATTCTATTGAAACAGGTAGAGTTGAAAAAGGTGAAAAGTCAAAACAACAATTTACTGAAGTAGATATGGAATTTGAGAAACATTATATTGCTTCTACTATAATTCAGATACTTCCAGAAAGTAGAAAACCAGCAGAAGTAAAACAAATGAAAACTAAACAAAGTCAATTAATTTCTTCGGATGAAGTGATTGAACTTATCAAAAAGTTAGGTGATTTACATTCATCAGGTATTTTAACAGATGAAGAATTCTCTTCTAAAAAGGCAGAATTATTATCTAAAATCTAAAATTAATAAACGAACAGCTAATAAAGAGAGGCAATTTGTCTCTCTTTTTTATTTGAAAAATTTCTTTACCAATTCAGCAATCTGTGATGCTCCATTTTGACAAATATTGAAGTGTTCAACTCCTTTTAAGATTTCTACTTTTGTATTATTATTAGGAAAATCATTTTTATTTTTTTCGGCTTCTTCTTGAGTCAAGTTACCATCTTTTGTTTTTCCGGCTTTTACGAGAATAACATCGATGCTATCATCTAAAGTTTCTGGTTTTTTTGGATCTCTCATTATTGTTCCGACCAATCCTTTAGCTTGTTTTGAT
>JACCEB011307757.1_pt1 | contig 14243 bp, 14 predicted proteins | sample 7454761 | NCBI WGS metagenome assembly JACCEB01 (sample SAMN15323454, study PRJNA562643) | freshwater metagenome | isolation source: river surface water | place: USA:Blue River Watershed | collected 2017-08-18 | reverse complement strand
TGATTGGCCAGTCGGAGTTCCGCGTGGTTACAACCCCGATTCGGCACCCACAAGATCCAAACGGCAAGGTGCTCGGCTATGTACAGGTAGCCGGTCGCCTGGACGTGCGTGATGCCCAGCGACAGAACCTGTTCGGCTCACTGGTGTTGGTTGCACTCCTCTCACTCGGCGGTGCGCTGCTGATGGCACTCCTGATTGCCCGACGCGCCCTTGCCCCCATCGCCGCGGCCGCCGCACGCGAGCGCGCGTTGGTGGCGAGTGCCTCCCACGAGCTGCGCACCCCCGCTTCAGTGATCCTCTCGAGCGCTGAAATCTTGGAGCGCGAGGGTCTCGTGAAGCCGGCGGGACTTGAGCTGCTGCACGGCATCGCCGCTGAGTCCGAGCGTCTCGGGCGATTGAGCGCCGATCTGCTCACCCTTTCAAGCCGTCAGACCAGCGCAGAAGGCGGCGAGCGCATGGTCACGGTCGACCTGCATCCGATCAACCTTGATGATGTGGCGCGCGAGTCGGTTGAGCGCGCGGGGCCGCTGGCCAGCCGCGTTGGACTCGCGTTGCGTGCCAACATTGGTCGCAAGCGCCTCACCATTGCGGGCGACACTGATCGACTGATTCAGTTGGTACTCGGCCTGGTTGAAAACGCGATTCGCCACTCGCCGCCCGCAGGGACCGTGACCATTGGAACCAGTGTCGCGGATGGGTTCGCAACCATCTGGGTCGACGACGAAGGTCCAGGCGTGCCGCTCTCTGAGCGCGAGCGCATCTTCGAACCGTTCTACCGCGGCGCCGGGCAGGCGCGCAGCCACGGCGGCGCAGGTCTCGGCCTCGCCATCGCACGCTCCATCGCTACGGCCCATAACGGGACCATCGCTGCAGAGACCGCCGTTGGTGGCGGCGCGCGCATGATCGTGCGCATTCCGCTCGCCGCTACGGAGTAGCCCCCGATGGGTGCTGGCACTCCGGCGATCGCACTCCTCACCGAGCACGGTGTGCCGTTCACGTTGCATGAGTACGAGCTGGAGCCACTGAGCGGCGTGGAGCAGCATCGCGGCGAGCGCGTTGCCTATGGCGAAGCGGCTGCAGCGGCCCTCGGCATCTCACCCGATCGTCTCTATAAGACGTTGGTGCTCGCTATTGAGGGGGCGAAGGACGCGCGGCTGCTCTTTGCCCTCGCCGTGGTGCCGAGCAGTGGCGAACTCTCCGAGAAGGGGGTTGCGGCGGCGTTGGGTGCGAAACGAGCCGCACTCGCGGATGCCGAGAGCGTGCGCCGTGTCACGGGGTACGTGCCAGGTGGCGTGAGTCCACTCGGCTCGAAGCGACCGGTGCCACTACTGCTCGATTCCGGGGCGAGTGCGCACGCTACGATCGTCGTCTCAGCGGGGCAGCGGGGTCGCTCGATTGAGCTCTCACCAGCAGATCTCTTGCGAGTTGGAGGGGGCGTTATGGCACCGATCGGCGTCACACGATGATTCGCAGCGCGCGACATCCACACCTGTCGCCGTCGGCGACGCCAGAGAACTTTCCGCAAATTCCTGATTACCTTCAGTCGTCCGCGATCACCCTTGGTGTTGATGGCGTTTCGGTCACCCTTTTGCCAGACGCTGGGCTTCGTGTTGGCAGCGTGGTGGTGGCTGGTCGCGAACTGCTCGTGCGCGAGAACGGTCACCCTGCAACGTGGGGCATCTTTCCGATGGCACCGTGGGCTGGGCGCATGGCGGGCTCCACGTTTACCGATCTCACTGGGACCACACATCTGTTCCCACCAACCTGGGGCGATCACGCCTTTCACGGTCGTCTCTACCAGTGCAGCGCGAACGAGCAGAGCATTGCAGGAGACGGTAGGTCGGCGGTCATGTACGCGCCGCTCGATCGTGCCGCCGGCTGGCCGCTCAACGCACGCGCTGAAGTCTCTGCGACACTGAGCGGCAACGCCGCCGCCGGTGCCCTGACGATCACACTCACCATTACCGCTGAAGTGGAACAGCACGTCACTGCTGGGTGGCACCCCTGCTTCCGTCGCTTCCTGCTTGATGCGAATCTACGCAGTGAGATCGGCGCAGAAGGGGTGCTCTCTTTTGCACCGACGGGTGTGCTGGCACGAGACACGACGATGCCTGGCTTGCACCTTGTCGACACGGTGCAACCTGCCGTTGATGGCGGCGTTGCCGCACCAGGCGCAGGTGCAACGTGGGATGACCCGTTCGTGGGCGTCACCACACCACCGCAGATCTCCTGGGGTGACAGCCTCACCCTCACCTTGACGGCGGGGTCAGCGGCGACCCATTGGATGGTCTACGACCCAGATGACGCCCTCTGCGTGGAGCCACAGGTGGGCCCCCCAGACGCGTTCCATCGCGGCGGCGCGATCCATCTCAAGGCGGGGGAGCGACTCTCTCTTCCACTCACCCTGGAGTGGACGGCGAAGATTTGAACTTTCTCACGCGGTGGGGCGTAGGTTTTGAACGGGTACAGGACAGCGCAAGACCCACTCCACGACGATGAACCGTATGACGACCGCCAGTCGAACCAGTTCCGTGCGCCAGATCGCGCCAACCAGTCCGCCACTGCCGCGGCGCTGGTCCATCACGCCGAGCGACCTCAACTGGGGGGTGTTTGGTATCGCCCTGATCATCGCCGCGATGTGGGTGCGGCACGGCGGCCTTCAGCTTTTCGACAGCCCACTAAATGCACTCACCGCCATCGGGCAACTTACCGCGCTCTTCGGCACCTACTTGGCGCTGGTCGGTATTCTGCTCATGTCCCGTGCGCCATTCATTGATCAAGTGTTAGGGAGTGATGAGGCGTCACGCATCCATCGGCTCGCCGGCTTTGCCAGCGTCTGGTTCCTTGTCGCGCACGCGGTTACCTCAACCATTGGTCTCTCTGGGGCCATCACAGTTCCAACCATCGGCGAGGTCTGGGAACAGATCTACACCTTCACGATTCTTGAAGCGGGTGGGCTTGGCGCCACGATCGCGCTCGCCCTCCTCATCCTGGTTGCTGTGGTCTCAATTCGTGCCGCACGTGCGCGGCTGGCCTACGAGACCTGGTACGGCATTCACCTCTACGTCTACGTGGCGATGGCGCTCGGCTTCTTGCACCAGCTCACGATTGGCACCGACTTCGTCAACGACGAGCTCGCCCGAAACTCGTGGATCGCCCTGTACGCGATTGCCTTTGTTCCGCTGATCCTCTTCCGATTTATTGAGCCGCTCCTGCGCAACCTGCGCCATCGCTTCTACATTGAAAAGGTCGTGATCGAGCGCGACGGTGTCGCTTCGCTCTGGATCACAGGGAGCGCGATGAACAAACTCCCAGTTCGGGCGGGGCAATGGTTTGGCATCCGCGTACTCAACGCCAAGGGCTGGTGGCGCTCCAATCCCTTCTCGCTCTCGGCCGGTCCCAACGGAGTACACCTGCGCTTCACCATTGAGGCTCTTGGCGATCGTACGCATGAGTTCCAGCACCTGAAGCCTGGCACCCGTGTCTTCCTTGAGGGGCCATACGGCGTTCTCACCGGAGCGGTGCGCACGCGCGAGAAGGTGCTCCTCATTGCGGGGGGCATCGGCATCACGCCCCTGCGCGCACTCTTTGAGGTGCTCCCTGTGCGCCGTGGCGACATGGCGCTCCTCTATCGTGCCCCATCAAACGCCTCAGTGGTCCTGAAGCGGGAGCTCAGACGAATTGCGGAGGCGCGCGGCGCCGATCTCAACTTTGTGACGGGGAGCCGTGACCAGTTCACCTTTGATGACGATCCGCTCTCGCCTGGTGGGCTGTGGGCCGCCTACCCAGATGTGCGCGAGCGCGATATCTATCTGTGCGGCTCACCGCGCATGATGGCCACCGTCGAGAAGAGCCTGCGCGACATCGGCGTACCACGTCACCAGATCCATCTTGAGCGATTTAGTTGGTAGCCCAATAGGGCAGAGAGGAGCACACACATGCCACGACGAGGTCTGTTCACACTCATCTTTACGATCGCAGGGCTGCGCCTGATCGTTGGGTACGTACCACCGGCCCAAGCGGGGATTGGTGGGATCTCACCCGACCCGTTTGCGTCACCAGATCCACTAGTGAGCGCAAGCCCTGATGCGACGCCCACGGCGAGTGTGGATCCGGGGGTGACCCCAAATCCGACAGTAGCGCCATCGGCCAAGCCGGGAGCCTCGGCTACGCCTGTGGCAACCGCAACGCCGAAGCCTACGGCCACACCAGTGCCCACCGCACCAACAGCGGCGACGCTGCATAACGGCACATATACGGGGAGCAACTTCAACTACAAGTACGGTTTCATGCAGGTGACCGTCACGATCAGCGGTGGGAAGGTCACCGCCGCATCGGCCGTGCAGACCGGCAAGTACGCCATCGGATACAAGAAGGCGGCGTGCACTGAAGCAGTGTTCAATAGCGCCGCAATTGATCTTGCAGCCAGCAGCGCTGCCGGAAACAGCTTTGTGGCACGCATCCCAGCGGCCTGTAGCGGTGCAACCTACTCCTGGTGGGGCTATGCAAACTCGCTCCAGGCGGCAATCGATAAGGCCACCTATTGAGCGGCACACTCGACGAGTCGGTCACCCGAGTCGTTCGCAAGGTTTTCGGCACCGCCGCATCGCTCGCGGTGGTTGGGCCGCTGCCATCTGCCGCGGTTGAGGCAACCTTTGCGCGGCTGAACGAGATCGAGGATCGCTTCTCCACCTATCGACCCAACTCTGAAATCTGTCAGATTCGCGATGGCGCACTTGCGCGCGAAGCAGCCCACCTCGAAACACAGCAGATCCTCGATGTTTGCGAGCAGCTTCATGCTGAGAGCGGCGGCATCTTCGATGCGTGGCACGCCGGGCGCGATGGCGGCCTTGAGCCGTCTGGCTACGTCAAAGGGTGGGCGATCGGCGTTGCCGGCGCAGTCTTGCGCGCACATGGCGTCGAGAACTTCTCACTCGGAATCGGTGGCGACATCACCGCCGCGGGCGGCGGGCCTTCCGGAATTGGCTGGAGCGTTGGCGTGGTCGATCCACGTCGCAACACCACACTCGTGGCGCGCGTTGCGCTGCGGAACGAGGCGATCGCCACCAGCGGCATGTCGGAGCGGCCAGGGCACCTGCGCAACACGGACACTGGCGGAACGGCGTCCAGCCCTTGGCTCAGCTTTACGGTGGTGGGGCCAGATATCGCCCGCGTCGATGCCCTCGCCACGATCTGTTTTCTTGAGGGGCGAGCGGGCATGCAGCGGGTAGACGAGGAGCCTGGCTACGGCGCCCTCGCCATGGATACCCACGGGGTACTCACCGCCACCGAAGGCTTCCGCTCACGCACGATCTGAGGAGATTTATTGGTGACTTCTCACGACTTCCTGTGCTCCCGCACAGGACGCCCGCACTACCAGGCACCGATCATGGCTATAGGCGACCAAGGCGATAGCCGAGGCGATTGAAAGGAGCAACCTAATGGCAAAGAAGAGCTCATTCGAGGGCCAGGAACTCGCACCAATGGAGCCATGGCGCCCCGAGTACGCACCGCAGGCGATCTCCAGCGGTCGCCACCCAGCCTCAACGATTGTCGCCTTCGTGTTGGCCGCCGGATTCGGCCTCTCGATCGGTGGTGCATTCGCAAGTCAGGCAGGCATCTTGCCGCCACTCGGTGGCACTGAGACCGCAGCGGTCGCAGACCAGACGCCGGATGCTTCTGTCGATCCAACTCCTGTCGTTGACGACACGCCGGCACCATCTGATGTGCCCGCCGTTGACCCGGCACCTGGCACTGACCCGATTGTCATTCCGCCACCAGCTGGCGGCGACTCGGATGATGAGGACGAAGACGAAGACGAGGACGAGGACGAAGACGAAGACGACGAGGATGAATATGAAGACGAAGATGAGGACGGCGACGACGACTAAGCACTAGCCGCCCAACGACAACGAGTCGCCGTAGCTCACTGGCGGGTAGGCTGCGGCGGCTCTGCGTCTACCGTTCCTCACTGTGTATCCTGCAGCAATGCCAGCTGCCCCTCTAGGATTCGCCACCCGACACCCGCGGCTCGGCGCCGCACTTGGCGCGCTGGCAATCTCGCAGTCATCGACGCTCGCAAAACTCTCCGGTGGTAGCCCTGCGGTTGTCACGCTCTTCCGTGGTGTCGTCTCCCTTCCGTTCCTCTGGTTCATTGCGCGGCGCGAAGGGCACTCGGCAACACGCCGCGATCGACTCCTTGCCGTACTCGCCGGTGGGCTCTTCGCCCTCGACCTGCAGTGCTTCCACATCTCGATTCCGTTGCTTGGCGTTGGCTTGGCGACGGTGGTACCAAATGCGCAGGTCTTCATCGTTGGCATCTACGCCGCACTCATGGGGGAGCGCACGCCAGGCCGTGCCATCGCGGCGATCCCGCTTGCCTTCCTCGGGCTACTCCTGCTCGCCCAGGTGGTGGACCCATTTGCGGGAGCACTCAACGTGTCGGCCGGCAGCGACCCCGCCCTCGGTGTGCTCTGGGGCCTTGGTGCAGCGGCCTTTTACGGCCTCTACCTAGTGATCACGCGCCGCATCTCCTCGGGCTCGAGCGCCGTGGGGCCGTTCGGCATGCTGCGCGACGCGGCGATCGGCACCATCCTCGTTTCGGGGCTCATCGCCGCCGCCGGCGGCACGCTCCTCCCGCCCGATCTCTGGCCAGGGGTCGGCTACCTCGTGCTCCTCGCCCTCATGTCGCAGGTGCTCGGCTACCCGCTGATCAACGCCTCAATCCCGCACCTTCCGAGCGTCGTCGGATCGGTGCTCCTCTTTGTGCAGCCGCTCATGACGGTGGTCGCGGGGGCGCTGATCTTCGGCGAAATCCCATCCCCTGGACAGCTCCTTGGTGCGCTGATCCTCTTTACTGGCGTGCTGGTGGCTGCGCGCCGCTAGGCGGGGTTGCGCAACCTCTTGGCAGCACGCTTCTGAGCGTGGGATCATCGCCCCCAAGGCGCCGAGGTGGCCCGTTGGGCTAGCCCCGCCGGAATATGTGAGGTTGTGACGAGATGAAGATCAAGTCGACACTCCTGGCGCTCCTTACAGGCGCCGCCCTCGTAGCTGGTGCCTGTGGCGCAAGCGCGAGCCCAAGTCCAAGTGCCGCTGCGGGCACCATTTGCGAGAAGGCCATCGCCGCTGGCGAGGCCGAGACCACACTCCTCGGCTTCGTCTGCAAGCAGGGCGAAGTGCGCATTTCGACCGATCCAAACTACCCACCGTTCTCGTCGCTCAACGCGACCAGCAATGAGTACGAAGGCTTTGACATTGATGTTGCAAAGCTGATTGCCGAGAAGCTTGGCGTCACCATCAAGTGGGAGACCCCAAGCTGGGACGCCCTGACCGCTGGCAATTGGGCCGACCGTTGGGATGTTTCGGTTGGCTCCATGGCGCAGACCGAGGCTCGTGCCAAGGTGATCGACTTCTCCGAGCCGTACTACTACGCCTTGGCGTATGTCGCCGTACCGAGCACCTCAACTGCAATGTCGCTTGCCGACCTTGCAGGCAAGGAGTTCTGCATCGGTTCCGGCACGCTGTATGAGAGCTGGCTGAAGGGCGAGTTTGCCAACCAGTCACTGGTTGAAGTCTCCGCACCGCCACCAGATGGCATCACCGTCACCTCCGAGGAGACGGACAACCTCTGCATCGAGAAGCTCGCCGCAGGTCGAACCTGGGACGGCTTCGTTCAGGGTAAGGAGTTCATTGACAACGCCATCGCGGGTGGCGCAGCGATCAAGTTCTTGGACAACAAGTGGCTGACCGCGGAGAAGATCTCGGTTGCACTCGACAAGGGCGGCAAGAACACCGCTTCGATGTTGGCGGCAATCAACGAGATCATCGCTGCGGCGCATGCCGACGGCACGCTTTCAGCCTTGTCGAAGGCAAGCCTGAGCGGCGCAGACGTCACCGTTAAGCAGTAACGCTGAACGTCGTAGAAGCGTAAAACCTATGCACGAGAGGGCCACGGGAGACCGTGGCCCTCTCGTGTAAGACGAAGGGTGAGCATGTCGGGTTCAACCGAGCAGGATCAGCAGTTAGCGTCAGCGGTCGCCGCGAGCGACCGTCGCCGTGAAGGCGCATGGCGCATCCGGTTCCGCCTAGTTTCGGCGGTCATTCTTGCCCTCATCCTGTTGTTTATCGCCACGCAACTCAATGTTGAAATCTCCTTCATTACCAAAGCAGCGCCTTTCATCCTGGCTGGGGCCGGACTCACCATCGCGGTCTCACTCCTCTCGATCATCCTGGCCACCGTCTTAGCGACCCTCGGCGCACTCGGGAGACTTTCGCGCAGCGCTACCGCGAACGCGGTTGCCTCCTTTTATGTCAGCTTTTTCCGCGGCACTCCGCTGCTCTTGCAGCTTCTCTTCTGGTACCTGGCGCTGCCACAGGTAGGCATTGTTCTCGATCCATTTGTCTGTGCCGTTGGGGCACTGGGCATGAACTACGGGGCATACATGACCGAGCTCTTCAGGGCGGGCATCCAGGCGGTGCCAGGCGGCCAACGTGAGGCGGCCGTCGCGCTCGGCATGTCGGAGTCAACCGCCTTCCGCCGCATCGTTGCGCCACAGGCATTCCGCATCATCGTTCCGGCAATCGGCAACGACTTCGTTGCCATGCTTAAGGACTCGGCGCTCGCCTCAGCAGTCACCCTGCAGGAAATCCTCTGGCGCGCACAGAACATCGGGCGTAAGGAGTTCAAGTCCCTGCAGACACTCTTGATTGCCGCGGCGGTCTACTGGGTGCTCACCATTCTCTTCACTGCCGTACAGAATCGCGTTGAGGCACGCCTCGCTGCTGGCGACCGCAACAAGGAGATGAAGGGATGAGCCACATGAAGCACCTCTCCAAGACTCCCGCTGTCCATCCTGTCCATCCGGCCGAGACGCCAGGCATCTTGGTGAAGCCAGGTGCTGAGCCAGTGTTAAAGGCGACGAATGTGACGAAGTGGTTTGGCGAGAACCATGTGCTCCGTGGCGCATCAATCACGGTGTGGCCAGGCGAGACCGTCTGTATCTTGGGCCGTTCTGGCTCCGGGAAGAGCACCTTCCTGCGCAGTTTGAACTTCCTCGAAGATCCGACCGATGGCACCGTGGAGATTGATGGTGTGATTGTCGGCGCTGATCCTTTCCACACCGAGGGTGGCGAGCGCCAGGAGCGGATTCGTGAGGTCCGCATGCGCGCCGGCATGGTCTTCCAGGAGTTCAATCTCTTCCCGCATCTGAGTGTGATCGAGAACTGCGTTGAGGCACCCGTGCACGTGAAGGGAATGGATCGAAAGGAGGCCGAGGCGATTGCTGAGAAGTATCTCGCGAAGGTCGGCTTGCTCGAGAAGCGTGACGAGTATCCATCACGACTCTCCGGCGGGCAGCGTCAGCGTGTGGCGATTGCGCGCGCACTCACCATGCAGCCGAAGGTGCTGCTGTTTGACGAGCCAACATCGGCGCTCGATCCAACACTTGTTGGTGAAGTACTTAAGGTGATGGCGGACCTGGCACACGAGGGTCGCACGATGATCGTGGTCACCCACGAGATGGACTTTGCGCATGAGGCGGCCGACCGCGTCTACTACATGGATAAGGGCGAGTTCGCCGAAGTTGGACCACCTGAGCAGGTGATCGACGCGCCGAAGGATCCGCGTACCAAGGAGTTCCTCTCGCGCTTCCGCACCCTCGGCGCGAAGAAGTAGCCATGGTGGGCGGCGCACCCGACCTGCTGGTGGTTGGTGGCGGTGTCTGGGGATCGTGGACAGCACTGCAGGCACGACGACTCGGCGCCACCGTTCAGCTCATTGAAGAGCGCGAGCCTGGTGGTCCCAAGACCACGTCGGGTGATTACAGCCGCATCATTCGTCACTCGCATGGTGAAGACTCACTGCTGATGGGCTGGACGCAGCGCACGCTCGTTGCTTGGAAAGAGTTGGGCGAAGCGGCAGGCGAGCAGATCTTTGTCGAGAGCGGTGTCGCCTGGTTTGTTTCTGGCGATGGCATCTGGGAGGCGCACTCAGAGCAGCGCATGCGCGAGGCAGGTGTGCCGTGCGAGCGCATCACTCCAGAGGAGGCGCTGCACCGCTGGCCAACGCTCGGTACCGAAGGCCTGACCTCTGTGCTCTATGAGCCGACTGCTGGCTTCCTGCGCGCGGGGAATGGCGTACGCGCGGCCGCGCGGATGTTTGAACGCGAGGGCGGCGTGATCACGCGCGGTCGTGCAACACCAGCGTCAGATGGCAGCGCGCTCGATGCCAGTGGCACACCGATCGCTGCTGGTGCAACGGTGTGGGCGGCGGGGCCGTGGCTCCCTGAGCTCTTCCCACAGCTCGTTGGCGCCGATGCCGAAGCTTCAATCATTCCGGTGCGCCGCGACGCGATCTACTTCGATGCGCCAAACATGGGTGTGGGCGAGATCCCAACCTGGATCGACGAGGGGCTCGCCGTGTGGGGGATCCCGAATGACCAGGACCACGGCGTGAAGGTTGGTCCAGAGTTTGACGCGGGGAACTTTGATCCAAGCGTCTGGCCCGACGAGGCGCATCCAACGTCGATTGCCCGAGCGCGTGAGTGCGCGGTGCGCTTCCCCGCGCTCAAGAGTGCACCGATCAAGGAGACGCGCGCCTGCCAGCACGAACGCACCAAGAGCGGCCACTACGTGCTGGATCAGCACCCCGAGAATTCGGCGATTTGGTTGGCCGGCGGTGGTTCAGGACATGGCTACAAGCAGGGCCCCATGGTCGGCGAGCTGATGGCCCGCGCTGCGCTGAATAACAATCCGATGCAGCTCCCAGATCGACGTTTCAAGCTGCGCGATCGCAGCGAAGGACCATCGAGTCCAATGGGAGAGATGGGGCTGGCCTAGCCCCTAGCGTTACTCCGCGGCAGCGGCGAGCTTTGCGGCGATGGCGGCACGTGCCGCCTGGCGATCACTGAAGTCGATCCCCTCCATGTCGCCCGGGGCAAGGCCGGCGGCCCAGCCACGCGAGGTGCGCTTCCCGTCGGCGGCGTAGCGGTCGGCAACCATCAGGTCGAAGGCCTGCACGCTCGCCTCGAGCTCGGTATAGCGGCCTGGCGGCAACATGCTCGAGGCGGTGCCGCGCTGCTGTAGTTCGCACACGTGCCAGTCCTGGCGGTTCGTCATATCCCAGAAACCGTGTGCATCAGAGAAGTCGTAGTCGGGGAGCTTCATGGTGTCGGGATGCAGGTACCAGTCGCAGACGACGCGCGATCGACCTGGGCCGATCGGCTCGATCATGTGCACCATCAGATAGTCAGGGTGGAGCGAGAGGAGCAGGTTCGGCCATACGGCAAAGTACTGGATGCGCTTCGCATCGGTTTCGGTCATGCCGGTGAGCCACGGGCGCGAGTGCGACCCCTTGTCGAGCCCCATAGTGAGCGCCTCGCCGACGAGCGGCTGCCAGCCACCCTTCCACCAGCCGCGCGCCGGAATATCTTCGCCAAGGTCGTACGGCGTGAGCGCATTCAACTGCGGATGCACCCCAGGGCAGTGGTAGCACTCGGAGTAGTTCTCGACGAGGATCTTCCAGTTCGCCGCCACGTCGTACGTCTCGCGCTTGGCGAGTCGCAGTGGCGCGAAGTCAAAGCGCGCGAACACGTCGACAAGATCGTCGAGGTAGGTGAGGAGCGGTTCGGCCTCTTTGTCGAGGGTTAGGAAGACAAAGCCCTGCCACGTTTCGCAGCGGAGCGGCACCAGGTCATAGTCGCCAGGGTTGAAGCGCTTCAAATCTTCGGTGTGCTTCGCCTTCAGGAGCTTCCCGTCGGGGCCGTAGACCCAGGCGTGATACGGGCAGACGATCTTCTTCGCCTCGCCGCAGTCGGGCTTCCCATCGGCTGGCCCTTCAATAAGCGTTGCGCCGCGGTGGCGGCAGGCGTTAATGAAGGCGTGCAGCTTGTTGTCTTCGCCGCGCGAGATGATCACCTGCTCGCCAGCGAACTCCAAGAGTCGGTATGAGCCAATGTTCGGCGTCTCCTCTTCGCGGCCGACGCAGCGCCACTCGTGGCGGAAGATCTCTTGCGACTCCCAGTCGAAGATCGCCTGGTCGTGGAAGACCTGTGGGGGGAACATGTCGGCCTCGTCAAAGGGGCGACGCACGGCGGCGATGGCGGCCGGGTCAAGCGGGGCGGGGCGCTTCGCAATAATCATGCCGCTATGGTGCCACGCCGCGGGGCTATTTGAGCGGAGCGTTGAGCCGATACAGGTCCCCCGTTGCTCCGGTCACCTCAACCTCGAGGCGCCCGTCACGATTCAAGGTTGCGCGTCCGCGGCTGCCATCTGATCCAGTTAGGGCGAGCTCACCGTAGGCGCGAATGGTGGTGCCACGTAGGGAGGGGGCAAGTTCGGTGGTGATGGTGCCGCGACCCTCGCCCCACCAGGCGGCGAGCCCGGCTCGGTGCCCAGAGTCGTCAATCGCGAACGAGAAGGTCGATGGTGCCGCCATGCCAAGTCCGCGTAGGCCCACCGTGGTTCCAAGGATTCGCTCACTGCCACGGAACTGGCCAATCTCGGGAAGGGTGAGATCGACCTCCGCGGCAATGCTGCGGCCATCCCCAGCGCTCCGAGCGGTAATGAGTGCACCAGTTTGGCGGTCGCGCTCTTCTACCCGCCGCTCCTGTGTGAACTCTGGCTGGCGATACCCCTTTCCGTACGTTGTTGAGGCCGCGACGGCGAAGTAGGCGAAACAGGTGAGCGCCCCCGCATACTCTGGCCCACCTCGTCGCTTGACCGCCAAGAGATCGCGCAGCGGGAGCAAGATGCGACTCTTTGCCGCACGTCGCGCCAGGTATTGCAGGAACGATGTCCCGTGGGTCTCATACGCAGCGCGTTGATCGCCAGTCGGAGAGAACGCTGGCCGAGGGACCTGTTCATCGAGTCGAATCACCATCTCCCTATCGTAGACCGAACAAGAGGGTTCGCGGCTACACTCCTCCGCATGTCTGAACGTCGCGTCACAAGAGCAGCAACACTCGACCTTGCCCTGGCCGCAGCGCTGTGGGGTGGCATGTATGTGGTCTCTGCTGAAACGTTTGACGCAGTTCCCCCTGCAACGCTGAGCCTGCTGCGACTCGTTCTCGGAGTAGCTGCGCTCGCACTGGTCGCCGCGTTGCGCGGTGAGTCGCTCGGCTGGAGTCGCGCTCCAAAACAAGCCGTTCTCTTTGCGGGGGTGGCGGTTGCCGCATCGATGCTCTTGCAATTTGGAGGCACGGCACTGACCTCTGCGGTTGAGGGTTCGGTAGTGACCATGGCAACGCCGGTCTTCGTGCTCATCTTTGGGCGACTCATTGAGGGCGTCGCCGTACCTCGCCAGGCGTGGGGCGGGATTGCCCTCGCCACGGTAGGAGTCGTAGCACTAGGGCTCCGCTCTGCCAGCCCTACCGTTGGCGGCGCACCGGAAGATGGACTCGTGCGTCTGATCGGTGTCGCGATGCTCATTGGGGCGGGTGCAACGTGGGCGCTCTTCTCGAGCTTTGGGCGACCCGTGGTTGCGGCGGTCGGCGCACGGAACGCGGTCACCCTCAGTGCGCTCGTTTCGATCCCGTTCCTGATCCCGTTCTCGGCGGCAGAAGTAGTGCTTGTTGGAATCAACTTTGCTGAAGCTACCGCCCCATTCACGCTGTTCGCCATCGCGTACCTCGGCATTGGCTCGACAGCGATCGGCTGGAGTAGTTGGTACCGCGGTTATGCAGCTGCACCGCCACGGCTCGCCGCCGGTGTCCTCTTTCTGCAGCCGCTCATCGCCGCAGCCCTCGGCGTTGGCGTGTTGAACGAGGCCATTGATGCTGGTCTCGCTCTCGGAGCACTCCTGCTCCTTGGCGGCGTGGCACTGATCTCGTTTGAGTCCTCCAGCGGCACAAAGCCACGCCGCGTGTGATCGTAGAGGGAATGGACGACCTTCGACGCTATCGCGCCACCCCACCACCCGTCACTGGTGCCGCGGCGAACACGACCGCCGACAACGGCGAAGTCCGCAATCCAGACCCAACCGATCGTGCCGCCTGGCGTGAATGGGTCTCGGCATCAAAGACGCGCAACTGGCTGCGTCGCGATCCGCTCCTCGATTGGCTCGAGGTGCACGGCACGAGCAAGGGGTTTGCGAAAGATGTTGGCGGCGATGCTGATCCGCCGAGCCCGTACGATCTACGCGAGCTGCTCTTTGCTCAAGGAAATCGTTTTGAAGAGCGCATCTTCGAAATCCTTGAGCCGAAGGTTGCTTCGCATCGCAAGATCTCTGAAGGCTGGCAGGCGACGCG
>JACCEB010508377.1_pt1 | contig 14249 bp, 10 predicted proteins | sample 7454761 | NCBI WGS metagenome assembly JACCEB01 (sample SAMN15323454, study PRJNA562643) | freshwater metagenome | isolation source: river surface water | place: USA:Blue River Watershed | collected 2017-08-18 | reverse complement strand
TGCTCGATCAGCGAGATGACGGTGTCGATGTCGGCGTCGGCGAGGACAAGCTGCTGAACCATCTCTTCGGCGCCGGAAAACGAGCCGGCGAGCCCGGGGGCCGCGGCGGCCGGTTGGCCGGGTGCGGGTTGACCGGGGGCGGCGGGAACGGGAGCGGGCTGGGCGAGCGCGGTGACGGCGGCGGAAGACGCGGCGAGCGCGAGGCACAGGCGGGCGAGACGCGAGGTCATGCGGTGGGAAAGTGGGTTGGGAATCGCGCCGGGCGCGAGAGGCGGGCAACAGACATCAAAGCACCGGGGATGTAAACGGTCTTGTGCGGACGCGGTGCGGGCGAACCCCTGTGACGGCATCGGCTTGGAAATGTTGCCGCGGTTTTCGGGCGCGGAGCACGGGAGTGCCCGCGGCGCGGCGGGCGGAGGAATTGCCGCTTGCCGGTCGGGAAGGCGGTGCCCACGTTCGCGCGCTGCGATGCCAAACACGTTCGGAAATCTCTTTCGGGTGACGACCTGGGGCGAGAGCCACGGTCCCGCGGTCGGCGCGGTGGTGGACGGTTGTCCGCCGCGATTGCCGCTGGATGCGGCGGAGATCCAGGCGGAGCTGGACCGGCGCCGGCCGGGGCAGAGCGACATCGTGACGCCGCGCAAGGAAGAGGACCGGGTGGAAATCCTCTCGGGCGTTTTCGAAGGGCGCACGACGGGCACGCCGATCTCGCTGCTGGTGCGCAACGCGGACCAGCGGCCGGGGGCCTACGACGAGATGCGGGACAAGTTCCGGCCGTCGCACGCGGATTTCACCTACCAGAGCAAGTTCGGCATCCGCGACCACCGCGGCGGCGGTCGCAGCTCGGCGCGCGAGACGATCGGGCGGGTGGCGGCGGGGGCGATCGCGAAGAAGATTCTGGCGCACGGCCTCGTCGGCGCGGACGGCACGATCGCCGGGGCGCGCAGCGGCGCCGCCGCGGCGGGCGCGACGCCGGCCGGAGGCGGCGTGGAGATCCGCGCCTATCTCACGCAAGTGCACGACATCGAAGCGCCGCCGGAGGCGCTGGTTGTCTTTCCGACGCTGGCGGAGGTGGAGGCGACGGCGGTGCGTTGCCCGCACCGCGAGACGGCGGAAAAAATGATCGAGCGGATCAAGGCGGTGCGCAGCGAAGGCGACTCGGTGGGCGGCACGATCGAGTGCCGCGTGCGCGGCTTGCCGGTCGGGCTGGGCGAGCCGGTGTTCGACCGGCTGGAGGCGGACCTCGCGAAGGCGATGCTCTCGCTGCCGGCGACGAAGGGTTTCGAGACCGGCAGCGGGTTCGCCGGGGCGCGGCTGCGCGGCAGCGAGCACAACGATGTCTTCGAGCCGCGCGACGGCCGCGTGCGCACGCGCACCAACCGCAGCGGCGGGACGCAGGGCGGCATCAGCAACGGCGAGGAGCTGGTGTTCCGCGTGGCGTTCAAGCCGACGGCGACGATTTTGCGGCCGCAGGAAACGGTGGACAAAGCCGGCGCGGCGACGGAGTTGATCGGCCGCGGACGGCACGATCCGTGCGTGGTGCCGCGGGCGGTGCCGATCGTGGAAGCGATGACGGCCCTCGTGCTGCTCGACCATTGGATGCGGCAGACCGCGCAGTGCGGGAGTTTCGAGTTCTGAAGCCGGGCGCCGCCGGAGCCGGGCCGGGCTTTGCCGGCGCGGCCTTGTGTTCCGGGCGGGGGCGATCTTTCTGTGCGCATGGCTGACGGCGAAAAACCCCTGGTGTATTTGATTCTCGGCGCGCCCGGCTCGGGCCGGCGCGAGGTGATCGCGGACCTGTGCGAGGGCGGGTTCGACGCGACGGACGCGCTGGCGGTGATGCTGCCGGCGGGCGAGGCGGCCGATCCGGCGGACGCGAAGCTGCCGGCGGTGTCGCGCTGGACGTGGAGCGACGGGTTCATCCTCGGCACGCTGCCGGCGGGGAAGAACATCGTGTTTTTCGTGACCGACGGGGCGCGCAATCCGGTCGACCAGATCGAGGTGTTCAAGGCCTGGGTCGAGGCGCAGGGGGCCGAGCTGGCGCGGGTCGTGTGCGTGGTGAACGTGCAGCTGGCCGAGAAGCATCCGCCGCTGCTGGCCTGGTTCGAGGCGTGCATCCATTTTTCCGATGCGGTGCTGCTCAACCGCCGCGAAGGGGTGGAGAACAAGTGGCTGAGCGACTTTCTCGAGCACTTCAAAAAGCAGTATTATCCCTGCATTTTCGACTCGGTGAAGGCGGGGCGGGTGAAGAATCCGGCGCTGGTGCTGGAGCCGCAGGCGCGGCGGATGTCGCATGTCTTCGACGAGGAGGTGGACCTGGTGTTCACCAACAGCGAGGGCGAGGAGATCGACGAGGACGAGGATACGGGCGAGGACGGCGACGAGGAGATCGAGGCGAAGCCGGAGGAGGATCCGTATTTCGAGCGGCGCAACGGCGGGCGGCGCGTGCGCGAGATCCCGGATATCGCGAAGTTCCTGTCGCAACGGGCGGAGTGAGGACGCGGAGGCTTGATGCCGCCCGTCACGCGAGGGGCGGAAGCGTCGTCAGCCCGGGCTGCCGCCGGACCCCGCGCTCACGCGCAGGTCTACCCCGGTGAGGGGCGCGGGCGGTATGATTTTTGTCCGGCGCCGCGCCGGCGTGGAAGGGGTGAGGCTTACCGGCTGTCCGAGGCGGGGGGCGCGGACGTTTTTTCGAAGTGGGCGCGGAACTCCGGTTCGTCGGTGAGCCGGAGGAGCGGGAGGCCGAAGCCAGGGCGGGGCAGGTAGAGCAGCGTGCAGCAGCGGCTGAGCTGGCGACCGGGGGGCAGGCCGCGCCAGACGAGCCAGGCGGTGAGCGCGTAGAGGGCGCCGAGGGCGAACGCGGCGCCGTAGGTGGACGGACGAAACTCGATGCCGGGGAGGTTGCGGGTGAGGAGGTGCATCACTCCGATCGACGCGAAAATCACGAGCGCGACCACGGCGTGGGTGCGCGCGACATGAATCACGGCGGGCGGCGGACGACGGGCGGACACGGGGGGGGGGCGGGCGGGGAGAACGGAACCGCCGGGGCGACGCGAGGGCCGCGCCCGGCGGAATCGAAGCGGACAAACCGGGTTGGTGGCCGGCGTTACTGCGCGGCGGCGACGGCGGCGACGAAGGCCTGGGCTTTGGCGGTGATGGCGGCCCAGTTCTTTTCCTTGAAGGCCTTGGCGTCGACGAGGGAGGAGCCCGCGGCGGTGGCGAAGGCGCCGGCCTTGAGGAACTCGCCGACGTTCTTCTCGTTCACGCCGCCGGTCGGGACCATTTCGATCTGCGGCAGCGGGGCCTTGACGGACTTGATGTAGCCCGGGCCGAAGAACTCGGCGGGGAAGATCTTGGCGGCATCGGCGCCGGCTTCCCAGGCGTTGACGATCTCGGTGGGGGTGAAGGCGCCGCTGAAAACCGGCACGCTGTAACGCTGGCACAGGGTAATGACGTCGGGGCGAAGGGCCGGGGTGACGATGAACTTGGCGCCGGCGAGAATGCCCATGCGGGCGGTCTCGGCATCGAGGGCCGTGCCGAGGCCGAAGAGGAAGTCGGGGAGTTCCGCGGTGGCCTTTTCCATCATGCGGATCGCGCCGGGGGTGGTCATCGTGAGCTCGATGCTGGTGAGACCGCCGGCCGCGAGGGCGCGGGCGCAGTCCAGCAGGCCGTCGGGCGAATCGGCGCGGATGAGCGCGATGACTTTCTCGGCTTTGATCTTCGAGAGGATGGCGTCTTTTTTCATGGCGAAAGGCACCGTGAACCGGGCCAAGCCGAGGGGGAAACAAATTTCTTGCCCCGGGTGGGCCGGCGGTGTCTCGTCCCCGTCCCTCCCGTGCCCGGGTGGTGGAATTGGTAGACACGCAGGTCTCAGAAGCCTGTGCCTAACAGCGTAGCGGTTCGAGTCCGCTCCCGGGCACCATTGGGGTGGGAAACCAAGGCCGGACCCGATGCGTCCGGTTCTTTTTTTTGCCGATGCTTCCGACCGCGGCGCCGGGGCGGGAAGTCCGGGAGTCTATTCCTGCTGCGCGAGACATCCTGACTTTGACCACGGATAACTCGGATGGGCACGGATTCCGATCCCGGCCCGGTTCCGTGTCGTCCGGGGTCAAAACGTCGTGGCGTGACGTCCGATTGCCGTTGAAGGGTGGTGTTATTTCGCGAGCGCGGCGTCGGGCGTGCTGGCGGCGGCCTCGCTTTGGGCGAGGCGGCGGCGGGCGCCGGCGGTGAACTTGTCGAGGTAGATGTAGATCACCGGCGTGATGTAGAGGGTGAGGAGCTGCGAGACGACGAGACCGCCGACGACGGCAAGGCCGAGGGGCCGGCGGGAATCGGCGCCGGCGCCGAGGCCGAGCGCGATGGGCACAGCGGCGGCGAGGGCGGCAAAGGTGGTCATCATGATCGGGCGGAAGCGCACGAGGCAGGCCTGGACGATGGCCTTTTCCGGCGAGGTCTCGCCGGCGCTGCGGGCGGCGAGGGCGAAATCGATCATCATGATGGCGTTCTTCTTCACGATGCCGAGGAGGAGCAGGATGCCGACGTAGCCCATGACGTTGAGTTCCTCCTTGAAGAGCCAGAGGGTGATGAGCGCGCCGAAGGTGGCGGCGGGCAGGCCGGAGAGAATGGTGATCGGGTGGATGAAGTCCTCGTAGAGGATGCCGAGGACGATGTAGATCACGAGGACGGCCATGACGAGCAGGAGGCCGAGGCCCTGCATGGAGGAGGCAAAGGCCTGGGCGGAGCCCTGGAAGGCGGAGCTGACGGAGCCGGGGAGCTGGGTGCGGGCCAGGGCGTTGATCGCGGCGGTGGCTTCGCCGAGGGCGTAGCCGGGGCGCAGGTTGAAACTGATCGTGACGGCGGGGACCTGGCCGAGGTGGTTGACGGCGAGCGGGCCGATCTCGCGCTTGAGCTCGGCGACGGTGTCGAGCGGGACGGGTTTGCCGGATTTGGTGCGGAGGTAGAGCAGCGAGAGCGCCTCGGGGTTTTTTTGGAACTCGGGCGCGAGCTCCATGATGACGAAGTATTGGTTCGTCGGCGTGTAGAGGGTGGAGACCTGGCGGGAGCCGTAGGCGCTGTAGAGGGTGTCCTCGATCTGCGCGGGGGTGATGCCGAGGGCGGCGGCGCGGTCGCGCTTGATGTCGACGCGCAGCTGGGGGTTGGCGATCTGGAGGTCGGAGTTGACGTCCTGGAGGCCGTCGAGCCCGCGCATCTTGGCCTCCATGGTCTGGGCGGCGGCGTAGAGTTCCTTCAGGTCGCTGCCGAACAAGGTAAACTGATACAGGGCCTTGGAAATCGTGCCGCCGAGGCGGATGGGCGGGAGGAGCTGGGGGAAGGCGCGCAGGCCGGGGACGGCGGCGAGCTGGCGGCGGAGTTCCTGGGCGACGACGGCGGCGTGGGCGCGCTCGGCGCGGGGTTTCAGTTTGATGAAGTAGCGGCCCTGGTTGCTGGTGGAGGTGCTGGAACCGCCGGCGCCGATGGACGACATGAAGGATTCGACGGCGGGGTGGGCGGCGACAATGGCGGCGCCGGCCTGCTGGTGGCGGATCATCTCGGCGAACGAGATGTCCTGGGCGGCTTCGGTCGGCGCGAGGATCTGGCCGGTGTCGTCGGTCGGGATGAAGCCGGTGGGCAAGATGCGGCCGACGACGACGGTGAGCACGACCATGAGGAGCGCGACCGACACGGTGAGGAGGCGGAAGCGGAGCGCGACGGCGAGGGTGCGTTCGTAGACGCGGAGCATGCCGTCGAACACGCTTTCCATCGCGCGGTAGAAGGCGTTGTGGGGCGCATGGCCGGCGCCGGCGCGGTGCGGCTTGAGAAAGCGGCTGCACAGCATCGGCGTGAGCGTGAGCGAGACGAGGCCGGAGACCAGAATCGAGGCCGTGATGGTGACGGCGAACTCGTGGAGCAGGCGGCCGACGAGGCCGCTCATGAACAGGACCGGGATAAAGACGGCGACGAGCGAGAGCGTCATCGACAGGATGGTGAACCCGATCTCGCCGGCGCCCTTGAAGGCGGCCTCGCGCACGGGCAGGCCCTTCTCGATGTAGCGGACGATGTTTTCGAGGACGACGATGGCGTCGTCGACGACGAAGCCGACGGAGAGCGTGAGGGCGAGCAGCGAGAGGTTGTCGATGGTGTAGCCCGCGAAATACATCGCGACGAAGGTGCCGAGCAGGGCCATCGGGATCGCGATGCTGGGGATGACGGTCGCGGTCAGCGTGCGCAGAAAGAGGAAGATCACGAGGACCACGAGCGCGATGGAGAGCACGAGGGTGAACTTCACGTCCTCGACGGACTCGTGGATGGTGACGGAGCGGTCGAACATGACCTCGAGTTTCACGGAGGCCGGGAGCTGGGCGCGGAAGGAGGGAAGGAGGGCGCGGACGCGGCGGACGACGTCGACGGTGTTGGTGCCGGGCTGGCGCTGGACGCCGAGGCCGATGGCGCGGTGGCCGCCGTCCCGGTCGTAAAACCAGCTGGCGACGCGGTTGTCCTGGACGCTGTCGATGACGCGGGCGATCTCGCCGAGGCGGATCGGCGCGCCGTTGCGGTAGGCGACGACGATCTGGCTGAATTCGGCGGTGCCGGCGAGCTGGCCGCTGGCGACGACGGTCATGGCCTGCTGGTTGCCGTCGAGGATGCCGGTGGGGAGGTTGACGTTGTGGGTGGCGAGCGCGGCGCGGATTTCCTCGAGGGTGAGGCCCTTGGCGGCGAGGGCGCGGGGGTCGAGCTGGACGCGCAGGGCGTATTTCTGGCCGCCGAAGATCTGGACCTGGGCGACGCCCTCGACGGTGGAGATGCGCTGGGCGAGGTGGGTCTGGGCGTATTCGTCGACCACGGACAGCGGGAGCGTGGGCGAGCTGAGGGCGAGCCAGACGACGGGTTGGTCGGCGGGATTGGTTTTCCGCAGGGACGGCGGGGCGGGCATGTCCGACGGCAGGCGGCGCTGCACGGCGGCGATGGCGGCCTGCACGTCCTGGGCGGCGGCGTCGAGGCTGCGGCTGAGGGCGAAGGTGAGGGTGATCGAGGTGCTGCCGAGGGAGCTGGTCGACGTCATCGAATCGATGCCGGCGATGGTGGAGAACTGTTGCTCGAGCGGGGTGGCGACGGCGGAGGCCATCGTCTCGGGCGTGGCGCCGGGGAGGTTGGCGCTGACGACGATGGTGGGAAAATCGATGTTGGGCAGGTCGCTGACCGGGAGGAGCCGGTAAGCCATGACGCCGAAGACGCAGAGCGCCGCGGTGAGCAGCGTGGTCATCACCGGTCGGCGGATGCAGTGGGCGGGGACGTTCATGGCGGCGGGGCGCTCAGGCTTTCTTCGCGGCCGGGGCGGGGGCGGTGGCCGGGGCGCCGAGGACCTTGGGCTCGACCTTGGAGGCGGGAGAGAGGCGGAGGTGGCCGTCGGTGACGACGGTCTCGCCGGCGCGGAGACCCTCGGCGACGAGCGTGGAGTCGCCGGCGGTGCGGAGGACTTTCACGAGCCGGATGTCGAGGGTGCGGTCGGGTTTGACGACGTAGATCTGCGTGGAGTTTTGCCCGGTCTGGACGGCGACGGAGGGGACGACGACGGCGGCGCGGTCAACGCCGAGGCGGAGCTGGACGGAAACAAACTGGCCGGGCCAGAGCGCGTGGTCGGCGTTGGCGAAGGTGGCCTTGAGCGTGATGGTGCCGGTGGCGGGATCGACGGCGTTGTCGATGAAGGTGAGGGTGCCGTCGGTGCGGGAGAGGCCGGAGACGCGGTCGGTGACGGTGACGGCGGCGTCGCCGCGGGCGAGGGCGGCGCGGAGTTCCCCGAGGGCGCGTTCGGGGACGGCGAAGGTGGCGGCGATGGGCGCGAGCTGGTTGAGGGTGACGACGGAGACGGCGGCGTCGTTGGCCTTGACGAGCGCACCCTCATGGAGGCCGAGCTGGCCGGTGCGGCCGGCGATGGGGGCGCGGATCTCGGTGTAACCCAGGAGGAGCTCGGCGTTGGCGACGGCGGCCTCCTTGGCTTGGACGAGGGCTTTGGTGGTTTCCCCGCGGGTGGTGAGGGCGGCGAACTGTTCCTTCGAGATGGCGTCGAGCTGATCGAGGCTCCGGTAGCGGGCGAGATCGGCGGCGGCTTTGGCGGCTTCGGCGCGGGCGTTGGCGAGGTCGGCGCGGGCGATGCGGAGGGTATTTTCGAACGGGCGGCGGTCGAGGGAGACGAGCAAGGCGCCGGCGGCGACCTCGTCGCCCTCCTTGAAGTGGATTTGGGCGAGGACGCCGTCGACCTGGGATTTGACCGCGACGGTGCGGAGGGCCTGGACGGTGCCGACCGCCTCGACCAGGCGGGGCACGTCGAGTTGCTGGGCGACGGCGATCTGGACGGGCACCGGCGGCAGCGGGGCGGCCGCGGCCGATTTGGCCGCGGCGGCGCCGGTGGAGCCGGACGGCTGGCAGGCGGCGAGAAACAGAGCGGCGGCGGAGACGCCGCAGGCGCGGAGCGGAGCGAGGAAAAACTTCATGAAGGCGACGGAGGAAGGCGGGCGGCGAAGCGCGGAGGACGCAAGGGCAGGACGCCGGACAGCAGGCGACGGACCGGAAAACGTGTGCGCAAGGCGGAACTTTCCCTCCGGATTCTCGACATGCGGGCGAGGCGCGGCTCTAGTCCGCCGGCCTGCCTCCGGCCCGGCCGGCGGCCCACCCTCCCCACGCCTTTCAACCCTCGCTGCTCTCCCCATGAGAAACGACGTCGTCTCCCTCCGCTCCTGTGTCCCGACCGCGCTGCTGGCGTTGCTCACGGCCCTGACGCCGGCCGCCTCGGCGGCTGCGAACTGGCCCAACTGGCGCGGCCCCAACGGCGACGGCACGACGGCGGTGAAGAACCTGCCGGAGACGTGGAGCACGACGGAGAACGTGAAATGGAAAATCGAGCTGCCGGCCTGGAGCGGGTCGTCGCCGACGGTCTGGGGCGACACGATTTTCATCAACACGCCGTCGAAGGAAGATCCGAGCACGGTCCCGCCGCCCCCCCCGCCGCCGGCGCCCGGCAAGAAAGCGCGGCCGCGGCCGGCGGGCGGGCGTGGCCCCGGCGGGCAGGAACTCCTGCTCGTGGCACTGGATCGCGCGACCGGGAAGGAGAAGTGGCGGCAGCAATACGACCGCGGCAACGACATCAAGATGAAGCACAACATGTCCTCGCCCTCGCCGGTGACGGACGGGAAGCACGTCTGGGTGGTGTCCGGCAACGCGGTCGCGGCGTGCTACGATTTCTCCGGGAAGCAGGTCTGGACCTTCGATATCCAGAAAAACTTCGGCAAGATGGGCATCCAGTTCGGCTACGGCTCCTCGCCGCTGCTGGTGGACGGGAAGCTGGTGTTCCAGATGTTGCAGGGGCTCTACACGGACGATCCGTGCTACCTCTTCGCGCTCGACGGGGCGACGGGCAAGGTGCTGTGGAAAGTCGAACGGCCGACCGATGCGGAGCACGAGAGTCCGGACTCCTATTCGACGCCGGCGCTGCTGGTGCACGAAGGGAAGAAGCAATTCGTGGTCGGCGGCGCTGACTACGTGACGGGCCATGATCTCGCCACGGGCAAGGAGCTGTGGCGCGGCGGCGGGCTGAACCCGACGAAGTCGAAAAATTTCCGCGTGATCGCGTCGCCGCTGGTGAAGAACGGGCTGATCTTCACGCCGACGCGCGTGACGCCCTTCATCACCTACAAGGCGGGCGGTGCCGGCGACATCACGGCGACGCACCAGGCTTGGAAGTGGACCGACAAGGGTGCGCCGGACGTGCCGACGCCGGTGAGCGACGGGGATCTGCTCTACTTCGTGGACGACCAGGGGGCGTTCACGGCGATCAAGGCGAAGACGGGCGAAAAGGTTTACGGCCCGGAGCAGACCGGGATCGGGCGGACGAGTGCGTCGCCGATTCTGGCCGATGGGAAAATCTACATCATCAGCGAGGCGGCGGAGACGGCGGTGGTGCAGGCGGGGCCGACCTACAAGCTGCTCGCGAAAAACGCCCTCGACGGGAGCTACACGCTGTGCACGCCGGCGTTCGGCGACGGCGAGATTTTCATCCGCACGGGCACGCACCTCTATTGCGTGAAGAAATAACGGCGCGGCCGCTCCGGCCGGCGAGGGGGCTCCGCGCCGCGGGCCGGCCGGCCAACGCGGCCGATGACGCACCGGCCGCTTTCCCGCCGGGCTTTTCGGGCAACCTTTGCCGGGGCCGGCCGACCGGGCCGCGCCCGGCTCCCGTCCCATGACTCCCCTCCAACTCGCGATCCATTTTTTCTTCCAGATCGCGGTCATTCTCCTGGTTTGCCAGGCGGTCGGCCTCGTCGGCCGCAAGGTCGGGCAGCCGCAGGTGGTGTCGGAGATGATCGCCGGCGTGATCCTCGGGCCGTCGCTGCTGGGTCTGTTCCTGCCGGCGGTGGCGGCGAAGTTGTTTCCGCCGGAGACCCTGCGGGTGCTGTTCCCGGTGTCGCAGCTCGGCTTGGCGGCCTACATGTTTGTCGTCGGCCTGGAGTTCCGGATGGACATCGTGCGGGCGCGGCTGCGGAGCGCGGTGGCGGTGTCGGCGGCGGGCATGGTGACGCCCTTTGCGCTGGGGGCGGCGCTCGGCTGGTATTTCCACCGGCACACCCAGCTGTTTCCGGCCAAGACGACGCTGGCGGAGGCAATGATCTTCCTCGGGGCGTCGATGTGCATCACGGCGTTTCCGATGCTGGCGCGCATCATCCATTTCAAGGGTCTGGCCGGGACGACGATGGGGACGGTGGCGATCGGGGCCGGGGCGCTGGATGATGCGGCGGCCTGGTGCCTGTTGGCGGTGGTGCTGGCGAGTTTCGACGGCAACGCGACCTATGCGGTCACGAACATCGCGGGCGGGCTCGGCTACGGGGCGGTGACGCTCGGGGTGCTGCGGCCGTTGCTCGCGCGGTGGGCGGTCGGGATCGAGCGCCGGGGGGAGCTGTCGGACCGCGAGTTCGTGGTGTGCCTCGCCCTGATGGCGCTGGGAGCGTGGTTCACGGACCTGATCGGGCTGCACGCGGTGTTCGGGGCGTTTTTGATGGGGGCGGCGATGCCGCGGGGGCTGGTGGCGCGGGAGCTGATCGCGCGGGTGCAGCCGCTCACGGTCGCGATGCTGCTGCCGCTGTTTTTCACGTATTCCGGGCTCAACACGCAGATCGGGTTGCTCGATTCGGCGTATCTCTGGGGCATGACGGGGCTGGTGATGCTCGCGGCGATCGGCGGCAAGGGCGTCGCGTGCTGGCTGGCGGCGCGGGCGACGGGGCTCTCGAACCGCGAGGCGCTCGGGATCGGCACGCTGATGAACGCGCGCGGGCTGATGGAACTGATCATCATCAACATCGGGCTGCAGCGCGGCATCATCTCGCCGGCGCTGTTCGCGACGCTGGTGATCATGGCGGTGGTGACGACGCTGATGGCGTCGCCGATCTTCGACCGGCTGGTGGGGCGGCACCGGGCGGAGATCCCGGGGGCGGGGCCGGCCGCGGCGGACGGCGCGTGACGCGTGCGTTGCAAAGCGGACGGACCTTCGCACCCTTCGGCGCGGGGCGGCGTCTTGCCCGGACCGGTGCCGCCCCGGCACCCTGAGTTTTCCGCTTTCCCACGCAGCATGAAATTCCTCGGCCTGACCCCCGACGCCATCGCCGCCCGCAACGGCGGGACCTTGCCACCGGCGCCGGGCCTGCCGCGGGCGGTGGGATTCGGCGGGGCGGGCTTCGCGGCGGTGAGCACCTTGGCCTACGGGATCTGGGCGTGGCGGCTGATGCCGGAGAGCCCGGCGATGTATGCGGTGATCGCGCTGGTCTACATCGGGCTCGGCGGGGCGGTGCTCGGCCGGCTGGTGACGGGGCCGGGCTCGTGGCCGCGCTTCGCGCTGGGCTTCGCGCTGGTGTTTTTGGCCTACGCGGTGATCTGGAGCGCGTTTTGGTTCGGACTGGGCGGCAAGCGCTACGGCGACCTGTGGGGCGCGCTGCTCGGGCTGGCGGCGCTGGTGTGGCTGCTGCGGCGGGCCTTCGGCGTGACGGGCGGATTTGCCGTGCTGCTGGCGGTGTTGTTCGTGCTGCACAGTGCCGGCTACTACGCGGGCGGCGTGCTGAAGGGCACTTACCGCGGCTCCACCGGCATGTTGCTCTGGGGCACGGCGCACGGCGCCGGTTTCGGGGCGGGCCTCGGCTACGCCCTGTGGCGGCTGCAGGCCGCGGCGCGCGCATCCGCGCCGGGCGGCGGCGCGTAATTTTTCCAACCGAACCACGTCTGCGTCCTCCCATGCGTTTCCCCACTGACAGCTCTTCCTACGACACGGTGATCATCGGCGGCGGCCCGGCGGGGGCGACGGCCGGGGCGTTGCTGGCCGGCTACGGCCACCGCGTGCTGATCCTCGAGCGCGAGGCGTTTCCGCGCTACCACATCGGCGAGTCGCTGATCCCGTTCACGTTCCAGCCGCTGGAGCGGATCGGCCTGATCCCGAAGATGAAGGCGTCGCACTTCGTGAAGAAATTCAGCGTGCGCTTCGTGCAGCGCGACGGCGGCAGCTCGCAACCGTTCTATTTTTTCACGCGCTACGACAAGGACACGGTGGCGCAGTCGTGGCAGGTGCTGCGGTCGGAGTTCGACCAGATGATGCTGGACAACGCGCGGGAGAAAGGCGCCGAGGTGCGCGAGCGGACGACGGTGACGCGGCTGCTGCGCGAGGGAGAGACGGTGGTCGGCGTCGAGGCGCGCGACGCCGACGGGCGCACCTACGAGGTGCGGGCCCCGATGACGATCGATTGCACGGGCAAGGAAGCGTTCGCGGCGCAGAGCAGCGGCTGGCGGATGAAGGATCCCTACCTGAACAAGATCGCGGTGTGGACCTACTACCGCGGTTCGAAGCGCGGCGAAGGCATCGACGAAGGCGAGACGACGGTGGCCTTCATCCCGGAGAAGGGCTGGTTCTGGCACATCCCGCAGCACAACGACATGGTGAGCGTGGGGGTGGTGGCGGAGGGCAAGTATCTGACGCGCGACGGCGTGAAGGATCCGCAGGCGATTTTCGAGCGCGAGGTCGAGCAGAACCTCTGGATCAAGGACCGTCTCTCGACCGGCGCGTCGACGGGCGAATATTGGGTGACGAGCGAGTATTCGCGGCATTCGCGGTATTGCTCGGCGCCGGGGCTGGTGCTGGCGGGCGACGCGTTCGCGTTTCTCGATCCGGTGTTCAGCAGCGGCGTGATGCTGGCGCTGAAGAGCGGCGTGATGATCGCGGACGCGGTGCATGCCGGGCTGGAGGCGGGCGATCTCGCGCCGGAGCGGTTCGCGGACTACGGCGCGGCGGTGCGCACGGGGGTGGAGAACATGCGCAAGCTGGTCTACGCGTTCTACCAGCCGGGCTTTTCGTTCAAGCAGGTAATCGACCGCCACCCGGAGGCGGCGGGCGACATCACCGATTGCCTGTCGGGCGACGTGAACAAGGATTTCTCGCGCCTGTGGGAACAGTTCCGCGAGTTCGTGCCGTTGCCCGACCCGTTGCCCTACGGGATGCCGCTGGGCGCGACGGAAGCGGTCGGCGCGAAGTGAGCGACGGCGCGCCGGGCGGCGCGCGGCGCGAAAGCGGGCGCGGGCGGGCCGGCGGTCAGCGGGCCTCGTCCGCGACGGGCACGCGCACGACCCAGGCCGCGAGGGCCAGCAGCGCCACGGCGGCCGCGAGCGTGTAGAACACGGCGGCGTAGGAGCCGGTGACGGCATGGCACTGCGCGAGCAGGAGCGGGCCGACGGCGGAGGCGAGCACGGTGAGCATCTGGGCGGCGCCGGTGATGCGGCCGAGGTGGGCGCGGCCGAAGGCCTTGGCCCAAAAGCTGAAGAAGATCACGATCACAAAGCCGCCGGCGAGGCCCATGACGACGGAGAACGCGTCCACCTGCGGGAGCGTGCGCAGGGCGGGCAGGCTCACGAGCGCGGCGGCGAGCAGCGCCATGGTGAGGGCCATGAGGCGGTTGACGGGCCAGCGGGAGGAGAGCCAGCCGCCGAGAAAATTGCCGACGAGCGAGAGCAGGGCGACGGTGACCAGACTGCGGTAGTAGGTGCCGGCGGCGAAACCGCGCTCGGCGAGGATGGACTCGTTGAAGAGGCCGATCCCGGACGCGACGAGGTTGTAGGTCGAACTGGCGAGGGCGAAGACCCAAAAGGCGGGCGTGCGCAGGGCGGCGCCGAGGGTGGCGCCGGATTCGGGGGCGGCGTCGGCCGCGTCGGCGGGCCCGGTCGCGGCGGGA
>JACCEB012004646.1_pt1 | contig 14252 bp, 14 predicted proteins | sample 7454761 | NCBI WGS metagenome assembly JACCEB01 (sample SAMN15323454, study PRJNA562643) | freshwater metagenome | isolation source: river surface water | place: USA:Blue River Watershed | collected 2017-08-18 | reverse complement strand
TTTTTTATTTTTATTTTTTTAAGCAGTAGCTTGAGCTGAAGCCTTTGATACAAAGTGCTTCTTCAAGAAACTTTGGAGATTGAAGAAGTGAACAGTATCAGTATCCTTTGGTTGGAGAAGAGCCTTTAACTTAGCATCTGGAATGATCTCCTTCTTAGCAGCTGGGTTTTGGAGATTGTTAGCCTTGATGTAAGCATTGATACGACGAGTAGCATCAGTACGAGCTAACTCACTTCCATGTGGTAAACCAAGGAAATCAGCTAATGAATCTGAAATAGGAGCTTGCTTGGCAAATCCACTTGGATTGCGGTTGCGTGAACTCTTACGATTGTACTTATCAGCTCTCTTTTGGTTCTCCTTCTTTTCCTTAGCATACTCCTTCTCAATAGCCTTGAGAGAAGTAGTCATGATCTTTAAGTTAGCCTCAGTCTTCTTGATTTGGGCATTAGCCTCAGCAATTTGTGAATGTAAATTCTTTAACATTAATTCCATACCTGATAATGTCTCCTCAGTTGATTCAGCTGGAGCAGCAACAGTCTCAGTAGCAGCTGGTGTCTCAACAACTGGTGTTGGGGCAGCAACCTCTTCCTTCTTAGCAGCAACACGCTTCTTGGCAGCACCTTCCATAGGAGCAGCAGCAGTTGTTGTTTGTTGTGGAGCTGGGGTAGCAACAGTCTCAGTCTTTGTAACAGTGTTCTTAGTAGTAGTCTTAGCCATTTTCTTATACTCTTAATTTAGGTAATAAATATTCGATTTTTCCGCACTAACTATTTTATGTGATTCTTTTTTAAATCGGTTCATTTGTTATATTTAATTTGTCTAATATTCTCTCTTGTATTTTGGTAATGATTAAAAAATAAGAATAAATAAAACAAAAAAATATAAAAATATTTATTTTAATTAAAATTAAATTATTAATTAATTAAATTTTTCTTAATATTTTCTTATTTATTATCATGTCAAAATTTTCTTAATATTTTATATCTTTAAAATATTCATTTTTGAAAAGTCGTGACGTATCAATATGAAAAGAACTTAAAAAAATCAATACACATCATGATCATATTTTTGGATACGGATCGAGAATTTTTATAATTATAAAAACATAAAAAATAATAATATTATTTTATAAATTATTTTTGGTTATTTTGAATTTATAAATAAATAAATAATAAATTAATTTTAACAAATAAAATTAATTCTTTTGAAAAGAATAGAGGTGTATTAATATGTTTGAATTCTTTACTAATACTGTTTTTCTAAAATATTTTATTCTTTTTATTGTTTTCTTCTCCGTATCAACTTTTTCTATTCTTAATATTAAACATAAAAACAAGAATTCTATTATTGATATGGAAGCTAATACCTTTTTATTTGTTTTAATCTTCTTTATCGCTTTCCTTTTTAAAACCGTTTTAGTTGAAAGTAATGATCAAAATTCTGCTAAATTTTTAACTATTATTGGTTTTATACTTATTCTTCAATATGGTATTAATTATACTATTGAATATAATAGTAAATATTTAGGTAAAGATTTTGCTGTGGATGATGCTAAAAATATTAAAAACTATTTTAAGAAATTAGGTATTATTCTTTTTGGTACTCTCCTGAATATTATTTTTGGTTTACTTATGTTAGGATTTGCTTTTAATAATAATGATCCATGTGATTTACTTAAATCATTCACGTATGCTGTTTATGATGACTATTCTTATTATATCTTCTTTTTTATTATTCTTCTTCTCTTTCATTATAGTTTTAATATATTCTATACAAATACCGCTAAATCATCACTTATTTTACCATCTTATTTAGGTATATCTTGTATTATTTTACTTATAGGTTTTGTTATATATATCGGTCGTAAATTAAAAATTATCAATTGGAGACACACTTTATCAACTGTTATAGCTCTTTTATTAATACTATCATTATTCTTTTATGTATGGTTATACATGTTTATGGATAGTATTAATAATATTTGTAAAAACAAAATAAAAACATCATCAGTTAATAAAAATGATGATTCTTTTATTTATAAATATTTAGTACCTTTATTATTTATTAGTATCTTTATTATGTTATGGTTAGTTGATTCTCAAAAATGGTCAAAAGTTGAATGTTTTTTATATATTTTTATAACTCTTTTAATATTCACTTCTTTCACTAAAATATCCGTTGATAACCCTAATACAAGTCTTTTAACAACTTGGTTGACTATCGAATGGTTTATAACAACCTTTTATAATTTTAATAATGTTAAAAATTCTATTCAATGTCTTTTCTCTCAAGATAGATAAGTATCCGTATTCATTATATAATGTTGATTTGATATCTTTTTACATGTTATCTCCTTTATCTCCCTTTCTTTAATATTCTTATTCGAATTCTCCCTCCAATATACATTATTATTCTTTATATCAAATGACAATTTTTTATTCGATTCATTTATAATATATAATTCAAATATATTATATACCGTATTTTCCACAAACATAAATTTTATATCAAAATGTAAATGAAATGTTGTTGATAGATATTGTTCAGGTATTATTAAATAAAATCGCGATATATCTTTCACTGTTATATCTATATTCATTCTTTTTAAACTATTTGTATCAACACTATTTGTTGTCATTGATGTCTGTGTATTGGATTGTACTGATTGTATCTTCTTTCTATCAGCAAATAATGTATCAGGTAATTGTAATCTTATTGTTGATTGTTTTATCTGATTCAATTGACATAATCCATGTTTTTCACTAAAACCATAAAAATTCTCATTATCATATATTATTAATCCAGGTACTAAATTCTCCTGAAAACCAACCTTTAATCCTTTTTTTATAACACATCCACCTTCACATACAATAGGTGCAACGGAATCAACACTATTCTCTTCATCAACATTTTCATAAACATATACTTCATCTTCATTTTTTATAGTTAAAAAGTTAAATAATCCATCTTTACAAAATGACATTCTTTTTAAATTGTATATTATCAATATTTTTTTAAATTAAAATATTCATATTCTTTTTGCATTTTTTTACATTTTACCTATCTAAGATTAAATGAAGAAAAAAAAAACTAAATAATAAATAGAAGGACTTATAATGTCAGGTGGTTTACTTCAACTTGCTGCTTATGGAGCCCAAGATATTTACTTATCTGGGAATCCCCAAATATCTTTTTTTATAGCTGTTTACAGAAGATATACCAATTTTTCTATGGAATTAATCCGTCAAAATTTTTATGGTAATGGTGACTTTGGTCAAAAAGTATATTGTGTTATTGAACCTATTGGTGATTTAATTAATAAAACTTATTTGAGAGTTAAACTTCCTAGTTTAAAACCCTATGCTTATTATGATCAAACAACAGGTGAACAAGTTAAATTTTATTATGTAAATTCTATTGGTAATGCATTAATAGATCAAATAGAAGTTGAAATAGGTGATGTTGTTATAGATCGTCAATTTGGTTTATGGTTAGAAATATGGGGTGAATTAACAGTTGATGTAAGTAGAAGACAAGGTTATTATGATATGATTGGTAAATCAGAGAGTCCAGTTAATTTAAATAATGATAAAGCTCTAGATCTTTGGATACCACTCCAATTTTGGTTTAATCGCTTTTTAGGATCAGCTTTACCTCTTATCGCTCTTCAATCTAGTCAAGTTCGTATTAATGTCACTTTCAGAGAATTATCCCAAGTTATTATATCTTCGAATGGTTTACCTTTTGATCCCGTTCAATGTTGTACTATTATTAAAAATCAAAATCCTAATCTTGGTTTAGGTGTACCTAATTCACTTACTATTAGTGAAACTTATCTTGAAGTTAATTATATCTTCCTTGAAGACCAAGAAAGAAAAAAATTTGCAAAAAATAATCACCAATATTTAATAGAACAACTCCAAGTTTATTCAACAACTTTAAATACCCGTGGTGCAACACCTAGTGGTATTGATTCAGGACCTCTCTCACCCGAACTCTTTCATCGTATCGGTTTAGATTTTAATCATCCTATTAAAGAACTTATTTGGGTTATTCAAAATCAAACTGTTCTTTCTTTATACCCATATGGTGGTAATGAATGGTTTAATTTTTCAACACAAAGTTATCGTTCTAAAAAGAAAACTGAAGAAGAACCAATGAGAAGTTGTAAAATCATTTTTGAAGGTAAAGATAGAATTGATTATAAAACTGCCAAATACTTCCGTACTGTTGTACCCTATGAATGTCATACTAATACACCAAATAATTATATTTATTGTTATTCATTTTCCGACAAACCCGAACAATTCCAACCTTTTGGTGCTTGCAACTTTAGTCGTATTGATGATAAAGAACTATATATTAATATATCCGATAATATTATTCAACCCATTATAACAGTTTATGGTGTTAATTATAATATACTTAATATCGCCGGTGGTATGGCCGGTGTTGAATATATGACTTAATTTTTTTTATTTTTTTCTATTTTCCTTTTTATTCAATAAATCAATATTTTTGATTTATTTTTATTTATTAAAAAAATATATTTGTTTTTTATTTTTATTTACTTTATATTTGTTTATTTATTCATAGTTTTGAATTAAATGTGGTAAAGCCTCCGCTGCATCAAAACTAACTGATACTAATGCTGTTAACATCCATATAGCACCTAACTTTCTCTCCTCTATTGTATCACCCTCTGTTATTAATCTCTCCATCTCATCCATATTTATATTTCTTAATCTATTCAAATTATCTATTATACTTATTGATGCTCGACTTGTCTCAAATACTGATCCTCCCCTTACATATCTCATCTTATCCCCTCTCCCTAATCCCAATTTAAAATTCCATAATGATTCCGCCTCATTATAAAATAACTTCTGTTGTGCTAATGTTAAGTTTTTAAACCACAAATATGATGTATAATTTCCCAATAAATTTATTTTATGAAAAATATCCTTCATCCTCATCTCAGTCTCCTCTTCAGGTGTTAGTTTTAATTGATCTATATTAAGATTTAATCCCCTTAAAACCTTATTTTTAATATCTTCTAATATCCTTATCTTCTCTTCTATTGTATACTCTCTACATGTATATGGACATGTTGGATTCTCCGTTTTTAATATATGTACTAATGTTCTTATATCATATGCATATCTTAATCCTGTTCTTTCATCTTTATATATATATAAATATGGCTTTGGTATATCATGTATATCACTGAATGTTAATATATCCATATCATTTACACAACTCTTTAATACTAATTCACTCTTCTTCCTAAAATACCTTTGTACTCTTACTATCTTATCCAAATTATCATTATAATATCTTACTATCTTATAATAATATCTTAACTCCTCTATTAAAATCTGCCTTGATTGTTTTGTTTTTAAAGATAAACCACACGATTTAATCGATTGTCTTATCGAATATACCGACAAATTCATATTTTTTTCAAATAAATCAAATAAAAACTCAGTACTATTATTATATATTTTATCTATTTTACCATCTTCTTCTTTATCTTCTTTCGGTGGTGGAGGGGGTACGTAAAATAATTGTACGTCCTTACATTTTAAATGTACACCACACAAATTATGTCCCGGTTTCTTTTTATATTGACATTGTTCATTTATTAATTTACTTCTTATACTATGACACTTATCTGGATTAAAATTCATTCTTTCTTCTTTTTTCTTATTTATAATATTTTTTTTATATACTCTTTTTTATTAAAACGTAAAATAACTTTTTTTAAATACAAATTTTTTAAATATTTATTTATTTATTTTTATTTTTATCTATTTACGTATATAGATTTTGTTTAAAATGAAAAAAAAAATGAAAAATCTTTTTAAAAGTATCTTAGACATATGAATGAACTTAAAAAAGAATTAATAAGAGAGTTTAATAAGAAAGAAAAAGAGAAAATGTCAGTAAGAGCACAAGAAGAAGTTATTCCAGTTCACGCAAAAAATTTAGGTTCAGTGAGTATTAAGATCTCTGCCCCAAAGCAGAACAAAACCACAAAACAGTATAATGCAGGTATTTATGATAACACAACCGGTCAACCGCTATGGATAGTATCACCAATGGTGATTTCAAAAGGTATTTGGGCATATGACCCAGCCAATGGAGCTGATCCTTCAAAGATCACATATTCATTAACAGTTCGTATGAAGTATCGTCCAACAGACGCTCCTTCAGAGACTGATTCTGAGGATATTAAACATCAAAGAACAATGATTGAGTTTATGAAGAATCTTGATGAGGCAGTTGTAAAGTATGGTGAGACATATCTTACAACTATCTTTTCAAAGAAGTATAAGCTTAGTGATGTTCGTACCTTATGTTCACCATGTGTTAAAGAAAACATTGGTGATGATGGTACACATTGGCCAGATGAATTAAAGTTCAAGATTTCAAAGAATGCAGAGGGTACTGGTCCTAATTGTGATCCTGAGACTGGAAGTTTTAGAATTTACAATGAGAATCGTGAACCATTAGCTATTGTTAACTTTGAAGAGTTAACAGATATTTTGAGAAAGAATACTGAGTTAAGAGTTGTATTCCAACCAAAACCATATATTATTGGTGGATCACAATTGGGTGTTCGTTTAGAATTAATCCAATTATTGATCAAGACTGTTAAGAAGTTAACAAGACCATTAACATTTGCTTTTGGTGATGAGTATGCAGCTGAGAACAATGCTATTGAAGATGAACAAAGTTCAACTAACAATGCTAATACTAATTCACATGAGAATGTTGAAGATTCAGATAATGAAGGTGAGATTGTAGCTGTTGAAGAGTAAATTCTTTGATAGTTGTATATAACATTTTTGTACATTTGTACTTATTAAATTTAACAATTTAATTCAAACTTTATAATAAAAACAAAATAAATAAATAAATAAAATAATAAAAACAAATAAATAATCATCATAAAAATAAATCATAAATATAAATATTATTTATGATAATAAAAATAAAATAAATTAATAAATTAATAATAAAAGTTAAATACTTTTTGCATAATTTTATTGGAGAATTGAATACAGGGGTTATATTCAAAAATGTATTGAAAACCTTCGTTTAAAACAGGTTTTTGATAATATTTATAATAAACGCGATAGGCTATTTCTGGTATTTTTTTAATTTTATTTTCAGAATATTCGCATCGGAAGTTATTAAGTTGGTTAATAAGATCGCGCGAGGTTGTCATTTCAATACAATATGTTCTAAATTCATTTTGTACTTTCTGTCGAATAGTTTGTATAATATTCTCTCTATCTTCTTTTTTAGGTAAAGTTGCATCAATAATAACACTATTAAAGTTATTTAATTTTACTATTGCTTTTTCTATTATCTTCTCTTTTGATTTTATTTTATCACTTTCTAATATAACACCACCATACTTTTCATTCATTAATTTACTTAAATATGATTTACCACTAGCAGGTGGTCCCATAATAATTAATAAAAATAATTTATCCATTTTTAATTGGGGTAAAGGTGCTGGTGAACATTGTAAAAAGGGTCTTTCAGGTAAGTTTAAAACCGGCATAGGTTCATTATTAAAGATATGTTCAGGTACAAAAAAAGGTAAATTAATATTATGAGCTAAATACATATCAGATGCAGCATGATCACCCGATCGACCTGCGGCATCACCACAAAAGAATGAATTCTTTAAATCGCGTTTTTTGACTTTATCAATAATAACTTTAAACATACCGGTTAATGGTTTTCTATAAAAATCATCTTCCACAGCTATTATATAATTAAAAAAAATATTTTCACCTCTAAAAATTGAATCAATGTTTTTTATCTTTTTTACAAAATCATTGTACTTTTTCTCTTTTTTTAATAAATGATATTGATTACTTAAAACAAATAATAAATGATTATCTGTATTATATCTCTCTTTTATTATATTAATAACATTGTCATTAAAAAATTCCCAATCATTCTCATCCTCAGGATATTTCTTTTTACTTTTTGTTTTAATTAATGTACCATCTAAATCAAATAATATTAATTTATACTTCTTCTCATTATCAATCTCTTTAATATAATATAAATAATCATTATCTTTATTTATTAATTCCATTTTATCTACTTTTAACAATTATTCTTTTTGGATTTTTTCAACTTAAAAAAGATTTTTTAATAATATATTAAAATAGGTAAAATGAATGAAAACATCGAAAGTGATGAATTAAAAGAGAACGATATTGTTAAAATATCACATATGATTAATATACCTAATTATTCATTATTAAATAAAGAGAATATTGATGAATTAATTAGTTCTTTAATTATTGAATTTGAAGAACAAGATATTAATATATTATCAATAAATAATAATAATAATGATGATATGGTGGAAGTTATCTTTTCATATAAGAAAGATAATGATACAAAGAGAAAAATAGCAGAGAATTATTTTCAAGAGAGATTAATGGAGATAGATGAGATATCAAGTAAATTGTCATTTTCTAAAGTAAGTGAGATAGATACACTATTTGGAAAATGTGAGAAAATGAAAAAAGATTCAGAACATTTGATTTTAAATAATTCATGTTCTATATGTTTTGAAGAATTTAAAGAAGGTGATTGGTACCGTGTTTTACCTCAGTGTTCACATATTTTTCATAAAACATGTGTGCATAAATGGTTAAAAAAGAAAGCACAATGTCCAGTTTGTCGTTGTAATTTGTTAAAGAATCATTTAGAAGAATATTATAAAGAAAAAGCAATTCAATATGATATTCAATTAGATGATTTAATTAAATATAATAATCCCAATTTTTAATTATTTTTTAATTTTTTTTCTAATTTAAAATTAAATACAAAATGGAGATGATCAAACTCTTTTTAGCCGAACTTGTCGGTACATTTGTTTTTTTAAGTGCTATTATTATAACTATTGATACAACTAAAAAAGGTTATTTTAAAGGTGATGCTTGGTTAAAGATCGCTATTGGTCTTGCTGCTGGTATTATTTTAGTTGGTAACATCTCTGGTGCTAACTTAAATCCTGCTGTATCTATGATGTTATATTTAAATGATGAATTAACATTAGAAAAGTTAGGTATTTATGTTGTGGCTCAATTAATAGGTGCTGTATTAGCTGTATCATTCTTCAAGTTCTATAAAGATGAACTTCAAGAGATACCTTAAATTTATTTTTAGTTTTTAATTAAATTGTATAAATAATATAATATATTATTTATTTATTAAAAAAAAATAATTTAGTTTTTGGCTACTTTATTTTCCAAAACAAATGTTTTCAAATATCCCAATTTATGTTCTTGTTCTATATCTATTAAATTTTTAACTAAATTAAATGTTAATGGTTTAGGGACATATAACTTATGACTTTTATCCCATCTACTACCCTTCTTCTTTGTATGTTTTACAAAATTTACATATTCTGTATTCATCTTTTTTAATCCAAACTCACTTCTAATCTTCTCCAATTCATCAAATGTATTTGTACTCAAATCCTCATACTTTATTAATATATAATTCTTCACTTTATTCTTCATATCCTCCATCAAAAACTTATTTTTCATATTTCTTAAATCTATTATATTCTTATATCTCTCCCTTGTATACATATTTCTATCCTCTAATATCTCTGTATTGAATTTAACACCATGATCCTCCCTTGAATCATATATACTATAATAAGGTTGTGTTAATATTTGTTTTATATTCTTTCTTAAATGCCATGGAAAATGATGCTTCTTTTGATTTAATGACTCTAACCATTGAAAAGGATCCCTCACTATACCTATAAATAAAACATTATCTGAATTTTGATAATTTGAAAATCCAAAAAAATGTTTATGACCATAACGATGTGTTATTTTTAAACCAAAATTTAATTCAATTAATTTTTGTAAATAATTTGTACCTGAACATCTTTCACCTAATATACAAAATTCACTTATATTTGACATTCTTTATTATTTTTTTATTCTTTATTTTCTTTTTTTATACGCGGTTAATTATACCAACCCGTTATTGCATATCTTGATAATTTTACTCCTGGAGATACATGTCCAACAAAATGTGGCATACCAACATCTATCTCTTCCTCCGGTGGTACATAAAATATAACCATATTATTAAATGCCGGTGTCCATGTCTCTATTATTGAACTTCTATCTTCTGATAAAAAATGTAAATTACCACCATATTGTGGAAGCCATCCTTTTGTTAAATTAATAACAAATGCTATTTTTCCATTACCCTTATCAGAATGTGGTGACAAAAAGTGTCCGGTTTTGTATTTTGACAAAAACATTGTATTTAATACTCTTATATCCAAATCCGTTATTTGACATAAAAACTCCTTAAATTCATTTGAATTTAAAAATGTCCTTAATAATGTTTCCATAATGGAGACTTCACCTGGTGTATTATTCATACCCCTATGAAAAACATATGAAAATTCACCCTTTGAAAATGTCTTATTCGCCTCATTTACATTATCCATATTCCTTTTTAAATTTGTTGATATATTCTTCTTTTCATACTTTATATTACGAATACCACATGCTGTCGAAAATTGTGTCTCAGGCATTCGAACTATATAATTATACAAATTCTCCACAAATCTCTCTTGAAAAAAATTATTTATTCTTACTTTTCTTTTTAACTTAAATTCATTTTTAAAGAATTCAATCTTTTCATTTAAATCGGCAAATTTACAGAGGGCATTATTTTTGAAGGTATTATCTTCTTTTGTCTCAGACACAGGTTCATTAGGTTGTTGATTATTATATTTTTGTAAAATATCTTCTATTTTAAAGATAGTATTTGTTGGTTTTTCAACTTCATTATCTATTTTAGCAATATTGTTTTTAAAAATCTCTTCTAATTCAGTTATACTTAAAGGTTTGGGTTTAACTTGGGGGATCAAAGTTGGTTTTTGAATATTATTTTGATGTGGTAATAGATACATTTGACGATTCATTTTTTTAATATTTTTTTAGATATCTTTTTTAATTTTTGTTCTCAGATCTTTTTTATTAAGTAACTTTAAGAAAATGAAAGTCTGTTCAACTTGTTCTACCCGTCCCATGAAAAAGAAAATTTATTTAGCCAAAATTGAAAAATTCTTCGATGAAAAACTACCTAAATCTTATAAACATTATCACCAATCGTCTAAATCAACTTATCATATCAAACTTGATGGATTAAAACCTAATACTCACATCTTTTATTTTGCATCTGATCCCCGTGATTTTCGTAAACCAATTTTAAATATGGATAAAGCTTATAATAATTTAAAAAACTCCGGTGTCACTAAATCTGATAAAAATGGTAAAGTCACTTTCTATCTCAAATGTCCTCAAATTTATCGTAATGACGATGGTAAAATATATTCAAGACATTTTCATTTTCTCTATTGGGACAAAAAGAAGAAAAATTGGAATAAACGTATTTATACCCACCAAATCTTTTGTGATATACATCAAAATAATCTTAAAGATTATATGAAATCCCGTAAAGTCACTGTTATTAATGCTTTACCTATGAAATATTATTGTGAAAAACATATTAAAGGATCAATTAATATACCTTCTAAGAAGTCCTATTCTGAGAAATCATTATTAAAAATTTTGAAAAAACATAATAAACATTTTCATAAATTAGATCCAATTATAGTTTATTGTTATAGTTCTAAATGCAATGCTGCTAAAAAATTATTAATAAAACTTAATAAATTAGGATTTTATAATACTTTACATTATATTGATGGTATTAAGAAATGGAATGGTAAAATATCAAAATGTACCAATAAAGATCATAAACATTAATTATATTTTTTTTATCTTATAATATTTTTTAATTTTATATAAATTAAAAATAAATATATATTAGAGAAAATGCAAATACCACATGTTATTGTTTTATTATTCTTATTTATCGGTTTTTATTTAATTAACAAACAATTAGACAAATTTAATAAAGAATATTTTGAAAATATACTCAATTTAAGTCCTCCTATATCCGAAAATCTTTGTAAACCACCACTCCCTCAAACTCAATACTCCTATCAAATTAACCCACAATTCTGTACCGGATCTCTTTTCTGTCCAAATAAAGATGATATGTGTATTAACCAACACTGTGTACCCCGCAATACCCCACCAACTAACTACTTTATTCAAGATTGTACCGGCTCCGGCTGCGTTAAACCCGGTCTTTACCCATAATAATCTTTTTTTTAAGTATACGTTCATTTTTAACAAATTAACGTAAATAAATATAAAAAATGAAAAAACAAAAAGGAAGAAGATGGGATATGGATGAAAACTAAAAAAAAAAGAGTATGGATCAGATAGATACAATAATAATTATATTAGAACATTTACCATTAAAAGATGTTGATAAATTTATAGAATCAATAGGATTAAATGAAGAAGATGATATAACATTAAAAAGGTATAAAGAGAATAGATCGGCTAAGAAGATAAGTAAATTTATGAAAAGATTAAAAAATAGAATTATATATATTAAAAATGATGAATTTGATGTTAATGATATGTATTTTAAATGGATGTATATAGTACATTATCATATAGAAGATTGTATTGATTTTTATTATGGTAATACAGTTGATTGGAAATTGTCGATTTTAAATAAATATGAAAGAGAGAAATTGGATAATAGAAGTGATTTTACAAGAAAAGATTTTATTAAATTAATACGAATTATGGATATAAAAGATTTATTTGCGATCGGTTATTAAATATAAATTATTTAATAATATAAAATTATAAAAAAAAATAAAAATTATTGAATTAAAATCATTATTATTAATAATATATGAAGGTAAAAAGTATAAATATGAATCAAATAAATTAATAATAAGGGTATGATCCCATTAAAGCTAAACCACACATACCAGTGGTTGAGGAAGCGACCGAATTTCTTGCCATCCAAACATAACCATCCATACCATAAGTTGTATCCCAACTATTTCTTAAAATATAATAATCTTTACCACTTGAACTATCATGACCATAACCAACTAAATTAACAGCATGATCTAATTGACCTTGATAACAATTTGGATCATCATAAACACCTGATTTATATAATTGGAAAGAACGACCATCAGCTTGAATAGCGATACTAATAACTCTTTGACTTACAGCATAAGTTATTTGAAGTTCGTTCTTTGGGATCTCATAACAACCAGTATTTTTAGCTAATGGTGTATAACTTTGACATTTACCTTCAACAGCAGTATAAGGATATGAACTTTCTAAAGTGACACCATAATCATGAACAAAGTTAAATGAACCTTCAATAGTACCACCATTACAACCCATATCACCATAAGTTAAACCGGCACAATCAACAATAGCTTGTTCAGCATATTTTTGGAGTTTACCGGTTTTTTGGGCATCGGCACCTTCAATAGAAGCGATAGTACTAAAAGTAAAACAAGAACCACAACTCTTTTGATTTTGAATAGCATTAACAATACCTTTTTGTCTCCAATCAACAGATGAAGCTAAAGTACCAGTTTGATCTTTTGACATAGGACAAGTTGTCTTCATTAAACCACCTAAAGAACCTTGATGAACAAAGTTCTTAAATTCATCATGTGACCAATCAGCAAATTGATTAATACCTAATTTGTATGAATGATTACCTTCATCATTGTGTTGATGAATATAATCTAAATTATCATGGAAAATATCAAAACGTTCATAAACATCATTCATATTGGTATAATACTTCTTATATTCAATCATATAATCAACAAATTCACTCCATTTTTCCATTTTAATTTCATCATTCTCTTCACCTAAACTCTCTTCTAAAAAGATAGAACATTCATAAATACTTTGAGGATAATAATCCTTATTCATAAATCGTTTACATTCATCATTGAGAGAACTGTCACGGAAGCGAGAATAATCACTAAAATGATTACATACTTTGTTAATATCTAAATTATAGTCATTAACTTTAGATTTTAAGATACACATCATGGTATTAGGTGAGATTTCAAGATCATTACTTGATAAAAAATAGAGTGAAGCTGTTTGTAAAAGATTAAATAACCCTTTCATTGTTCTAATATTATACTTTCTTTTTTTTATATTAAAAATATACTTATTTTTCTTAATATTTCTATAAAATAAAATAATATACGATAAATTAAGTGGAAAATTGTATATAAAAAAATATAAAAAATTAGTTTTCGA
>JACCEB011135584.1_pt1 | contig 14252 bp, 12 predicted proteins | sample 7454761 | NCBI WGS metagenome assembly JACCEB01 (sample SAMN15323454, study PRJNA562643) | freshwater metagenome | isolation source: river surface water | place: USA:Blue River Watershed | collected 2017-08-18 | reverse complement strand
GCGAGGGAAAGCTGACCTGCAAATCAGGAAAATAATTTTTGGCTGCTTTGTATATCGACTGCACTCTTTTGATGAGCATTTTTGAACCTATACCACTAATTTCCATCGTACCACCCATTCTTAAATCTGCACCCATAGGTGTCATCGCCACACGATCATCAACTAAAATAGATGGATAATGTAAATTCTTAGGTATATTTTCAAACGTCATACTATACCCCTTTCCCGCTTGCAATAAAATATCAATTTCTAAGTCTTCGAGTATATCAGACAACCAGGATCCTGTCGCAATTACAACTTCATCACCAGTTAAATCTCCTTTGTCGGTAAGCACCTTAGTTACTTTTTTTCCACTTTTTTCAAATCCAAGTATATTAGTCTCTAGTTGAAAGACAACTCCTTGTTTTTCTAATTGCTCGCGTAAAGTAGACATCAATTCAGCTGGATGTAAATGCGCATCTAATGGATAGAGTACACCACCTTTTACATTAACCTCTACATCAGGTTCTAGCTCTTGTACTTCTTTTGCTGATAAAATTCTTGTTTGAATATTAAATGCTGCAGCATCTTCTGCCATTTCAATTTCATGCTTTTCAGTTACGGCCGACTTATACAACATCAAACAACCCTTCTCCACCATATGAAAACTATTCCCTAATTCATCTCTCATTTCAGCAGTCAGCGTTCTACTCAATTGCAAGATATTATTGAGATGTGGGGCATTTTTTTCCATGGTTGATTTTCCCGAACGCTTCCAAAAAGTCAATCCCCACTTTATGAGATCCATATCTAACCTTGGCTTGATGTAAAAAGGTGAAGTTGAACTCAACATCCATTGAAGTCCCTTTGCAACAATTCCAGGCGAAGCCAAAGGAATAAAATGACTAGGGCAAATGTATCCTGCGTTTCCAAAAGAGGTTCCCTGCTTTAAATTACCTTGATCAATCACAACAACATCATGACCCGACTTCTTCAAGTAATAAGCTGCACATAATCCAATCACACCTCCACCAGCAACAATAACTTTACTCATGCTTTTTATTTAATGCTTGAAAATAAGACAAATTAGCTTCTTGCAATGAAATGAAGACTACAAGGTGATCACAAGTTCTTTATCCGTATTGATTTCCCAAGTTTTGTCCTTGTAAACCAACATGGTTTTACCTCCCTTTGTAGGAACAATTTTTACCTTGTTCAATTTACCTTCTTTCCATTCTATATCTAACAGGTAGCCTCCTCTTGCTTTAACTCCTTTTATACTCCCTGATTTCCATTGATCTGGAAGTGCTGGTAACAATAGTATTTCGCCATCATGACTTTGCACAAGCATTTCTATGATACCTGCTGTTGCGCCAAAATTTCCGTCAATTTGAAAGGGCGGATGCGCATCCATCAAATTCGGATAAGTACCTCCCCCAGCCATTTTCACTTCATTTTTATCAGCAGGATAATATGCAAGAATAGTTCTCAACGCATCGTAAGCTCTTTCCGCATTTTGTAATCTTGCCCATAAATTAATTTTCCAAGCAATCGACCAGCCAGTGCCGTTATTGGTTCTATACAACAAAGATTGTTTTACTGCATCAGCAAGAGCAGGTGTTTTTTTCATTGTAATTGAAGTGCCTGGATACAAACCAAACAGATGAGAAACGTGACGGTGCTTAGGATCTTCATCTTCCCAATCGTAATACCATTCTTGCAAATTTCCTTTTTTACCAATGGTATATGGATGCATTTCATTTAAAACAAGTTTGACTTGATTCACAAATTGTTCATCCTGATGAAGAACAGCTGCTGCATCAATCACATTAGAAAATAACTCTCTTATCATGGCAAGATCAGCAGTACTGCCGAACAAGACAGCACCTTTCAATCCCTTATCAGTGATGAACACATTTTCAGGTGAGGTAGAAGGTGCAGTTACCCATTTGCCATTTGCATCCTTAACTAAAAACTGTAGACAAAATTTAGCAGCATCTTTTAAAATAGGATAAGCCGTGTTTTTTAAGAACATTGTATCTCTTGAAAACTGAAAATGCTCCCATAGATGTGTTGAAAGCCATGTACCACCCATTGTCCAGTTGGCCCATACAGGATCACCTTTACCAAAATCTCCAACAGGGTTACTCATGGCCCATATATCAGAATTGTGATGTGCCACCCATCCTTCAGTTCCATAAAACGACTTGGCAGTCACCGCACCTGTTTTGCTTAGGTTTTTTATAAACCCAAACAAAGGTGTATGCAGCTCTGATAAATTGGCCGTCTCTACCGGCCAGTAATTCATCTCTGTATTGATGTTGATGGTATAGTTACTGCTCCAAGGTGGACGCACCTGCTCATTCCAAATACCCTGCAAATTCATTGGCACTTCTGGCGTTCTTGAGGCGCTGATCATTAAGTAACGTCCATATTGAAAATAAAGAGCAACGAGATCATTATCAACTGTTCCTTTTGCAAACTGTTTTAATCTTTCGTCGGTAGCAATTCCTCTTCTCTCCTTTTGACCGAGATCTATTTTTAAACGATTATAGAATGAAGAAAAATCTTGTTCATGTTTTGCTTTAATTACATCATATTTTTTTCCTACAAGTTGTTTCACTTGTTGGGCCACTAATTGGATTTCATCCTTTCCATGTGTTGCAGGATTCTTATCAAATCCATTAAAACTAGTAGCCATGGTGACATATAAAATAACTTCAGTAGCACTTGTGATACTCAGCGTATCTGAAGATGTTTGCACACGACCATCTGTTTTGAAAACACCTGCATCTACAGCAAATCGCATGGATAATGAAGAGTCATACTGTACAGCATTTTTCATATCGCCTCTGTAGCTTGGTTCTGCTAACGATGGTGCGATTCCGCGTATTAAAAGTCGATTTTTAAAAGGAAGAAAAGCGCCTAATTCTGCCTCAACCTTGTTTCGAAGTAAAGAATTAAATGAAACCTTAAGGTTCAATTTGTTTTTTCCAGATGCCTTTAATTTAATCATCATGACATTGTCTGGATGAGAGACAAATATTTCTCTGCTATAAGTAGTACCGCCTGATTGAAAACTTACAAGGTGAACTCCGGTGTTAAGATTAAGTTGACGATTGTACAGCGTTGCATCTTTTATGCCAAAATCAATAAAGAGATTACCAAGCGGTGCGTAGGATGCAGAAAATTTGCCTTGAATAAATCTTGTCAAACTATCAGCCTTTTTATAATCACCTGCAAACAATGCTTCACGAATCAAGGGTAAATAATTTTTTGCAGCTGGGTTCATATTTGGATCGGTTGGATAACCAGCCCAAAGCGTTGATTCATTTAGTGAAATTCTTTCTTGTTGCACTCCACCATAGACCATGCCACCTATTCTCCCATTTCCGATAGGAAGGGCATCTTCAAAATAAGATGCTGGCTTGTTGTACCAGATGTAATCATTGTTGTTTAACCAAGCATTACTGGTCGACTTTTCTTGTGCTACAAGCACCTGAGTTATTTGTAGGAAAAGAAAGAGAAATAGAATTCGCATGAAGTTGATTTAGATCACCTGAAATCCATGTGCATATGGATCATCAGATGGGTCAATAGAAATGATATTATGTCCGTATATTTTTGCCCAACCTTCAATTGATGGACGCATCGCGGGCTTGCCAGCAACAGTTGTCTCCTCTTCAATTCTTCCTATAAATTTACTGCCGATGATACTTTCATGAATGAAAGTATCTCCCTTTTTTAATTTTCCTCTGGTATACCATTGCGCCATTCTTGCACTTGTCCCTGTACCACATGGAGAACGATCAATTGCCTTATCACCATAAAAAACAGCATTACGTGCTGTTGAGGTTGGGTCGATTACAGCACCACACCAAAGTATATGCGAGCAGGAATGAATGGTTGGGTTCTCAGGGTGAACAAAACTGTATTTAGCATTGATGTTTTTACGCAACTGTCTTGCCATGCTGATCAATTGATCAGCAGAAAAGAATTCAAGTCCTTTGAAATTTTCTTGCACATCAACAATTGCATAGAAGTTGCCGCCATAGGCTACATCGACTGTGATGATGCCTAAACCCGGACATTCTACTTCAAGATTTTCTTGATCAAGGTAGCCTGCTACGTTTTTAAGTTTTACAGAAGTGACCTTTCCATTATTACTGGTATAATCAATTTCGACCAAACCTGCTGGGGCCTCCATCCTAATCTTTCCTTCCACTTTAGGTTTTACCAAACCTGATTCTATTGCAGCTGTAATTGTGCCAATGGTACCATGACCACACATGGGTAAACAACCACTTGTTTCAATAAACAGAACTGCAAAATCATTTTCAGGATCATGCGGTGGATAAAGAATACTTCCACTCATCATGTCATGTCCACGCGGCTCAAACATGAGTCCTTTTCGAATCCAATCATACTCACGCAAAAAATGCTGTCTTTTTTCGCTCATATTATTCCCTTCCAATGCAGGACCACCTGCAACTACTAGGCGGACAGGATTACCACAAGTATGCGCGTCAACGCACTCAAAAACATGTCCAGTACAATTATGTTTAACAGCTGTCAGTGGAAGAGAAAGTGGATTTGTAGTCATGATGTTACAAATTAAATAAAATGAACGAAATTGGGCTTACAAATCAGTTGGATATGGAGACATATGGAAAGATTTTGTTGATTGCCATGCCGATTTTTTTAATGCTTGTTTTGTTTGAAAAATGGTATGGCTGGAAGACAGGAAAGGATACTGTCCGAATAATGGATATGATTTCATCCTTATCATCAGGAGTAACAAATGTTACCAAGGATGTATTGGGTTTGAGCGTTGCCATCATCAGCTATGGCTGGATGTATGAAAATCTAGCATTGATTCATATACAGGAAAATATTTGGGTATATATCATTGCTTTTCTTGCTCTTGATTTTTCAGGTTATTGCATACATCGTATTCAACACACAACCAATGTATTTTGGAATGCACACATCATTCACCACAGCAGTGAGGAGTTCAATCTTGCATGTGCCTTGCGTCAATCTATATCTGTATTTTTCAGAATATTTACATTCTTTCTTCTTCCAGCTGCTTTATTAGGTGTTCCAGGCAACGTGATAGCTATTGTTGCACCATTGCATCTTTTTATTCAATTTTGGTACCATACGCAGTTGATTGGGAAAATGGGGTTCTTGGAAAAAATAATAGTTACACCTTCCCATCATAGAGTGCATCATGCAATCAATCCTGAATACATTGACAAAAACTATTCACAGGTATTTATCATATGGGATAAAATGTTTGGCACCTTCCAAGAGGAGCAAGATCATATTCCCCCGGTGTATGGTATTACTAGGCCTGTAGCTACTTGGAACCCTGTCAAAATTAACTTCCAACACATGTTTTTGTTAATCAGTGATGCATGGAGGACAAAGAATTGGAATGATAAATTGCGTATCTGGTTTATGCCAACAGGATGGAGACCAGCTGATGTTGCTGAAAAATACCCTGTTTATAAAATTGAAGATGTGTATGATTTCAAAAAATACAATCCGGAAAGCAGTAAAGCTTTACAAACTTGGTCTTTCATACAACTCTTTATACTATTATCATTCATTTCCTATCTCTTTGGTAATCTTGCGTCGATAGGTAGTCCGGGTATTTTCCTATACGGACTTTTCATCTTTGCTTACATCTACGCAATGACAGAATTGATGGATGGCAATCCTATCGCTTATGTTTGGGAGGGAATAAAATTAGTGATTGGTGTTTACTTAATCATCAATACCAATGGATGGTTTGGTTCAGAAAAACTGTTCCAGTATATCCCACACATTGTATTTGCTTATTTGTTGGCTGCGATGTACCTGTCGATTAACTTGTCCATCAAGCGTAAAGTAAGTGTGCCTTCTGAGAGGAGCGTATCGTGAAACTTTCGCACATCAAACTTGTCGCCTAGCGCAGACTCAGCACGTTTGCGTAACTCTTTAATTTTGAGTTCACCCATTTTATATGCCAATGCTTGTCCCGGCCAAGCAATGTATCTATTGATCTCGGTATTCACTTCATGCATGGACAATGCAGTGTTTTCTGCCAGATAATCTACAGATTGTTGTCGCGACCAACCTTTAGCGTGCACACCAACATCAATAACCAAACGACAAGCTCTCCACATGTCGTACGTCAGTTGTCCGAATCTACTGTAAGGATCTTTGTACAATCCTATTTCATAACCTAAAGATTCAGCGTATAGTCCCCACCCTTCACCAAAAGCATTCACATAAAGATTTCTTCTGAAGGTTGGCAGGTTTTCCAACTCTTGTGTTAATGCCATTTGAAGGTGATGCCCTGGCACTGCTTCATGAAGGGTTAGTGCTTCAAGCGTATACAAAGTTCGTGAAGGAAGATTATAAAGGTTAACCCAATAATTACCAGCGCGCGTACTTTTTATTGGCGCACCAGAATATCTTCCAGCGGTATAGGTTGGCGCTATTGCCTCTGGTACTGGTTCCACACCATATGGTTGTCGAGGTAACCTACCAAACAACATAGGCAACTTCCCATCAATTTTCTTGGCTATAAATGAAGCCTCCTTTAATAAATCTTCACCTGTTTTAGGATAGAACTTTGGATCAGTCCTGAGCATTTCGATAAATGATTTCATATCCCCTTTAAAACCAACTTCCTCTTTCACTTTATACATTGCAGCCTTTATGCGTGCAACTTCCTTCAACCCAATATTAAAAATTGAATCATAGCCTAAATCAGTAGTTGTAAAATGTGATACCCTGTCCTGGTAAAATGTTAGGCCATCTGGGAAATACAAAACACCTGGTTTGACTGGTGCTTTAGGCAGGTATTCTTTTTCAAAAAACTGTTTTACAGACTTATAACCTGCTACAGCTTTATTCATAACTACATCCTTAGCATTTGTCGTAATAGTTTGCCAATCTGCATCTGAAATATTGGCTGGCTTTTTTGCAAATGGTTTCCAAAAAACAGATTGTTCAGGCTGACCAACTATGTGAATCTCGTAAGTATTGTTGAAGCTTTTTACTACATCATATGGTTGAGCTATTCCAATTTTCAAACCTTCGCGCATCAAGGCAAAATGTTCTTCCATGTATCGGGGAATATCATTCAACCTTGCCAAATAAGCCTCCACATCTTTTTGACTTCTGATGAGGGTATTGGACATCCCGGTAATATTGGTATGGAAACCTCCTTCAGAAAGAATAGGATTTAAATAAGCCTTGAACCTGTAATCAGAGATATCATCTTCAAAACTGTATAAGAGTAATTCAGCGTTGATTTCATCTTCAAAAGATAATTCCGACTTGCTTATACTTCTTATTTCTTTGTCGAGAACAATGAAAAAATCATAGCGTCTCTTTGCTTCTGCTGCACCATGCAGTCCGAGTGGAAACCCACTCATTGAATCAATTCTTCTTTCCTCATTATTAAATTCGGCTATTTTTTTCAACGCCTGTTTTAAAACAGGATGAGATGGTTCTGGAGCTTGTTGTGCTAATGAGACTTGAAATGCAAAAAGTAAAAAGAGGATAAATATATTTTTCATTATTCAACTATTCTGTTGATCAATAAAGGGTTTTCAGATTTTAGTTCCTCGGGCAACAATTGATCTGGAAAATTTTGAAATGATATGGGCCTTGCGAAACGCTTGATTGCATCTGCACCTACTGAAGTGAACCTTGAATCTGTAGATGCAGGGAAAGGACCACCATGTTGCATGGCCAAACAAACTTCAACACCAGTTGGGACACCATTCATGATCATTCTTCCGCATTTGCTTGAAACAACATCAATAATATCTTGATTTGCTTGTACATCATTTGGTGTTGCAATGATGGTAGAAGTCAGTTGTCCTTCCATTACTTCTGCTACTCGCTTCATTTCAGCGTAATCATTACAGATCACAACAACTGAAAAAGGTCCGAATACCTCTTCATGTAGAATTGGGTTAGCTAAGAAATTGGAAGCAGTTACTGATACTACTGCTGCTGCACTTTTATCGGCAGCAGGCATGTTATCAGCTGAAGAAATGACCTTTACTCCTTTTTGTGAAATAGCACGTTTAGCTTTCTGAGCATACGATTGTGCGATACCGGTATGCAACATTTTAGCGGTAACGTTTGAAGATATTTTTTCAGATAAAGTGTCGATAAATTGATCGAGTGATGGCGAATCCAATCCAACAATTATTCCTGGATTGGTGCAAAACTGACCAACACCAAGGGTGATGGAATCAGCTAACATATTGCCATATCCACTTGGATTATTCGATAATTCTTCACTGAATAAATAAACAGGGTTGACACTTCCCATTTCTGCAAAAACCGGAATGGGTTCTTTTCGTTGATTGGCCCAATTGAACAAGGCCATGCCTCCACTGTATGAACCAGTAAATCCGACTGCTTTGGTGTTTTCATTTTTCACCAATGCTTCACCAATGGCAAAAGAGGCACCATGCAAATGGATGAAAATATCCTTTGGCATGTTTAGCGACTTTAAGGCTTTATCTATTGCGCTAGCAACCATTGAAGATGTTTCCGGATGTGCAGGGTGAGCCTTCACTACAACAGAACATCCAGCAGCAAGTGCAGAAGCTGTATCACCACCAGCTGTAGAATACGCATAAGGAAAGTTACTTGAACCAAAGACCACTACTGGTCCTATTGGCACCAACATCTTTCGAATATCCGGACGCGGAGGAGCTTTATCAGGAATAGGCAAACATATTCTCGCTTCCAACCAATCTCCTTTTTCACAAGCATCAGCATAGCTGTTCAACTGAAAAATTGTGCGACCCCTTTCTCCCTTCAATCTAGCTTCAGGCAAATTGGTTTCTCGCATAGTGGTTTGAATCAACTCATCACCAAGTGCTTCGATTTCCTTAGCAATGGTGCGCATCAACAAAGCACGTTGCTTAATTGAATACTTTTTATAGAGATTGAAAGCAGTGGAGGAACGATGCATAGCATCATTCACTTCAATTAAGGTAGCATCTTTAAACATGTAGTTATATTGGGTACTTATTAATGAAAACTTATAGGGATGGGCGGTTTGCGATTCCTGTTTGTATAATCTTCAAGATTCGTTCTCTCTCCTCTCCTTGTAATAACAAACGTGGAGCACGAACGTATTCTGAACCTATTCCTGTTTGTGTTGCAGCAAGTTTGATGTACTGCACCAACTTCGGATGAATATCCAATTCAAGAAGTGGCATAAACCATCTGTATATTTTTATTGCTTCTTCTAGCTTACCTGCTTTAACTAAATTATACATCACAACAGTTTCTTTAGGGAAAGCATCAACCAGACCTGCTACTAAGCCATCTGCTCCTAGAGCAAGCTCTTCAACAGTCAATGTATCTACACCACATAAGATGGCGAAACGATCATTGAATCTATTTTTCAAGCGGGTCACATTGGTGACATCGCGCGTTGATTCTTTTAAAGCATTGATATTAGGCACTTCGGCTAATTCAGCAAACATGTCTAATGTTACTTCAATTTTATAATCAACAGGATTGTTATAAATCATCACAGACAAATCAGTACTTGTTGCTACTGTTTTGAAGAATGTAACTACTTCACGATCATCTGCTTTGTAACGCATGGGAGGCAAAAGCATTAATCCGCTTGCACCCCACTCCTTTGCTAATTTTGCTTGACGAACCGCTTCTTTGGTTGAACCTTCAGCGATGTTCATGATGACAGGCAGTTTTCCATTGAGGAACTTAACTGAGCATTTCACCAATGCTTCCTTTTCTTCAAGCGTAATTGAACTTGCTTCTCCAAGAGAACCACCAATAATAATACCACTCACACCAGCGTCAACTTGTGCTTGTAGATTTTTTTCATACATGTTTAGATCTAATTCCTCATTAGCATCAAAAGGTGTTAATAAAGCAGGAAATACCCCTTTCCATTCAAAAGAAACCATAGTAGATGTTGTTTTTTCAAACTTAATGAAAATAACGGAGTAATTATCCCTAGAAACCATTCATGTAATTGATAGGGAATTTATTTTTATAGCCTATGGAAGTAATTATCTTTATTACTAATACTTCAGAAAACGAAATTGACTGAACAAGAACTCATTTATCGATTAAAAGAGGGCGATGGCATGGCCTTTAAACATTTGGTTGAATCCAGACAGTCTCTGGTATTTAATACAGTGTTGGGGTTTTTACAAAGTCAGGAGGATGCTGAAGATGTTACTCAGGATGTTTTTATTAAAATATTTGAATCTATCCATCAATTTAAAGGCGAATCAGCCCTTTCTACTTGGGTTTACCGAGTAGCCGTTACAACCGCTCTGGAGTTCATCAGAAGAAAAAAAAGAAAAAAAAGATTCGGATTATTAAGTCCGCTTTTCGGAGAAGACAATACCCCTACACTTGAATTACCAGATTTTCATCATCCGGGTGTAACATTAGACAACAAAGAAAAGGCAGGTATGCTGTTCAAGGCAATTAAAGAACTTCCTGAAAATCAACAAATTGCATTCATTTTAAATAAAGTAGAGGGACTTAGCTATCAAGAAGTGGCAGAAATCATGAAAACAAGTCTGTCAGCGGTAGAGTCGCTTTTACACAGGGCGAAGAACAATTTGAGGGATTTGTTAAAAAAACTAAACAACTTAAATGAGTAGCGCAATAACCTTCTTAAAAAAACATCTAAATTAGAGTACAGACATGGAAACAAGGATAACATCAGAAGAAATCATCAAGAGCCTGGACGGTATTCAACGTGCAGAACCTAGTCCCTTTTTGTACACCCGGATCCATGCCAGATTAATGAAAAAACAGGATAATCCATTTTTGAACGCTTTTTCATTTATTACAAGACCTGCAGTTGCTATGGCGATGGTCATGATAATTTTACTTCTGAATGGCTATATTATGTTCAACCGAAATGCTATACAGAATAATCAAGACGAAATGGGACAAACCATTGCTGCAGAATACGGAAGACAAAATGCCATTAATCCTTACGAACTAAATGAAGCACCATAATGAATCAGACTAAATACAAATGGATGGTGTTTTTGGTACTCATATTGCTCATTAGCAATATGGTTCTAGCCTTTTTTCTTTTCTTCTCAAATGATAGAAAAGAAAAAAGAAAAGATAGTCCTGATGACTGGGCAATGAAAATTTACAATGAGATTGGATTAGATAGTACTCAAATTGTTGTATTTAAAAAAGAGAAAGACGAGTTTTTCAATACCATGCGACCTGTATGGAATGAAAATAAAAAAGCAAAAGACAGTCTCTATAAAAGTCTTGCTGCTGATCTATCAGATTCAACAATACACAATCTTCTAGAAAAAATCAAAACCACGAATCATTTCTCAGATTCATTTACTTATGCTCATTTCACAAAATTGAGAGCATTTTGTACGCCTGAGCAACAGGTTAGATTTGATACGATTATCCCAAAAATTGTTAACCGTTCTAGAAATAGAAGATAAAAACTATTTCTTCACTTTCGAAATTGATTGCTCAACTAAAGGTTCTAATACCTTGTAACCTTCAACCGTTGGGTGAACGCCATCATTTGCATAGGCTGATTTTATTCCCTTTTTATCATCAACAACTGCTGCGTATAAGTCGAGATAAAGAACATTTTCTTGTTTTGCATACGCTTGTAGCGCTGTATTTAAGTCGATCACTTTATCAGCAGGCGTAAGCGCTGGCCTCCATACAAAGCGATTTGCAGGCAGCACAGAACAGAGCACTACTTTTATTTTATTTGCTTTCGCTAACTGGACAATAGACTTGATATTATTCAATGTTTTTTCTTGGTCGTACACACCTGCATTTTCAGCAATATCATTGATCCCCGCTTTCAATACCAGTACATCAGGTTTAAGGTTTGCAACATCCTCTTGGAAACGAAGTAGCATTTGGGCTGTTACCTGACCACTAATTCCTCGGTTGAAATAAGGCTTGTCTTTAAAAAAATCTGGACGTGCAACTGACCATCCCTCAAAGATGGAGTCGCCTAAAAAAACAACCCTTAGCTCGCCTTTCTGTTTTTCTCTCACTTCTTTATTTTGATTCGAGTATTTTTTAAAATTAGTCCAGTTGATCCAGCCCTCATCAGTTTTATTTTGCGCAAAGGCTGAGGAAACCATAAAGTTGAATAACAAGAATGAAGCTGAAACGATAAATTTTTTCATATTGATTATTTTGGTTGCATGCGCAGTGAACCATCGATTCTAATGGTCTCACCATTGATGTATTGGTTTTCTAAAATATGCCAAACTAGTTTTGCAAACTCCTCAGGCTTACCCAATCGTTTGGGATTAGGAATATTAGCAGCCAAAGAATCTTGTGCCTCCTGTGGTAAACCTGCGACAAGAGGCGTATGAAATACGCCAGGTGCAATTGCATTAACCCTTATGCCAAGAGATGCAAACTCTCTTGCAGCGGGCAGAGTCATGCCCACAATACCTGCTTTTGATGCTGCATAAGCACTCTGTCCTATTTGACCTTCATAGGCTGCAATTGAAGCTGTTGATATGATGACTCCTCTTTGTCCATCTTCATCTGCTTCAAGTTTGATCATTTTTTCAGCTGCTAACCTTAGCATGTTGAAACTTCCAACGAGGTTAATGTTGATTATTTTTTGAAAAAAATCGAGAGACATCAAACCTTGTTTGCCAAGTATTCTTGAAGGTGTGGCAATACCAGCGCAATTGACCAAAACTTTTGGAATACCCATTTCCTTTTCAACAGTATCAAAGAAAGATGCTGCAGCTGTTGCATCGGTTACATCAACACGATAACCATGTGCACCAATTGATGCGGCATATTGATCCAATTTATGCTGATCAATATCTACGATGGCTACTTTCATGCGTTTTTCTCTAAGCAATTTGGCAGTAGCAGCACCTAAGCCAGATGCACCGCCTGTAACCACTGCCACTGCATTTTCAAGCACCATAAATATCAGAGTTTAGAGAGACAAATTAATACAAAATGGATTATCCATACAATTCAAAATGAATAGATTTTTTATCTATACCTCTTGCTTGAATTTTTTGACGCGCATCTGTAATCATGTCTTTCCAACCACAAAGGAAGAATTGTGGATCATCTTTTTGTTCTTGTAATAACTGTTCATAAACGCCATGAACGTAGCCAATACACAAACCTTCGGCCACTTGTTCTTCACGTGAGAATGTTGGGAAATAATGAAAGCCAGGAAGCTTTTGTTTTAAGTCTAACATTTCGTTGAGGTAAAGTGCATCCGGACATTTTCTAGTCCCGTAAATCAAATAGATTTCTTTATGAGGAATATTATTATGATGAATATGTTGCAGCATCGACCTAAAAGGAGCAATACCAGTTCCGGTGCAGATCATAAACAAATCTGTGGTTATGGGATCTGGTAAAACAAAATGACCTTGTGGACCACGAACAGGGAAACTTGTACCAACGACCGCCTCATTGAATAAATAATTTGTTCCTAGTCCCCCTTCCATTAAAACAATCACCAACTCAACAACATTAGTATGATCAGGAGCTGAAGCAATAGAATAGCTTCGCCATCTTTTATTCTGCTGTTCGTGAATGGGAAGATCAAGCGTAATAAATTGTCCTGGTACAAAATCAAAATGATCTACATCTGATATTTCAATCCAAAATCTTTTGGTTGAACTTGTCTCGTTTTCAATTCTGATAATCTTGCCTGTCCGCCAAGGTTGTGTGGCCATAGAGTATAATTTTAATGCGAGCTACACGATCACATTTTCAATTGCCACATAAATTCCATTTATAAGTTATGCATTTTTTGGGGAGATGAAATAGTGCCAAGCCAATTCTTTTCCCGAATTATATGTTTTAGACTTTTGTCGGCTCGATAAGGTCCCATAGATTGCCATATAGATCGCTAAACACAAGGACTTTCCCATAGGGCTCAACCTGGGGTGGCCTAACAATAGTTATTCCGTGCTCTTGTAATCGATTAAAATCTCTATCAAAATCATCGGTATAAAGAAAAAGAAAAACCCTTCCTCCCGTTTGATTACCTATAGCATCAATTTGTTCAGCAGTTGAAGCTTTTGCCAATAACAAATGACAGGCATTTAGAGGAGCATTTGCTGGTTTAACTCTGACCCATCTTTTTTCAGGACTTAAGACAGTATCCTCAACCAGTTCGAAACCAAGTTTATTTATGTAAAAGTCAATCGCCTCATCATAATCCTTTACCACCAAGGCGATTTGAGATAAAAATTGTT